>Ga0164292_10001912_pt1 | contig 16986 bp, 11 predicted proteins | sample GEODES117metaG_FD_111486 | JGI IMG/M metagenome (GOLD analysis project Ga0164292, IMG submission 111486) | Eutrophic lake water microbial communities from Lake Mendota, Wisconsin, USA - GEODES117 metaG | ecosystem: Environmental > Aquatic > Freshwater > Lake | place: USA: Lake Mendota...
TAAAGTTCGGAGTTGGTGTACAGATCGATCAATGAGGAATAGCCTCTCCTTAGTTCAGTTTCAACGGTAGCAACAGAAGCATTGAATGGCTCAGAAAGAGCGGATGCCATATTGGTGACGGGACTTCTTTCTGGCCGAAAATCAGCGATCACCCAGTTTGTATACCTCGCTTTAAAAAAACCTGCCCTGGCATTTGGAATCAGGCCTCCATAGATCAGGGATGATTTACCTTCCCCGGATGCCCCGGTGATCATCAGAAACTTGTTTTGTTCCAGCAACGCCGTGATCTGGTCTGTCTGCAGATCTCTGCCTTTAAAGTAAAGGCTTTCCTCCTCCGTGAAAGAACGGAGACCGGTATAAGGACAAATACGTTCCAAATCAACTGTTTTCATCTATGTATATAATGTAATCATATCTCCTTGGTACAGCGTAAACCAGGTAATTGTTCCATGAAGGCGCTGCAATACCCGATTTTTCATTGTACCCGAATAAGATCATCGCTAAGAAATCTGCTTGATCGGTACTAGAAATATTCTCCGGAATGATCGACTGTGCGTTGTTTAATTGACCATGATAGGCGTGAGAACGCACGATATGCTGAATAGCGAAAAATTTCTGATCCAGATTCTTAATCAACCCAAATGCTTCTGTGGAGTTATTGTCCGGCGACTTAAGTGTAAGCGCATATCCGATATTTATCCTGTTGGGCTGACTCGCGGAATTGTTATCTGCTCTTGCTAACTCAGCTTTAGCGGAGTCCAGCATTTGTTTGCCTATGTCAGAAGCGGGATTTTCTTTCAGCAATTTCGACGCGGCGAAAGCATAAAGAGAGGAACGATTAGCAGCATTCTTGAACATGCCAGTCAATTTGCGGACCTGATCGGGTTTATTGTTTTCTGCAAACGCCTTTAGGGCTTCTGCAAGCAAGCGAAAAGACTGGTCTCTTACCAACCCCCCATATTCTTTTGAACGCAGGAGGTTAAATATTTTTTCCGGTTGCAGTTTGTTGTAGTAAACGAGCATCTCTTCCTTCTTTCCGGAACGTGCCGCCATGCGACCCAAGTACAGGTAAAGCCAATTCAGGTCCAGGGAATTGATCCCGGGACGCTTGCTGATTTCATGTTCCAGATCTTGTAAAACCTGATATCTTGGCGGACAGACTTCCCAACTTGCGATACCCAGCTCTACGGAATTATAATTGCTCAGCCATTTGTTGAAGAAAGATAACTCTTTGATTCCGGGATAGAATGAATCGAAAAGTTGGTGGCTCATGATATAATTCAGAAAATGATCAGAGAAGTAGGCAAAATGAAAAGCCCTGGCCTCAATGGGATGAAACTCGGTTTTAAAGTCGGGGTAAATGAAGGTGAATTTGCGCGGAACAATAAGATCTTCCGATGTATTACTTCCCTTTACCTTGATCTCGTTTTCCAGAAACGGCTTACTTACTTTATTGTATTCAATAACAGCATTGGCAAAAAGGTTATTGATCGTAGCGGTGTCTTTTGCAGGATATTCATGTTGTACGGAGGTTAAAATACCCTGGTTCTTGTAAGAGCAAGCGAGTTGAAAATGCATCAGGTTGGGATCCTTTGTATTTGCCCTTACCATGTCCCGGTATTTATTGTAAAACCAGCGGAGCTGTTCTTGTCCCAATGCGGCCACGTTCAGATTCTGCCTGGATCTCATAAAATCATACAGACCAAAACTAAAGCACAGGTAGCCTGGGCTCGACCTGCCCAGCAAGTGCGCATAAAAATCTTCTGGAGTGGTGGCAGTTCTGGCACAATATCCATTCACGAACTCGTCCAGGGCTGCTGTTTTCTGGTTGGTATAATAAACAGACGCGATGTTATAAGCATTGTCGGTACCGGTTGCGTAGTCGCCGTCAAAGTTGATCTGGCTGTTCTGGAGCAGGGTGTCCATGCACTGAAGCGCTTTTCCGCTATTACCCAGGGCGGCATAGAGGTAGGCGAGTTCCTGGAACAGGCCGTTATGCTTAAATCCATAACCAAGGAGACCCCGCGCATTTAATTTGTCGACGTTGAAATTTGAAGCCACCCAGGTGCTTTTTTCGCCCTGTTCGAAAGGCGATAAAATAGCCAGCAGCTTATTGATGTCAGCTTCGCTTAGGGCCTTGTTATTGATCGCATTTTCAAGCGCCAGATTGAAATTTTCGATATCTGTAAAAGAGGCAGGTCTGTTTTCTGCTATAAATAATGCCCATTTCGCAGAACGCGCTGCATTTCGCTTTTTTAAGTCAGCGATCTGTTTTGATGAGTTATAGAAATACGCCAGGGGTAAGATGGCCCTCAATCGATTGGTCTCCTTTAAGATGGGTGATATCTTTATGGTTTTGGCGGATGGCTGGAAAGATTGGAGGATGCTGTCCGACAGTGTCAGGCACCTTGTAATAACTTCTTTAGGCTCGTTGCGGCCTTGAAATACCAGAGCGGCCGCAATGCCGTTTGATATCTTTAGTTTATCTAAAGGATCTTTAATGTTGTTCGCAATCTCATCAACAGTTGTTGATTTTGTCTTTAACGCTTCACAAAGCAATATGATCTTACTATCAAAGCTGGCTTTTGGGTCGCCTGCCAGTTGAAGTGTTTGTTGTTTGATCCCTTTAAGCACAACGCTATTCTGCTTATTGTAATAACTATTCACCCCGAATGCCGAGAGGGTGATTAGGGCCAGGGTTCCCAACACAGCGGCAATGCGTTTTGGCCCGTATCGCATAATGGTTCTGGTAACCGTATGTTTTGAAGCACTTTTTTGGAGAAACTCGGTAGCGTCGCCCAGGATTTCGTTTGCCTTTTCAAGTTTGGCGGTTTTGTCGGACTCCCCGGGAAGATAGCGTGCGATCCAGTAAGCATTAGGTACTGCCTTGTTGAACCAGCTTTCGAAGTAAGTCAGCGGACCTATGGATAGCAGGAATGAATTGGATTTATTGCTGTTTACCCAGCGGCCCAGTTGTTGTTCAAAATCAAGTGAAATGGAGCGGCTTGCATATTCCTCTTCTGCCCATTGTCTCAGGTAATCCCAGTTTCTGATCAGGCTTTCGTGGGTAATATCCAGAACATCTTCCCCATCCAGGTTATCGGTATTTGGATCCTCTTCATGAATAAAAGGATGGATAAACGTATTTCCGGGTTCCCTGAAAATATTCAGAACTCCACCTACGGTTTCCGTATCAAAACGGGGATTGCCGATGATATTGGTGATTTCGAGTAAGGTCATCCGATTGCGAACGGCCCTGCTCTGGTCGATCTTGGTTAAACAGGTGAAAGTGGTTCTTATGATCGATTGGGCATCTTCAGCAGGTATTATTTTGCCTGTTTTTTCGGCATAGTATCTAGATGCCTGCTGATAGAGTTTATTGGTATGGGTGTCCAAAACGTTCTGCAGATTGGGCTTGTGATAACAAGCCTGAATTTCCGGGGAAAGTGTTTGAAACCAATTGGAAAACCGGGGAGCCTGCTCATCCGGTAGTTCGTTCACCGGCATCCCGCCCACCATGGCGTAATGGATCAGATCCATCTCTTCGTTGCCCCGGTCCGCTGCAACCCAGATTTGGTTCAATGCGTGTTGAAGAATCGGTAACTGGTCAACGCCTTCTGTGACGTCATGGATCAAGCGTTCTGTAAGCCGCCGAGAGATTTGGTTCCCACTGAGCGTGGCCGGCTCTTCGATGACCTGTTGTAGTTGAACCCGATTAAGGCGGGGCACGAAAAACTGTGAAAAGCCAAGGTATTCCGGAAGTCCGCGGAATGCAGCGCATTGGCCGATATAGTCGGAACGCATCGTGAACACCACATAGATGGGCAGGTTTTCATCCAATGCGATCCGGGCCGTTTCCAGGAGCAGATTCAGTACAAGATTGGATTCTTTTGATGGAACGCCGTTCTGATAGTTTTCGCTGTTGGTAAAAAATTCTTCAAACTGATCAACAAGGATAATCAGGTTCGAAGCTTCCCGCTTCATGAGTGCCTTGCCTTTATCGTCAGCATTTTGCCAGGCTACAGAATCCGGATCAGCATAACGTTTCGAATTACGGTAGAGGTCCACCAGTGCAGAGAAACCATGATGCAATTCAGACTCTACGATCCTGTGGTCCGCTATATCGAGCTGACCGGCCAACGACCTGCACAAGTTTTTGAAAGGGGATCTCATGGGCCTGAAATCGGCTACGCACCATTGTGAGTATTTAGATTTCAGGAAACCAGCCCGCGCATTAGGAATGATGCCGGCGTAAATGAGGGATGACTTTCCGTCTCCCGAGGCACCTGTCAACATCAAAAATTTATTTTTCTGAAGCTGCGAAGTGGCCTGGTCTATATCGTCTTCCCGGCCCTTGAAATAGAGGGATTCATCTTCGGTGAAAGACCGAAGACCGGTGTATGGACATATTTGATAATTTTCGAACATTGCTGGTGTTAAGGTTGGTACTGACGAAAAAACGAGTCAGCAGAAATGATTAAAGGGTGCTATACACTTTTTTCACTTCCGCCGGTATGTTTTCTTTAGGTACTATCGTGGATATAACGCGTGGAGCTTTGAAATTTCGGGCCATGTTCGTATACGGGTCATCTTCACCAACCAGGAACATGGGAGTGGGAGAGGAGGCCCCGCCTACCTGTTTCCAGATCTGCTTGATGAACGGGAGCGCCCAGTCCGCTGCGTATTTGAAATAGACCACTGCCAACTTGCTTTTCGGGATCTGCTGGGAAGACATTTCACGGTAGGAGTCTTCGCCATCCGGCAGGATATTCATCGTTTCTACGGGATATTCCAGGCTCAACCTGTCCACAATAGCTTGTGCGTCCTGCTCATCCTGCTGGTTGAAGATGAAGAAGATATCCGTATCTTTTGAGTCGTACACTTTGGCATCCTGTTTCATCATGGCCACGCGAATATCGTCTACCAGTTGCATTGGACCCTGGCTGTTCGAGAACATCATGTTGCGGGTAATGTTATTGCGGATATATTTTATAAAATTTTGCTGCGAAGGTTTTACGTTTTGGCTATTGTCCGGATCTTGCCAGACAAACACGTTAAAGTCCAACCCGGGGGTATCGATCATTCCTTTTGCCCGAAGAAACTGATACTGCGGGAACGACATGTCTTCGTCTGATTCAAAGCGCCGCCCGAATTCACCGCTCAATATATGCAGGGAGCAGATGCATTTCTTCATTTCTTCTTCCGTCCTGCTCTTAAACGTTTCATCATCGGCAGGACAGTCAATGGAAGGAAGCACATTGAATCCGGCTTTATTTAAAATGATGGCCATTTCTTCGCGATTCTCTTTTAGGTCGTTCGATGTCCATGCCAAATAGATACTTGGCCGCTGGCGGTCAATCACCTGCACTTTAATGGCAGCGGAAATGCCTGTTGCCATGACGTTAGGCACGATTTGCCTGGCAGATGGCTGATATGCTGAAGGCAACGCAGCACTTGCCAATTTGTCTTTTTGTTTGATCCCGTTGACGATGTCTTTGATTCCGTTGGCCAGTTTATTGATCTGGTTTCGGTATAAGGCACGATTCGGGCTGGTATTTTTCTCATCATCGACAGGCCTGAGGGGTCTGTTTACGCCATCTTCCCGATAAATAAAATCCACCGACCTCAGACCGCCGGGGAGTTCCGATTCAAGCAGTTTGACATCGTCTGAATCAACATCGTGAATCCTTACCGGCATTACCCTGGAGATCATGTTGCCGCTGGCCAGTTTAACCATTTGTCCAATCGGGTCGTTTGCCGTTGCGGCCTGGAAGCCCTTAAACTCTCCTTTCCATACCGGCGATGCCGTGTCGCAGTAGGTCTGGGACACGATGGGAATGAAAATTAATGATTTAATGGGTTTCAGTTCGGCCGATTTTTCCGGATCCTTGTCAAACCATATGGAGAGCTTGTCTTTCATGGTGGCGGCCAGTTCCCGTTCCAGCTTCGCGGCAAACTCGGTTACCCAACCATCGTATTTATTGTCGTTTGAACGATAACTAATGTAGATATCGTGTTCAAAACCGGGCATGATGGAGGATGCCGGGGCCGGTTGTTCCAGGGTGGGGGTGTCTTGGGCCGACAAAACCCGGTACACAGGAATAGGTTCGCGGACGTTCTTTAAAATTTCCACTTTTACAAACTCCGACCTGATATCATGTTTGTTTGAAATGTTGTGGTGGACTGATTCGGAAACGAAGATGCCAGCAGGCGGGGCAATGGCCTGAATCCTGGCGGCAATATTGACTGTATCGCCAAAAACGTCTCCGTTTTCAAAAACCACTTCGCCCTGGTGAATGCCTATCCGTAAGGAAAACTCCTTGGTGATATTACAGGCTTCCTGGATTTTGAGGGCGGCATAGACAGCGTTGGAAATCGAAGGGAAACTGGCCATTACGCCGTCCCCGAGCTCTTTGATCCATGTGCCTCCGAACTCTTCAATTACTGGTTTTTGAATCTCGCGGTTCTTACGTAATAATTCAAAAGCGTTCTTTTCATTGTTACCCATGAGGGCCGTGTAGCCAACGATATCGGTGAACATGATGGCGGCTAACTGGCGTGTTTGCGACATTCGCTAATGTATATATAATTCGGATACCTTCGGTGAGCCCTGGCAATCAAATAGAGCTCATTTGTAACCTTTCGTGGATTACTTGTGAGTAAGTTTCTCTTTAAAACCAATAGCTATGAAAAGGGTAGCCAGATGATGAATGTTGATCCTTCCCCCTGTTTAGTCTCCACCCTCAACTCACCTCCATGCGCCTTCACAATATCATAACTCAAACTCAATCCTAATCCAGTTCCCTGCCCTGTGGGTTTGGTAGTAAAGAAAGGCTGGAAGATTTTGTTTCGGTGGGTCTCGGAGATTCCGTTTCCATTGTCTGCCACCGAAACAATGAGCGAATTGGCGGATTGGCTAATTGGCGAATTCGAAACAATAAGCGAATTGGCGGATTGGCTAATTGGCGAATTCTTTAATGCCAGCTTCGTACGTATAGTTACCTGTGGCTCATAGCCATCGCCTATATGCTTCTTCTTCTCGTTAACTGCATAGAGCGCGTTGTTGATCAGGTTCAGCAATACCCTCCCGATATCCTGTGGAATAATGTTTATGTTGCCGATAGATGCATCCAAATCAGTTTTCATGGTGGCATTGAAATCTTTGTCTTTTGCTCGCAATCCATGGTACGCCAATCGTAGATACTCATCGGCCAGGGCATTGATGTTGGTGGGTTCTTTTTGCCCGCTCCCTTTCTGGCTGTGTTGCAGCATGCCTTTTACAATGGCATCCGCTCGTTTTCCATGGTGGGTGATTTTTTCAAGGTTTTGTTTGAGGTCTGCAGCAATGACTTTGGCCTCTTCGGTATCCCCCTTATTTAGTTCGACATTCATTTCTTCAATTAGTTCAGCACTCAATTCACTGAAATTGTTGACGAAATTCAAGGGGTTTTGAATTTCATGGGCAATGCCGGCTGTAAGTTCTCCAAGAGAAGCCATTTTTTCAGATTGGATGAGTTGGGATTGGGTGGATTTGAGTTGTTCCATCGCTTCTTCTACATGTTTATTTTGCAGTTCAATTTCATCCTTTTGACTTTGCAAAATTTTGTTGCTTTTCGTCCGCTGTATATTATTTCTGTATAGAATCAGACCTATGAGGGAAACTGCAATTAGTCCGGAAAGCAAGCTGTAAAGTCTGATGTTTGCTTCATTTTTTATTTTTTCCCTTTCCAGGCTTTCTAACCTAAGTGTCTCATCAAATGACACATTTTGGAATGCACTGAGATTAGCGAGCCTTACTTTATAAAGGCTGTCCTTCATCTGAAATGCCAGGTCCAAATACTTATATGCGCTATCCTTCTGGTTCAGTTGTCTGTACGCTAAATAGATATCCTGATAAACGGTGCCCAGGTTTAGCTGGAAATTTGCCCCATTTCTGAGTAGTTCAACAAGTGAAAGATTGTCTTTAGCATAATATAGTGCTGAATCGCTCTGTTTCAGGGTAAGAAAAAGCTGAGCCAGCTTATGTTTTGTAACGGCGACATTAAACTGGTTGTTAACCCTAGATGACATTATCAGGCCTTCCAGGTACAAGGGTTTGACCCGGGAAAGGTCTCCTTTCTTGAAGTATATGTCACCAATGTTTGTTAAATTTCTTCCGCGGAAAAGACCTTTAAATTCCGGTAACGAGGCGATCGAGTCTGCCTGTAGGGCAAAATATAATGCTGAATCCAATATGCCCCTGCGGAGATATGCCGATCCAACATTCATATTGCTGACCATCATCCTGTCTGCATGACCAATTTCCTTGGCAAGGGTGACTGCTTTTTTAAAGTATTCGACCTCCTTTTCCGGATTGTCTGTTTCCCTCGACAATAAGCCAAGTTGATGCATAGAACCGCTCAATGATAGTAAACGCTCTTTACCCGGAGCAGGAAACGGGGATATTTTCCAGAGATTGATTTCGCGATTTTCCGGATCTTGCGCAATCGTTAGCGAAGCCATTATGCACTGTAAGGCTTCGGCATATTTACCCGTTTGTGTTTTTTGGTATCCCTTGCTATTTAATACACTGGCTTCTAGAATTTTGTACCCGGATCTCCTTGCAATCGTTAGCCTTTCTTCAATGTAATAAAGGGCTGAATCACGGTTTACTTCATTGTAGTATACAATTAGGTCAAGGCAGGCAAGTTGTCTAGAGGAATCAGTTTTTGCCAGCAGGTAGGCGTTTCTCAAGCTTGTAATACTTTGCTGCTGGGCGTACAAATGATTGTGAATAAGAATGAAAAGCGAAACAACTAAGGATAAACGCATAACCTGTTCTTCATTTATTTTTTTCCAAATCCCGGGTGATGTAACAGCAGGGCTTCTTCCAGCAGAACTTCGTGCCAATGATTTTGGAGCCCCACATCAGCCCATTTGCCCTGGCCTGTTCATCGAGACGTATATTGCCAATGGTTTTGCCTTTCTTGGCCATCCATGCCGGTATATTGAAATGGGTGATACCATGCGGAATGCCATTAGACAGGTATAGTGCCGAGAAGCTAAAGTACCTTACTATCGTATTTTCAGATAGGATGGGTACATGTGGATGAAAAATCTTCTGTAGCAAAGACATGGTTGTTTGTTTAGTTTGAAACCAGGTTTACGGAGTGTTGAAGATTCATGGGGTGTGAACAACTGTTGGCCGGTTGCCCTACAATATACCGAAATTGGGTTAAAATCGTATCTCCACGGATAGGGAGCATTCGACTCCTTCCGAAGCGGGCAGGCTCAGTAAATAGGTCTATCTTCGCCGGATGATAACATTTGAATCGTTGGGTCTTGAGGAGGGGTTATTGCAGTCTATTGCAGCTCTTGGCTTCACGGAACCCACTCCTATACAAGAGAAATCCATTCCGGTCCTACTGCAGGGGACCAAGGATTTTGTAGGTCTGGCCCAGACAGGTACGGGTAAAACGGCTGCATTCGGACTTCCGCTCATGCAGCTGATCAACAAACAGAATAAATATCCGCAGGCGTTGATCGTTTGCCCTACAAGGGAACTTTGCATGCAGATCACGAATGACCTCCAGAACTTCAAGAAAAAATATGCGCCCGTTGCCGTAACGGCAGTGTATGGCGGTGCCTCCATTACCACCCAAATCAGGGATCTTAAGAAAGGCACGCAGATCGTTGTGGCTACGCCGGGCAGGCTGATCGATCTCATCGAAAGAAAAGCCATTCAGCTGGAACGCATACAGTATATCGTTTTAGACGAAGCGGATGAAATGCTCAATATGGGCTTCAGGGATGATATTGAATTCATCCTGAAGAATACCCCTGCCCGTGAGAGTACCTGGCTGTTCAGCGCCACCATGCCATCCGAAGTAAAGCAGGTGAGTAAGAAGTACATGAAAGATCCATTTGAGCTCACCATCGGTAAAACAAATTCCGGTAATGTCAATATCGACCACCAGTACTATGTGACTACACATAACAACCGGTACGAGACGCTGAAAAGGATCATCGATTTCAATCCCGGCATCTACGGCATCATCTTTACCCGTACCAAATTAGATGCTCAGAATATTTCAGAAGCGATTATACGTGAGGGTTATGATATTGATTCGCTGCATGGCGACCTGACCCAGCAACAACGGGATAAGGTCATGGGGCGGTTTCGCGACAAGAGCCTGCAGTTGCTCATCGCAACGGATGTGGCTGCAAGGGGAATAGATGTTCAGGGAATTACGCACGTGATCAACTACGAACTGCCTGATGACCCTGAGGTGTATACCCACCGAAGCGGTCGTACTGGCCGCGCAGGGAAGAGTGGTATTTGTCTTTCTATTATTACTCCGCGGGAAGTGTACCGGATCAAGCAGATCGAAAGGATGAACAACACCCGTTTCCATAAGCTGGACATCCCGGCCGGAAAGGATGTCTGCCGCAAGCAGTTCTTCCATTTTATTGATAAATTGTTGAATGCAAACATCAGCCACGGTGAATATGAAACCTATCTGCCGCTGCTGAAAGAGAAGTTCGCGCACGTGGATAAGGAGGAGATCATGCAACGGGTAGCTGCGCTGGAGTTCGACAGGTTTCTGCAGTATTACGAGAATGCAGTTGACTTGAATAATGTAGATACCGGCAGAACCCGGAGGGAAAGGGAGCCTATGGGAGCAGGTGCAGGCCGGATCGGGGGTCGCAGGCCCGACGGTGAGTCATCTTCATATAAAGGAAGCCGCGGCAGTAGTGCTGGCGGAAATACCACCCGGCTCTTCGTCAACCTGGGGACCAAGGACGGTTTTTATAAGGCAAGCTTCTTGCAGTTTATCCTCGATATGAGTGATCTAAAGAAAGAAGTGCTGGGCAAGATCGATATGAAGGAGATGAACAGCTGGATCGAGATCGAGGCAGGCGCAGCCAATAAAATGATCAAAGCCATCGACGGGAAGAAGTTTAAGGGCCGGAAAATCAGGATGAACGATGCCGATACCGGCGGTGGACGTCGTACAGAATAATCTTCTAAATCCCGCTTCTGTGGGGATTTTGGCAGCAGGGGGCGTTTTGGGCATCGTAAAATATTTGCTTAAATATTTTGAAGAAAGAAAGGGATTACTATATTTGTTAAGATGACAGGGACAAAAGCATACCGTTATTTTTATTTTGGATTCTATTTTAGAAATAGGGCGGGATTGCTATTGTTGCCTTCGAATAAGTAAAAAACGAATCAACATAGGATCCCGCCGAGAGGCGGGATTTTTTTTTATATGAACAGATCAGCACAACAACAAAAAGCCCCGGCACGGGTGTCTATCCAGGGTTTCGAAGGTTCCTTTCACCAGGTGGCTGCCCGGCAGTATTTCGGGAAAGACGTGGAGGTGATCACCTGCGCTACATTCAAGGAAGTGGTAAAGATCGCTTCGGCTAAGAAGGAAAGCGACGGCGGACTCATGGCCATTGAGAATTCTATTGCAGGAAGCATTCTTCCCAATTACAACTTGCTGCAGCGCTCATCCCTGAAGATCACCGGCGAGATCTATCTGCAGATCAAGCAACACCTGATGGTGAACCCCGGGGTTCAAATCGAAGACATCCGCGAAGTGCATTCGCATCCCATGGCGATCCAGCAATGCCTGGAGTACCTAGATCAACACCACTGGAAAATGGTGGAAACGGAGGATACTGCGCTCTCGGCAAAAATGGTGCATCAAAAAAAAGCAAAACATGTGGCGGCTATTGCCAGTAAACTCGCGGCGGAGATGTTCGGCCTGCATATTATTGCGCCTAACATCCATACGATGAAGAACAATTATACCCGGTTTCTCGTGCTGCAGCGTGAAGAGCAGGTGCGGACCGATGATGCCGCTAATAAGGCATCAGTAAATTTTCACACGGATCATTCGCGTGGCAGCCTGGCGCGTGTACTCGGCAAGATCGCCGACGGGGGTATTAACTTAAGCAAGCTCCAGAGCTTCCCCATACCCGGTTCAGATTTTAAATACAGCTTTCATGCCGACATGGAGTTCGATGATCTGAAACAGTTCCATAAGGTGGTTGAGGTCATCAGACCGCTGACGGCCAGTTTGAAGATCTACGGAATTTACAGGAACGGAATGGATAAAAAGAACTGATATGCTGAAAATAAAAACATCGACCAGGCTGGAAGGGATAGGGGAATATTATTTCTCGCAGAAACTTCGTGAGATCGATGAGTTGAATAAGCAGGGGAAGGAGGTGATCAATTTAGGTATCGGAAGTCCCGACCTGCCGCCACATCCCGATGTGATCAAAACGTTGCAGGAAGAAAGTATCAAACCTAATGTGCATGCTTACCAGAGCTACAAAGGTTCTCCGGTCTTAAGGAATGCCATGGCCCAGTGGTATAAAGAATGGTATGGTGTTAACCTGAATCCGGATACTGAGATACTGCCCCTGATCGGAAGCAAAGAGGGCATCATGCACATCTGCATGACCTACCTGAATGAGGGTGATGAGGTACTTGTTCCGGACCCGGGGTACCCCACATACCGAAGCGCAGTTAAGTTAGCGGGTGGCCGTATACGTGAGTACATGTTGCTCGAGTCCAATCACTGGTATCCTGATCTGGAAGCGCTACAGGAGCAAGGCCTTGAACATGTAAAAATGATGTGGGTCAATTACCCGCATATGCCAACGGGTCAGCTGCCGGACCGGAAGTTGTTTGAAGATCTGGTGGCATTTGGTAAGCGGAACAATATTCTGATCTGTCATGATAATCCTTATAGTTTTATTTTGAACGACCAGCCCATGAGCCTGCTTTCTGTGCCTGGGGCAAAAGATATTGTGTTGGAGTTGAATTCAATGAGTAAGGCGCAGAATATGGCAGGTTGGCGGGTTGGACTATTGTGCGGGGCAGCAGCGAGGATCAATGAAGTATTGACTTTCAAGAGCAATATGGACAGCGGTATGTTTCTGCCGGTGCAAATGGCAGCGGCTAAAGCACTGACGCTGGGGCGCGACTGGTACGAAGGGTTGAACAGTATTTACAGGGAACGCCGTGAAGAAGTGTATGCGTTGCTTGATCTGCTGAAATGTGAGTACGACAAGGGTCAGTCGGGCTTGTTCGTCTGGGCCCGCATACCGCAGGGGTATAAAGACGGTTTCGCATTGAGTGATGAGATCCTGTCGAAAGCAAGCGTTTTTATTACACCTGGTGGTATTTTTGGAACGGCCGGGAAGCGATATATCCGGATCAGCCTGTGCAGCCCAAAAGAACGGATAACGGCGTGCAAGGAAAGAATAGCGAAATACCTTCAACCATAGGATGAGATATGTCTGACCGAAAAAAAATAGCGATCGTAGGAACGGGATTGATAGGCGGGTCCCTGGCCCTCCAGCTCAATGAGAAGGGGCTTGCCTCTACCATCATCGGCGTGGATAGTAATGAAGCGCATGCAAAGAAGGCACTGGAGTTGGAACTGCTTGATGAGATGGCGGACCTCTATTCAGCCATTGCCGTATCTGATGTAGTGATCCTGGCCATACCCGTTGATACCATCGCGCAAATTTTACCATCTCTGCTCGATAAGATCGACCAGCAGATCCTGATCGATCTGGGATCTACTAAATCCGCCCTGGTCAACAGTGTCAGCCTGCACCCTAAAAGAGGCCGCTATGTAGCTGCGCATCCGATGTGGGGTACAGAGTACAGCGGGCCTGAAGCGGCGGTAAAAGGCGCTTTTGAGAATAAGGCTGTGATTATTTGTAATGCTGGTGATTCCGATACGGATGCGGTGGACTGGACCAGAAATATGTTCAGGAAGATCGGCATGCACCTGTTGGACATGCGGGCGGATGATCATGATCTGCATGCTGCATACGTGAGTCATATTTCCCATATCACTTCCTTTGCGCTGGCGAATACGGTGTTGGAGAAAGAGCGGGAAGACCAGGCGATATTTGAAATGGCCAGCGCAGGTTTTGAAAGCACAGTGAGGCTGGCAAAAAGCAATCCAGCCATGTGGGTGCCGATCCTGATGCAGAATCGGGAGAATATACTGGATGTGCTCAACGAACACATCAGCCAGCTTCGAAAATTTAAGAGCTGCCTGGAGAAAGAGAACGCTGAATACCTGAAAGAATTGATGGATGATGCCAACAGGATCAGGCGAATACTCAAATAATTTTAGTCATCATAATTGTAGCATTCAAATCTTCAAATTGTAAAAATGAACTTGTACGAAACTTGGAACAAAAGACCGTTGATCATTTCAGGGCCATGCAGCGCTGAAACAGAAGAGCAGGTTTTGCAAACGGCACAGCAACTGGCAGCAACCGGGAAAGTGGATATGCTAAGGGCCGGGATTTGGAAACCCAGGACTCGTCCCGGTAGTTTTGAAGGGATCGGAACCAAGGGCTTGCCATGGCTTCAACAGGCGAGGAAATTGACCGGCCTCCCGGTAGCAGTTGAAGTAGCTACGCCGAAGCAGGTGGAAGATGCGCTCCATTTCGACGTAGACGTTTTGTGGATAGGCGCGAGAACTACGGTGAATCCATTCAGCGTGCAGGATCTGGCTGATTCCCTTCGTGGTGTGGATGTGCCTGTTTTGATCAAGAATCCCATCAATGCCGATCTTGAGTTATGGACGGGCGCGGTTGAGCGCGTGGCAAAAGCAGGCGTCAAACAAATTGGTTTGATCCACCGCGGTTTTGCAGCGTATGGCAATACGGAGTACCGTAATGCCCCGATGTGGCACCTGGTGATCGAGATGAAAAGGCGTAACCCCGAAATGATGATCATCAATGACCCTTCACATATTTGCGGTCGAAGGGATATCCTGATGGACGTTGCCCAAAAGGCGATCGACCTGGATTTTGATGGGTTGATGATCGAAAGTCATATTGATCCCGATAATGCGTGGAGTGATGCCAAGCAACAAGTGACGCCTGAGAGGCTCGCCGCTATGCTTGGGGAGATCATCTGGAGGAAAGAGGACGTTCCGAACGAAAGTTTTCATGCTGCGCTGGACAAACTGCGCGAACAGATCAACCATGTAGATGATGAACTGATCCTGCTGCTGGGCCAGCGTATGAAGATCGCTGAGCAGATCGGTACCTACAAAAAGAATAACGAGGTGACCATTCTTCAAACGAATCGCTGGAACGATATTCTCGACAGGGCATACCAGAAGGCGGACAAGCTTAACCTGAGCCGCGAGTTTATCACAAAATACCTGGATGCGGTTCACATGGAGTCGATCAACCGGCAAACCAAGATCATGAATTCATAGTATGCACGATAACAGGGTCTATCTTTTCATACATGCCATCTTTGAAGTAGGTGAAGGCCGGGCTTTGCTAAAGCCGTCTTTACGGGCGGTATTTTTTGCCTGGCTGAAGAAGCATGCCAATGAAAAGGGGATCCGGATCCTGACGATCGGCGGAGGTATGGAACACGTGCATCTTCTGCTTCAATTGCATCCTGCTCAAAACCTGCTGCAAGTGGGAAAGCAGATCAGGGAGGAATCATTGAAGTTCATCAATGAATCAAAGTTTTTGCAGGAAGATTTTGCATGGGAGCCCGACTATACAGCTTTTACCGTAAGTCCGAGTGCCTATGCCCAGACCCTGGAATATATTAGCAAGCAGGACGAGTATCATCAGACCAGATCTTTTGCCCAGGAAATGGAACTGATACATAAAACCAGAATCAATGCAGATGAATCCTGAAACGTTTACATTTTCGAAGAAAAGCGTTGACTATTTTTTTTCTGCCTCCATTAGGCAGTTGGTCAAGCTGGCAGATAAGAAGAACGCAGTGATCATCACGGATGACCACGTTTTTGACGCACATAAAGAAAAACTGAAAGGCTGGAACGTCATTAGTTTGAAGCCGGGTGAAGAGTATAAAGTGCAGGCCACGGTGGACTCAGTGATCGACACCCTGATCCAGATGCAGGCCGACAGAAACACCACCCTTATTGGTGTAGGTGGAGGTGTGATCACGGACCTTACGGGATACATCGCATCGGTCTATATGCGTGGGATCAATTTTGGCTTTGTGCCCACTTCACTGTTGGCCATGGTGGACGCTTCCGTCGGTGGCAAGAACGGCATTGATGTTGGCCAGTTTAAAAACATGGTTGGGGTCATCCGCCAGCCTTCATTTTTATTGTACGATATCTCTTTGCTAAACACATTGCCCGTTTCAAACTGGTCGGACGGTTTTGCCGAGATCATTAAACATGCCTGTATCCTGGATGCCAAAGCGTTCAGCATGCTGGAAGGAGAGGATATAGCATCGATCCGTAAAAAAAAGGAATTGCTTTCCTTCATCATTAAAAGAAATGCGCTGCTGAAAACGAAAGTGGTGCAGAAAGACGAATTTGAGAAAGGGGATCGCAAACTCCTGAACTACGGTCATACCCTGGGGCATGCGCTGGAGACACAGTATGAGTTGTCGCATGGCCAGGCCATTTCACTGGGTATGGTTTACGCGGCGAAACTCTCTGAACATCTGTTGGGTTTCAAAGACGCGAACAGAGTCGCTTCATTGCTTGAGCAATACGGTCTCCCAATAGAGGCCGCCTTTAAGATGGATAAAGTGCTGGCGATCCTCAGGATGGATAAAAAACGGGTGAGCAAACACATGAACTATGTGTTGCTGGAAAAGGTCGGCAAGGGCGTGATCCACCCCATTGAATTAAGAAAACTGGAATTACTGCTGAAAAAGCTGGCATAATATGAAGATCAACGTATATCCGTCCCAATTAAAAGGAAGTATTGAAGCCCCTGCATCGAAGAGTTCGATGCAGCGCGCCCTGTCTGCATCCCTGTTGCGTACAGGGGAAACCGTTATTCATAATCCGGGGAACAGCAACGATGATCGAGCGGCCCTGGAGAATATACAGAAACTGGGTGCTGCGGTCGTTACCGGGACCAGGGAAATGACAGTGAGCAGCAAAGGCGTTCAACCGGTTGACAGCACCCTGGATTGTGGCGAAAGCGGACTGGGCATCAGGA
>Ga0164292_10001913_pt1 | contig 16984 bp, 15 predicted proteins | sample GEODES117metaG_FD_111486 | JGI IMG/M metagenome (GOLD analysis project Ga0164292, IMG submission 111486) | Eutrophic lake water microbial communities from Lake Mendota, Wisconsin, USA - GEODES117 metaG | ecosystem: Environmental > Aquatic > Freshwater > Lake | place: USA: Lake Mendota...
CGTCTTTAAATTGGCGAGGCTCCAATAGACCTCTCCCAAAGTGGGTTCCACAGCCAGAGCGCGTCGATAGGCGGCGATGCTTTCATCCTGCCTGCCCACGGTCTTGAGCATATGGCCATAGCTCATCCATAATTTGGCATGATCGGGGAAACGCGTGGTCAATTCCTGATACAGCGCGACAGCCTCTTCATAGCCACCAATCCTGCCAAGTGCTGCGGCTTTCAGATTTTGTTGGACGGGCTTATCGCCGCCTTCCGCCAAAACGGCATTGAGATGTTCCAGCGCCTCTGGAAAGCGGTTTTGTTTATAGAGCACCGTCGCCAAATTGGCCCGCGCTGCGCCAAAATCGGGCGTCAGTTCCAATGCGCGACGCAATAAAGCCTCGCTATCTTTTAATCGGCCAACGCGCGCCGCTAGTTCGGCCATCATGCGGATTGCCGCGACATCCGTTGGCGCATCGCGCAAATGGCCGCGCAATAAGGGCTCTGCATCTTCTAACCGATTTTCCGACAAAGCCACAGCTGCCGTCATCAGGTTGGGATTGCGCAAGGCGGCTTCAATTGCGGGACGCGCAGAATGCTGTTTCATGATAGAGGGTCTATGCCAAGCAGCGGCGATTTTGAAGCCGCCAAATCATCTGGCGTGTCTATGTCGCGCAAACTTCCCAATGGCGCGGCCAAATTGCGGGCCTTTGACAAAATTATCCGTGCGCCGGCATCGCCCTTTGTATCCAAAAGCAAAGGCCAAGTAGACCGCGGGAAAATCGCGGGCGGCATCGATTGGCCGTCGTCCGTCGATGCAATGATGTCATGGTCGCACGCCGCGATCAGTGCGTCGATATGCGCGGGCATGATGAAAGGCATATCCGCCAGCACAATCAGCAACGCCTGCGCCTTGGCCTGCGCCGCCGCCCCAACCGCAAGGTGGAGCGAGGATGATAGGCCTAGATCGGCATTGGGATTTTCAACGATAGCATAGCCCAGATCTGCATAATAAGGCGCTATCGCTGCGCCGGGCTGACACACCGCAAAATGCGCTGCCGCGTCGATGCCGGCCAAATTGCGCGCGGCGCGTATCCCGAGCGGCGCACCGTCCAAATCCGCCATCAATTTATCCGCACCAAAGCGACGTCCATGTCCCGCCGCAAGGACAACAATTGCGACCTGCTTGGCCTCCATTAACGCAAGCCGTGGTTAAACGCGCGGATCATCCCGCCCGCAATCGACAATGCGATTTCTGGCGCGCTGATCGCATTAATCGCAACGCCCGCTGGCCCCTCTATCCGCGCGCATTGCTCCGCGCTGACACCGGCCGTAGACAGCCGCGATATCCGCGCCTGATGCGACCGGACCGAACCCAAGGCCGCGACATAAGCCGCAGGGCTGGCCAATGCCGCAATCAAAGCGGGGTCATCAATCTTGGGATCATGGCTCAAGGTCACAATCGCACTCCGGCTGTCGGGCGCGAAGGCCTTCACCGCTTCGTCCGGCCAGCGGTCATCAAGACGGACATTGGGGAAGCGATCTGCCGTCAGAAACCGCGCGCGCGGGTCGCATAAGGTCACATCAATGCCTTGCGACACCGCAATCGCCGATAATGCCGCGGCAATCTCCACCGCGCCGACAATCAACAAGCGGCGGGGCGGATAATAGACATTTATAAAGCTCTCTGCCGCCGCATCCTGCCCAATTGCGCTTCGGCCGGTGGCAAGGTCGGTCACCACGGACAAAGTCGCGCCCTTGCCCCGCGCACTAACGATGTCGGCAAAAAGGCTTTCGGGGAAGCCGTCCGCCGAAACGGGCTGCACCAACACCAGTATATCCCCGCCACAAGGCAGCCCAACATCCCATGCGGCGTTATCGGCAACGCCATACCGCCTGAGCACTGCTGGCGCACCTGCCAGCACCATCTGCGCGCGTTCCAGAACATCCGCCTCAACACAGCCGCCGGAGACCGAACCCACGAACCGCCCATCGGCATGGACGAGCATATGCGTTCCCGGCGGGCAAGGCGCAGATTTCCACGTTTCGACTACCGTCGCAATCGCCATCGGCGCGCCCGCCCAATCCAGCGCGGCGGCAAGGATGCGATCATGATTGGCACTACCCGTTTGCATGGCTACCCGCTAGCAAAGTGCAGGAAGCGTTGCTATATGAAACGCAACGTAAGACGGGAGCTTCTTCGCATGGCAATTCAGACGTCCATCAACGGCAAAGCAGTAGCTTTGTCCGCCGAACCAGATACCCCATTATTGTGGGTGATCCGTGAAGAGCTGGGCCTGACCGGCACAAAATTTGGTTGCGGCGTTGCGGCGTGCGGCGCCTGCACCGTCCATGTTGATGGCGAACCCACGCGTTCGTGCAGTGTGCCGGTGAGCGAGGTTGCGGGCAAATCCATTACCACGATTGAAGGGCTAAAATCCGCTGATGGTACGCTGCATGCGGTGCAAACGGCATGGATTGCGGCGCAAGTACCGCAATGCGGCTATTGTCAGTCCGGACAAATCATGGCCGCCGTGGCGCTCATCGAAAAAACCGGTCGCCCAAGCGATGCGCAAATTGACGCTGCGATGACCAACCTGTGCCGCTGCGGCACCTATCCGCGCATCCGCAAGGCCATTCGCGCCGCCACCGGACAGGCCGCAGTAGCCGTTGAAGGAGCCGTCTGATGGCCGATAACACTGCAATCGATAGCGCATCCGAAGCGCCGCTCAAGCGCAAGGGCGTCAAGCGCCGTGCCTTTTTAATCGGCGGTGTCGCCGTCGTCGGCGCTGGCCTGTTCGGCATCTCAATCGCCGACAGCAATGCCGCCAAGGATGCCAAGGCGCGCATCATAGGCAAAGGCGAGCATGGCTTTGCGACTTGGCTGAAAATCAGCGAAGACGACGTCATCACCATTTATTCGCCGCACACCGACATTGGTCAGGGGTCGAACACAGGTCTTGCGCAAATGCTGGCTGAAGAGTTGGACGCGACATGGGAGCAAGTGCGTGTCGTGTCGGCGCCTGCCGAACCCGCCTTTGCCAATGTGGGCTTGGGTCGCGGGTTTTTGGCCGACATGACTGGCCAACCAGCGATCATCAACGGCATTCCGCAATCCTTTTTATCTTTCATCGCGCGGCAGATGAATCTGCAGATTACCGGCGGTTCAACCGCTTTGCGGTTCACCGGTCAGATAACTTTTCAAAAGGTGGGTGCGGCCACGCGGCTTGCATTGATGGAAACCGCCGCCAAGCGGCTAAATGTACCCATGGACGAACTGACCACGCAGGACAGCCGCGTCATTCACCCAAAATCAAGCCAGTCTTTGCGTTATGGGGAGCTGGCAGCAGAAGCAGCAACCTTGTCATTGGACAACGAACCCAAGCTGAAAGATCCCACGCAATATCGCCTGATTAGGCAATCTATGCAGCGGCTCGATATTCCGGCCAAGGTCGACGGCAGCGCGCAATATGGCATGGATTTTGCGATACCCGGCATGCGCGTCGCCACCATTCAAGCGGCGCCCGTGCGTGGCGGCAAGCTGACATCCGTCGACACCGCGCCTGCCTTGGCGATCAAGGGCGTGGAGAAGGTCATCAAGCTCGATAATGCCGTGGCCGTTGTCGCCAAGGGCTATTGGCCGGCGATTTCCGGTCTGCGCGCTTTGGCACCCAGCTTTAGCGACGGTGGCCATGCCGATGTGTCTACCGCATCGATATTCCAAGCGCATGACGCGATCATCGCCAAGGGTGAAGCCGACGGCGAAGCGGGTCAAGGCGACGTGCAAGCAGCATTGGGCACAAAGCCGATCAAAGCCAAATATCAAGTGCCATTTCTGCACCATGCCATGATGGAACCCTTCGCGCTCACCGCGCAGTATAAGGGCGGCAAGCTCGATATCTGGGGCGGCATGCAGGATCCGTTGGCGACCAAAATGTTGGCTGTTGAGGTTTCGGGCCTTGATGCCGATGATGTGACTTTCCACCCGATGATTATCGGCGGCAGCTTTGGTCGCCGCTTACCCATGTATATGGAAATTGTTGAACAAGTGACGCAACTTGCGATGCAATTACCTTATCCGGTGAAACTGATCTGGAGCCGGGAGGAAGAGGTCGCACAAGGCGCCTATCGCCCGCAAAGCTCCGCGGTTTTGCAGGCGGCCTTGACGGACAAGAAACGCATCGCGGCGTACCGCAATGATTATGCCCAGCCCGAAAGCGCCGAGGATGAGACGGTATTCCCCTATATCTTGCCCGCCGTATCGCGTAGGCATTTTGCGCATGTTTCGAACCAGCAAACGGGCGCATGGCGCTCGGTCAATTCGACGCAACAAGGCTTTTACAATGAAAGCTTCATGGACGAATTGGCACATGCCGCGGGCGAAGATCCCGTTGTTTTCCGCCGCAACCACCTGACCGCAGGTTCACGGCATTTGCGCGCCTTGGATGAAGCCGCTGCGCGCAGTGGATGGGGCGCGCCCTTGCCAGCCGGACGCGGACGCGGCGTCGCTTTGGTCGAAAGCTTCAAAACCATCGTCGCCCAAGTCGTTGAGGCTTCGGTTGGCGAAGACGGCATGCCCAAGGTGCATAAGGTCACCACCGTCGTGGACGCAGGCAGCATCGTAAATCCCGATGCCGCGATGGCGCAGATTGAGGGCGGCACGATCATGGGCCTGTCGTCGGCGATTGGTGAAGCGATCACGCTGGAAAAAGGCGCCGTGCAGCAAAGCAATCTCAGCGATTATCCGTTGCTGAATATGGCACAGGCCCCGTTGTCGCAGGATATCCATTTCCTAAACAGCGGTGCGCCGATGGGCGGCATTGGCGAACCTGGCGTTCCGCCAGCCGCGCCTGCCTTGGCCAATGCCTTGTTCGCTGCAACGGGCAAGCGCGTGCGCAATCTTCCGATCCTGACGCAGGCAAAGGGATAATCTTGCCGCACGCGAAGTTACTTAAGCCCACCGACAATCTGGAGATTGCCGAAACGCTTGCGCGCGCGTTCCAGAATGAGTCTGGCTGGAGTTATGTAATACCTGACCCCGCATTACGTGCGCGGCGGTTGGTGGGGGCATTCCACCTGTTCCTGCGTGACGAACATCGCAAAGGCGCGGTGTTTGGCACCGATGGGATTGAAGCCGTCACCTTATGGCGCGGCCCCAGCCAAGCGCGCGATTCCATATGGGACACCGCGCGGCTATTCATCCCTTTTGTGCAAGTACTGCGTTTCTCGATTTTGCGTGGGTTGGAGGTTTCTGACCTGATTGAAAAGCATCTGCCAAAAGAACCTGTCTGGTATTTGCACTTTGCCGGTTGCGACCCTGCTTTTCAGGGTAAGGGATTTGGCGGCGCGGCGATCCGCGCAGGGTTAGATCGCGTCGATCAGGATGGCCTACCGGCCTATCTCGAAACCGCCGATGAACATAATATTCCTTTGTACCAAAGCTTTGGCTTTGCCATCAAACATAGTTGGCAAGTGCCCGAAGGCCCCCAATTTTGGGGCATGCAGCGCCCGGGCAAAACGCGGCATTAAGCGCTTTGTCCTGCCGCCCCTTGCCCTCCAAGCAAAAGCCGCCTAATCCCGCAACACGCACCAGGTCTGCGCGAGAGCGTGGATAATAGGGAAGCCGGCGAAAATCCGGCGCTGTTCCCGCAACTGTAACCGGCGAGCTTTCGCTCCAAATGCCACTGGAAAAACGGGTGACCGTGCAACTGGGAAGGCGGGGCAAAAGCAGTGACCCGGAAGCCAGGAGACCTGCCTGAATGCGGTTTGTCCTTTGTGCTTGCGGGACACTGGCGCAATCGGGGTTTTCCTCCGCGTGACGACATATTGTTGGACGTCATGCGAAGGAGATTTATCCATGACCTTGTTAAGATATACGGCAGCCGCGCTTGCGATGCTGCCTGTCGCTGCCTTTGCGCAAACGGCAGAGGATGAAATAGTCGTCACCGCCAGCGGCTTTGCCCAGCCACGCTCTGAAACCGGACAAGCCATCGACATTGTCGACCGCGACCGGCTCGATCAATTGCAAAGCGCCACGATAGCGGACGCGTTAAAAACCTTGCCAGGCGTCAGCATTGCAACGCGCGGCGGCCTTGGTAGCCAGAGCAGTGCCTTCATTCGCGGTGGCAGCAGCGCGCAGACATTAGTGCTCATCGACGGCGTCCGGATAAATGACCTGTCCAGCCCCAATGGCGCTTTCGATTTTGGCGCGTTGATGACGGGAAATATCGGCCGCGTCGAAATCTTACGCGGGCCAAACTCTATCATCTGGGGCAGCCAAGCGATTGGCGGCGTCGTGAATGTCCAATCGATTGCGCCAGTGGACGGTTTTGAAGGCCGCATGGGGGCCGAATATGGCGGCTATGATACCCAAAGGGTGAACGCCAATATCGCGGGTAGCAGCGGCGCACTGGAAGGCAGCATCGGCGGTTCTTTCGTGCACAGCGACGGCATTTCGGCGCTGGCCGGTGGCACTGAACGCGATGGTTATGACAATCTGACGGGCAATGCGCGGTTGAAGGTGAACCTCCATGACGGCTTCAGCCTTGATTTGCGCAGCTATTATAATCGCGCCACGGTTGCCTATGACTCGGTCTTTGGCGTTGGCGCCAATGGCTTACCCGTGTCGCGCAACCGCCAATTTGTCGGCTATGTCGGTGCTAATTTCGACTTGCTCGATGGTCGCCTAGAAAACCGGATTGCGTATACGCGCACCGACATAAAACGCATTGGCACCGATCCGGTGATATTCAGTTTCAACAATTTCAACGTGCGCGGGACAATTGACCGCGCCGAATATCATGCGGCGTTTGACCTGAACGATACGCTGACTTGGGTCGCGGGCGCAGAATATGAACGCAGCTTCGCCAGCACCTCATTTGAAGGCGCCGCGCCCGACATCGCCCGCAACCAAATGGGGAGCGGCTTTGGCCAAATGATCCTGCGCCCACTGACTGGCCTAACGCTGACGGCAGGCGTGCGACATGATGCTTATGATGATTATGGCGGGCACACGACCTTTGGCGGCAATGCGGCCTTTACCCCCAATGATGGGCGGACAATGTTCCGCGCAACTTATGGTGAGGGGTTTCGCGCCCCCACCTTGACCGAAGGGCAGCCGCCTTATGGTAATACTGACCTCAAGCCCGAAACCGCGCGCAATTTTGATCTGGGCGTGGAACATCAATTTCTGGGCAGCAAAGCCCAAATCTTCGCGACCTATTTCAACCGCCGCAGCAATGACCTGATTGCGTTTTCATCGGTCACTGGCCAATCGGAAAACATCGATAAGGTGACGGCAAAGGGGCTTGAGGCTGGTGTGACCCTGACCCCATTCGACAATCTTAATATACAGGCAAGCTACACGTTGGTGGATGCCATCAACCGCAGCGCAGGCGCAAATTTCGGCAAAAGGCAGACATTACGCCCGCAGCATAATGTCAGCCTAACCGCAGATTGGCAGACACCCTTTGGCCTCTCTGTCGGCAGCAGTGTATATTGGGTCGGCGACAGTTTCGATGATGCCGCGAACAAACTGCGGCTCAATGGCTATGCCTTATTCGGGCTTCGGGCGTCGATGCCGCTGACTGACACGCTGGAACTATATAGCCGCATCGAAAATCTGTTCGACGCCAATTATACGGTGGTTGCAGGCTATAACAGCTTTGGCCGGAACGCGACGATGGGCGTGCGGGCCAAATTCTGATGCGCTTGGGCTATTACCTCCTTGCCGTTTTTGCCTTGGCCGGTTGCGCCCGCCAACCGGCGATCGCGCCGCATGGTATCGTGTCCAACAATCCGTGCATTGACGCCGTGCTGGCCGAAATCGCATTGCCCGGCCAAATCAGCGCGGTCAGTATCTATTCGCATGACGCCGATAGCGCGTCCGCACCCTTGGCATGGGCGCGGCAATTGCCCGCCATTGGCATGAACGCGGAGGAATTATTGTTGGCGCGGCCCAAATTGGTGTTGACGGGCAATCTTGCATCATCCGGTGCCAATGCGGTGCTCGCGCGGGCGGGCATTAAGAGCGTGGCATTGGGTGTCGCGCCAACAATCGCTGACGACATGCAACAGATACGAGCCATCGCCGCCGTACTCGACAGGGAAGATGCTGGAGAAGCGCTGATTTCCGACATTCAGGAAACGCTACCCAACAGCCAATTTTCCGGACCAATTATCTCGGCGATTATCTGGCAAAATGGTGGATTTGTGCCGGGTAAAGGCACGTTGCAGGACGAATTGTTGGCGCGCCACGGCTTTCGTAACGCTAGCGCGCAATATGGCCTATCCTCATGGGGCGTGCTGCCGATAGAAACGCTGATACGCAACCCGCCAATGGTGATTTTCATGCCCACAAATGCCCGCGATTCCGACGCCCGTGAAACGCGCGCACGGCAGGAATTGCTGCGCCATGTGGGCGGACGCACCCGCATTGTCGACTTCCCTGACAGGCTGTTATTCTGCGGCGGTCCGACGATTATCAAAGCGTCAGCTATACTAAAGAAAACCCGCGCCGCATTCGTTAAGGTTATGCCATGAATAACCGCGCCTTAACCGCACTCCTCCTGCTGCTCACGCTCGCAGCGTTCTTGCTGTCCTTAATGGCGGGCAAGGTCTGGATTTGGCCAAATGCTTGGGCGGCGGACAATGCCGATGGCTGGATATTTCTAGAATTGCGCCTGCCCCGCGCGGTGCTTGGCCTGTGCATAGGCGCCGTGCTGGGGCTTTCAGGCGCGGTGCTGCAGGGCTATCTGCGCAATCCATTGGCGGACCCAACAGTGCTGGGCGTATCGGCCAGCGCCGCGTTGGGCGGTGTCGGTGCGATTTATACAGGGCTCAACCTGCTGCCCTTCGGCTTATTCACCTGCGCGATGTTAGGTGCAGGACTTAGCATATTGTTATTACTTGCAATTTCGCGCGGCGGTGGCACCATGGGTTTCATCCTTGGTGGCATGGTGCTGTCGACCTTGGCGGGCGCGCTTACCGCCTTCGTCATCAGCATCGCGCCAAATCCCTTCGCCGCCAGTGAAATCATCAATTGGCTGATGGGCGCGCTGACCGACCGGTTGATGGCCGATGTTTGGACTGCTTTGCCCTTCATGGCGCTGGGTGTCGCTTTATTGCTCTCCACTGGCCGCGCGTTGGATGCCCTGACCTTGGGCGAAAATGGCGCAAAAAGCCTTGGGATTAACCTGTTTCGGCTGCAGTGGATTATCGTGCTGGGCGTTGGTTTGGCTGTTGGCGCTTCGGTTGCGGTGTCGGGTGTGGTCGGCTTTGTCGGGCTCATCGTCCCGCATCTTATCCGCGCTTTATATGGGGAGCAGCCATCGCAAATATTGCTGCCCTCGGCCTTGGGCGGCGCGATCCTGACGCTGACCGCCGATAGCCTTGTCCGATTGGTGCCCGGCCCCAGCGAAGTAAGGCTGGGCATTGCCATGGCGGTGCTTGGCGCGCCGTTTTTCTTGTTGCTATTGTTGCGCTATCGCAAGGGTGCCGCATGACTTTGACCGTCCGCAATCTCGGCTTCGCTTATGCGCATCAGCCCATTTTGGAAGGCATCGACGCGACATTTGACGCCGGAAAGTTCACCGTCATTTTGGGCCCCAATGGCGCCGGAAAATCGACGTTGCTCGCATGTCTAGCCGGCCTTTTGAAACCGCAAACCGGCACTGTCACCCTGCATGACACAGACATCACCCGCATGCCCCCCACTGCACGCGCCCGCCAAATCGGCCTTTTGCCGCAAGGCGCAGAAACGCATTGGGCGATATCATCAGAGGCTTTGGTGGCGCTCGGCCGCATTCCCCATATGCGCGGCGCGGGGACATCGGCAGACGACCGCATGGCTATATCGGCAGCGATGTCGGCGACCGCCACCGAAGGCTTCGCCCATCGTCCAGTCACGACGCTATCGGGCGGCGAACGCGCCCGTGTCCTGCTGGCGCGTGTGCTCGCCGGTGAGCCCGAATGGATATTGGCGGATGAACCGCTCGCCAACCTTGATCCCGGCTTTCAACTCGACATTTTACACTTGCTGCGACAGCAGGCGGAAGCCGGAAAAGGCGTCATCGCGGTGCTGCATGATCTGCAATATGCAGTGCGCTTTGCCGATCATCTGGTGTTGTTGCATCAGGGTCGCTTATTCGCGCAGGGCAGCGTCGATGATGTCATCACGCCGGCCAACTTGGCGTATGTTTACGGGATTGACGCGAATCTCTTCAAGGACGAGGAAGGGGCCGTCCAGCTATTCATCAAAGGCAAGGTCCGTCCATGAAATATACCCTCCCGTTTATTGCTCTCTTGCTCTCTGGTTGCGCCATCAGCGTCACGTCGACCACTAACATGCCTCCAGCTGCCCCACAGAGCGCGCAGGAAGCACTTCGGCCTTATTATGCTACCTTGGATGCCAAATTACCAAAGGCAGCCCCTAATCCCTCTCTAGCGGCCGAAACGGTCATAACGCGCTTCGCCTTTGGCAGTTGCGTCAACGAAAACCGCTATATGAAGTTTTGGGACGTCATCGCCGCGCAAAATCCGCAGGCATTTCTGATGATTGGCGACAATGTCTATGGCGACACAAGGCCCACCAATGGCGCCGATATCCCGACGCTGGCCGCGAGCTATAAAAAGCTTAGCAGCCGCATCGAGTTCGACCGCTTCCGCCGCAGCGTGCCAATGATGACCGCCTGGGACGATCATGATTATGGCGCCAATGACGCCGGCGGCGCTTTTGCTTTCAAGGAATGGGCAGAGAAAGCCTATGAAACCTATTGGGGCTCCTCCGATGAAGTAAAATCCCGCCCCGGTATATATGAAAGCCGCATCATAGGGCCCAAAGGCAAACGTGTGCAGTTCATCATACTCGACGGCCGCTTTTTCCGATCAGACCTCGCCTCCATGACCTATCGCGACCCCAGCCCGACGCTGGGTTGGTACATTCCCAACATGGACCCTGACGCGACGATATTGGGCCAAGCGCAATGGGATTGGTTGGCACAGCAGCTCGAAAAACCTGCCGAATTGCGCTTCATCATTTCATCGACTCAGGTGATTACCGACGCACATAATTTCGAAGGCTGGACCAATTTTCCCAAGGAACGTGATCGCCTCTATGCGTTGCTCGGTCAAAAGGGCGTGAACAACGCCATTTTCCTAACTGGCGACCGGCATAGCGGTGGTTTTTACAAGACCAATGCCCCCGGCCTGTCCAAGCCATTATGGGATTTCACATCGAGCTCGCTCAATTTCGCTTTTGGCAAAGGGGATGGTGGCGAACGGGAACCCGACCCACGCCGGACAGGTGGATTTTGGGGCATTCCGAACTTCGGGCAAATCGACATTGATTGGGCCACCAAAAAGGTGACGATGACGCTGCGCAAGGATGATGGCAGCGTGATTGAAACGCAGGTCGCTAACGCGATTGATTGATCGCTGAATAATCGACCTCTGCGACCTTTTCCATAACTGCAGAGCGGATTTCGCGCGCCATAGGCAGCGGCAGGGCAATCATATCCAACGTGCCACCGGCGATCCCGAATTTGAGCGTGGCCAACCCAAAGCGTCGTCCGAACGGCCCTTGCGTAATCTCGATGCTTTGCACCTTTATGTGCGGCGCAAGCGTCAATCTTTGACGCCACCAGCCACGCCGCATGTAAAGCTGCTGCGTATCTATCCCGAACCGATATCTGCGCCAGTCACACCAAAACAGGCATGCAGCAATGACCAACAACAGCGCCAAAAACAGCATAGGCGCCAAGGGCCTATCGGCGAATATGAGCAGCGCCACCATCGCAATCATTAACGGCGGCATCAGCAAAGCGATCTGGATTATCCAGTGCAGTTTTGCCCCTTTGCGCAGACATTCATCGCCATCAGGTGCGTCAATCCCGGCGGCCTTTGATATGCGCCACAGCTCATCCAATGTGGCCAATGGCGCGGCGACATAATTGCTTTCCTCCTTGCTATCTTGGGCAAGGCTCACAAATTTCAGGCTGTGCCAACCGCGCCGTTTTCGGATTGGTCCAGTCTGCACCACAGCAGCTTGCACCCGGTGCGTAGGCATCACGACATCGGTTAGGGTGAACAGGCCGCGCCGTCGCCGGAAACCTTTTGAAGTCTGGGTCAGGCGAAATCCATGTTCGCGCAAGATAGTGCGCCCAACACCTGTGGCAAAGCCAATGAAAATCAGGCTGGTGAAAGCCCCAAAGGCCAAAATCAATTGTCCCGCCATGCCGACGCGATTGATAGTGCTGACGCGCACGCCGCTGTCTTCGGCTAGACCAGCCCAGCGTTTGTAATCCCAAAAATCAAACGGCAACAGAAAATCAAATTGCTGCGCAAAGCCGCCTAGAACAGCAAATATGACAAGTGAAAAGGAATAGAGGCCAAGGATAAAGACGCGCTTACCGTCCATCGCGAACAGGGTTTCGGCATCCTCGGACTCGGTCATCTCTGGAACATTTTGCGTCACAGCCACACCCGCCTTGCGCGAGCGTACCAATGCGCGCAACCGGTTCGCTTCGTCCAAGGTAACGAAGCTTAGCTTAGCATCATCACCATCCCCGCCACCGGTTTCAAACTTAACCTCGCTGAGCCCCATCATGCGCGCCAGCGGCTTTTGCTGAATGCTCACATCCTGAATGCGTTCATAGGGAATTGAGCGAGCCGTTCGGTTCAATATACCTTTTTCAACGCGGATATCATCGTCACCAATATGATAACGAAAACGCAGCCAACTTAGCCAACGGAAGAATAGACTAAGCGCCAGAACAGCCCCGACCATGATGGGGATAAGCGCAGGATTGTCGGATTTTCGCGCACCAAAAACGGCGGCAAGCAAAGGGAACAAAAGTTGCGGCAGGCCCGAGATAAAAGCGACGAACAGACCGCTAATATGCAGACGCGCCCCTTCCTGCCCGGTTACATCAATAGAGCCGTCTATGGCTGGTTTCACAATATTTCTTGCCGGATGGCGGCACGCATCGCCGCACGCATTGCCAGCGCATCAGCATGCGCCAAGCCCGGCAACGTCACGGTGCTGTTGTGATTACCAGCCGTGTGGACCGTCAGCTTGGAAAGGCCATAGCGCCGGTCGATCGGGCCTTGGTCCACATCAATATGCTGGATGCGTCCAAAAGGTACAATCGTATCGTTGTAGAACATATATCCACGCACAACGCGCAGCTGGTCCGTTCCCATAACATAGCCCCAATGACGATATTTGCGGGCTGGCACCGTAAAGGCAACGAACGCGTAAACCAAAAACATCGGCACAAGAAAGCTGCCGGGCGGCAGCAATTTTGTAAGTTCCAACACCGCTGCGCCAATGACAAATGGCAGCAAGCCAAGCGCGGTGGCTATCCGGCTTGTCGTTATAAATGCGGGATCAAGCGGCGTCAGTTCCGGCGGAGCATCATCGGTCATGCCAAAGATATGCGCAGACTGTGTTGTGTTGGCAAGACGGTTTGTCTGCCTTCCTTTGGCAGGCGGCGATTTTATCGTGCCAAAGCGATGTTAGCCTCATCTACCAACTTGGCGATGATATCCACGACAGGTCGTTCAACATGGACCATGCCAACCGACTGCCCGGCCATGACGGAGCCATATTCGACATCACCATCAATCACGGCGCGACGAAGGGCCCCTGCCCAATATTTTTCGATCTCCAGCTGCGCGGTTTCCATATCAATTTCACCGCGATCGAGCATGGCCGCAATTTCCACCTGTTTCTTGGTGAACTCTTCGGTGCCCTTATTCTTCAACGCCCGCACCGGGATGACGGGCAAGCGCGGGTCAATTTGCACACTAGCGACAGCATCGCGGGCATTGGCGCGCAGAAACGCCGCTTTAAAATTAGGGTGCGCAATGCTTTCATGGGCGCACACAAAGCGTGTACCCAACTGCACGCCCGCTGCACCCATTTCTAGATAGCTTGCTATTGCGCCGCCACGGGCAATGCCGCCGGCAACGAAAATCGGCAATTGCTCACCTAGCTCTGGCAAGATTTCCTGCGCCAACACCGACGTTGCGACTGGTCCAATATGGCCGCCCGCCTCGCTGCCCTCGATAACCAGCGCATCAACGCCGGAACGCGCAAATTTCTTCGCAAGCGTTAAAGCGGGCGCAAAGCATATGACCTTCGCACCAAAATCTTTAATGGCCTCAATGCTGCCCTTGGGCGGCAGTCCCCCTGCCAATACCACATGGCTCACCTGATGACGTGCACATATCGCGATCAGGTCCATGATCTGCGGGTGCATGGTGATTAGGTTCACGCCGAATGGTTTAGTAGTAAGCGCTTTCGTCGCGGCAATTTCTGTATCCAGTAAATCCGGCGTCATAGCACCGCAGGCAATCACGCCAAAGCCACCCGCATTGGAAATTGCCGACACAAGATTGCGTTCCGACACCCACGACATGGCGCCACACATAATCGCGACGTCGCAGCCCAAAAAATCGGTGCCGCGTTGCATGAGATGTTGGAGTTTAGTCATAGGTTAGCTCAGTTTTCTTCACTCTGCATCCAACCCATAAGCCGTATGCAGCACGCGAACGGCCAGTTCCGTCTCATCCTCGTCGATCAGAACGCTAACCTTGATTTCGGACGTCGATATTGCCTGAATGTTGATTTTGCGGTCGGCAAGGCTGCTGAACATGGTCGAGGCAACGCCGGCATGGCTTTTCATGCCCACGCCCACCACCGAGATTTTCGCAACCTTGGTGTCCGGAATAAGGCGATTATAGCCAATGGCATCGCGGCGATTTTCGAGAATGTCGGTGCAACGCGCAAGGTCGGCTTGCGGGCATGTGAAGGTCACATCGGTCTCGCCCTTATCACGGCCCACATTTTGAATGATCATATCGACGTTAATGTTAGCATCAGCCAGAGGCGTGAAAATATTGGCCACGGCGCCGGGACGGTCTGGGACGCGGGTGAGCGTGATTTTCGCTTCATTCTTGTCATGCGCGATGCCGGTGATCAGTTGGCGTTCCACTTGGCTATTCTCCAATTCTGCGTCGGTCACGATCATCGTGCCGGGGATGCTGTCAGCGTCGGGTGCACTGTCGTCAACGAAGGAGGACAGCACTTGAACCCGCACACCTTCCTTCATTGCAAGGCCGACAGATCGGGTTTGCAATACTTTTGAGCCAACCGAAGCCAGCTCGAGCATTTCTTCATAGGTAACAGCCTTGAGCTTGCGGGCGCGGGCCACGATGCGGGGGTCCGTGGTATAGACACCATCAACATCGGTATAAATATCGCAGCGGTCGGCCTTTACCGCGGCGGCCACCGCAACGGCCGATGTATCCGACCCGCCACGCCCCAAGGTGGTAATGCGATTATCGTCGGTCAGGCCCTGAAATCCGGGAATGACGGCGATATTGCCTGCCTGCATCGACGCCAGCAAATCGTCCGTATCAATCGACCCAATGCGCGCTTTTGCGTGGGCGCCATCGGTATGGATCGGCATTTGCCAGCCCAACCAACTGCGCGCTTCGCATCCGAGCGCTTGCAGCGTGATCGCCAGCAAGCCAGCGGTAATCTGCTCACCAGCCGCGACAACCACATCATATTCCGCTGGATCATAAAGCGCATTTGCTTCGCGACAGAAATTTACAAGTCGGTCCGTGTCGCCCGCCATCGCGGACACGACAACCGCTACTTCGTCACCGCGTTCGGCCTGGCGTTTGACCAATTGGGCGACACGGCGGATGCGTTCAGTACCGGCCATCGACGTGCCGCCAAATTTCATTACAATGCGCGCCATGAAAACCTTCAATAATCGCTATATTACAATCGCGCGTCCTGATAGGGACAGGTTATGACAAAAGCAAGCTTGCCCAAGACAATTAACGCTGCGGAAGCCGCGCATTTTGGTGCCCTCGCCGCCGACTGGTGGGATCCGAAGGGTAGCTCAGCGATGCTGCATAAGCTGAACCCCGTGCGATTACGTTTCATCCGGGCTGCAGTCGATGCGCATTTTGGCAGCGATGCAAAGTCGCGATACCCGCTGTCCGGTAAAACCACGCTAGACGTTGGTTGTGGCGCTGGTTTGCTGTGTGAGCCTCTCGCGCGGCTTGGCGGTGCCGTGACCGGCGTTGATGCCGCGCCTGAAAACATTGATGCGGCAAAGGCGCATGCGGCTTTGTCCGGACTATCCATAAACTATCGCGCAGGGGAAATTGCCGCACAGGGCCTTGGTCAATTTGACGTCGTGACCTGTATGGAGGTCATTGAACATGTCATGGACCCGGCAGCCTTTGTGGCTGAATTGGTCCGTCACCTGAGGCCCGATGGCTTATTGTTATTGTCGACGCCGAACCGCACAGCATCGTCGCGTCTATTTCTGGTGGAGGCCGCCGAACGGCTTGGTCAGGTCCCGCGCGGCACGCATGATTGGCACAAGTTCCTGACGCCAGAAGAATTGACAACTTTACTGGCAGATGCGGGGCTCGAAGTGGTCGACATGCTGGGCATCGCCTTTTCGCCGATGTCAGGGCTGCATTTAAGCGACAATTTGGCATTGAATTATATATTGAGTGCACGGTTGCGGAGGTAGGCCGCCTACTTCGTCACCTTGAATTTGTTTCGGGGTAACGCGGTTTTTGAATGGCCCTACGTTCTAAATCCCGCCTCAATCATATCCCGCATCGGCATATTGATCATCGGCCAAGTCGCTAAAGCGCGTGATCTTAGATTCGAACTTCATCCGGACACGCCCTGTCGAACCATGGCGTTGTTTGGAGATGATCAGTTCGGCAATGCCGTGGATCCGCTCCATTTTTTCGTTCCAAGCCTCGAATGCAGGCGTGCCCTCATCGGGTTTTTTCATCAGCTCATAATAATCTTCGCGGTAGACAAACCAGACCATATCGGCGTCCTGCTCGATTGAACCCGATTCACGTAAATCGGACAACATCGGTGTCTTATCTTCGCGCTGTTCGACCGCACGGCTCAGCTGCGACAGTGCAACCACAGGAATGCTCAATTCTTTCGCCAG
>Ga0164292_10001914_pt1 | contig 16982 bp, 20 predicted proteins | sample GEODES117metaG_FD_111486 | JGI IMG/M metagenome (GOLD analysis project Ga0164292, IMG submission 111486) | Eutrophic lake water microbial communities from Lake Mendota, Wisconsin, USA - GEODES117 metaG | ecosystem: Environmental > Aquatic > Freshwater > Lake | place: USA: Lake Mendota...
ATTTCTCCTGTTGACAAAAAATATCACAGATATTTTGTAGATTTCATCATTGAAGTAAAAGAAAAAGATGGAACAATTCAAACCTACATGGTTGAAATAAAACCACATAGAAAATGCTCAGAACCAGCAAAAAAGAAAAAAATAACAAAAGGTTATTTGCAAGAAGTAGTCGAGTGGCAAATAAATAAATCAAAGTGGGCATTTGCAGAAGAATATGCTAAAAAGCGTAATTGGAAATTTAAAATAATAACAGAGAAAGAGTTATTTGGTGGAAAAGAACCAACAGAAACCGAAACCGATTAATACACCCCAATCCGCTTTAAAATGGTTACGTGATTCTATGCGGGGAGTCAACAAAACGGGCAAAGTAACAGACTACTCTGATTTTTTAAAAGACACCACCAAAAACATAAAAAGAAAACTACCGGGACAGGTTTTATTGTTTAAATACAAACCATCAACCCGCACAAGAATTTTTGACAGGTATCCTTTAGTTTTGGTTACTGGAATAGGGGGAGGGGGGTTTTATGGTATTAATCTGCATTATATCCCCCCCAAGGATAGATTTAAAATGATCATGTTAATGAACACTTTAATGTTAAATCCCAAAGAAACCGATCCACACAGAATTCGTATCAAAATAATGTCAATATTGAATAAGAAAATATTTGCTAAATATACTGGTGTTGTTTTTAATCAATATAATGTCAGCAATATAATCGGAAAACCAAAAATAACTACACCGGAAGAATGGACTCAGTTTGCATTTTTACCAATGTTTAAAGGTATTTCTCCCAGTAAATTGTATTCCGAAATATTAAAGGAAACACGAAATTAAATGGCATACGCAGACGTACAAACAGCACTAAACAGTATAAGAGGTTTGGCAAGACCAAATAGATTTACTGTAAATCTAAACTTTAATAATGCTAATTTGTATTTTAGTGGATATGCTGAAAGTATTGACATACCACCATTGGGAGTAGGTACTGCGGATTTTCAATTCAACACTCAACCTTTGCTAAAAATACCATACGTTAAACTTCCGGCACAAACTTGTAATATAACTTTTCGTTTAGATGCACTAGGAAACCCAGTTAAAACATTTTACAGCGAAATAAATAACAGAATTGTTAAAAATGTAAATGGAGACTACTTTATTGGTTATTTGGATGATGTTGTTGGTGATATTGACATTTCTTGTCTTGATACAGAAAAAGATAAAAAACTTTTCACAATTAAACTTTCGTATGCGATGTTGAGCAATATAGAAGCCGTTCAATTATCATACGATGAACGCGATTCGTACTTAAAACAAACCGTTACCTTTGCATATAGAGATGCATCGGTTATTTGAATTATTTAGAATAGGATTTTACTATGCCACTACCAAAAATTGACGTTGCAACCTTTGAAATGAAATTACCATCAAATGGTCAAAAGATAAGATATAGACCATTTTTAGTTAAAGAAGAAAAGATTCTTTTAATAGCAGCAGAATCTAAAGACAATGATCAAATACTATTAGCAATGGATCAAGTTATTAGCAATTGTTTAATAGACAAGATTGATATTGAAGATGTTCCTTCATTTGACATAGAGTATATTTTCTTAAAGTTACGCGAAAAATCTATGGGAGAAGTTATAAAAATTAATGTAATTGATCCCGATACTAGTAAAAAATTTCAAGTAGACGTTGATCTTAATAAAGTTATTGTAAAAAGATCTACAAAACATGAAACCAAATTAAAATTATCAGATTCTTTATTTGTAGAAATGAAGTATCCCAATATGCGTACAATTTTGTCTGTAGATCCCTCAAAACCATTGGTTGAAAATGGATTTAATTTAATCGTAAATTGTATCAATAAAATTTATGATAAAGAATCTGAGTATAAAGCATCAGATTATTCCAAAGTAGAATTGCAAGAATTTGTTGAGCAATTTACGCAAGACATGTATGAAAAATTAAGTAATTTCTTCGATACCATGCCTTCCATTTATTATGAATCAGAAGCAGTTTCTCCATTTACACAAAAGAAAGTAAAGGTTGTTCTCGATAAATTTGTAGATTTTTTCGACTAGGGCTGGCGAGTGAGTCTTTAGAGAATTTGTATAAAACAAATTTTCTTCTCCTACAAGAACACAAGTACAGCCTAACTGAATTAGAAAACATGATACCGTGGGAAAGAGAAATTTATCTAAATCTTTTAATAAAACATGTAGAGGAAATAAATAAAAGAAGAGAACAATTAAAGAAAAAATAACTAATGTTAGCACTACCAACAATAACATCCGAGGGTAAACAAAACACTAAAGCAGTTTCTGGTATTGGACGAATGTTCTCAAATACTGGAACTGCTATGGTTTCTTCTTTTCAAAGAAACACGACTCCACCACGAAGAAGAAGAATTGCCCGTCCAGAGTCATCTACTCTGTCAGAAAAAATGGATGCTGCGGTACAAAAACAAACTCAGGGATTAGATTACAAGTTTGTCAAAAAAGCATTTGATATTTACATAAACTTAGCAAACAACATAAAAAAGACTGTAAACGATTTAATCCAAAAAGTAAAAACCATACTTGGTATACAAAATGAAAGTGCGTCGTTAAAGGCACAAACTCGTTCACCAATACCCCAACAATCGACAGAACAACTAAGAGAAACCGCTGAGGCTCAACAAGAACAAGTTTCTTTGCAGATGGATCAAAATAAAACTTTAATTGATATTAAAGTTCTTATGGAAAAGATCTTGAAGAAAATTGGAACAGGTGGGGGTGGTGGAGAAGGTGGTGGATGGTTGGATACTGCTGCTGATGCCGCCATGCTTGCTTCTCTGCTAAAAGGACGTACTAAGGGTGGTACTCTTGCTCGTATTGCAAAAATAGCAACTAGTAGTAAATTAGGAGCACTAGCAAAAGTCCGAGGAGCATCAGCCCCAGTTACAATGACGGCTAAAGCAATTGATACCACAACAAAAGCAGCAACTGGTACAAAATCAGCAATAACGGGAACTGCATCAAAATTTGGCGCAAAAATACTATCGCGTTTAGGTTTTGGAACTGCACTTGGTGCCGCTGGATCAGCTGCTCCAGCAATAGCACAATCAGTAGCCCCAGTTGCAGCCGGAATACAAAACATTCCAGGTCAAGGGTTTGTTATGCAACCCCCGTCAACACCAACCACAAGTCCTGCTCAACTACTTTCAACCCCCGCATCCACAACAGCACAAGCAGCGGCAGCAGCACCAAAGCCCGGCTTCTTTGGTAGAATGTTACAAACTGCAAGAAATATAGGCACTGGTGCGGTAGGAATGGTGCAACAACTTGGACAAGGTGGTCTAGAATTAGCAAAAGCCATTAAAAATCCTATGGCATTCCTAAAAGGACCTGGTAAAAACGTAATACTTCCTGCTTTAAAAAGAGTACCATTACTTGGTACTGCAATTGAAGGTATCATCGGATACTTAAACATACCAGCAATACAACAAGATCCCAATTTAACTCCAGAACAAAAGAAGGAAGCAATTGGTGCGGAATTAGGTAAAAGAATGGGTTCCCTTATCGGAACTACCATAGGTTCCGCTGTAGGTTTGGTTGGAGGACCTTTGGGTTCAATACTCGGTGGAATTATTGGAATGTATGGTGGTGAATACGTTGGTAATCTAGTTGCAGAAACAATAGGACCAAAAGAAGTTTATGAATTTGCGGCTTCTGTGCCTGGAATAGGTGATTGGTTTAAGAAGGGTGTAGAAGCACCAACAACAGCAGAAGGACAAGCAAAAGTTGAGACACCTTCACTGCAAGAAGCAATGACACCGGCAACCCAAAGTCAACAACCTTCTGTAGAATTTGGGGGAACACCAAGAACACAACTCGCACCAGCAGCACAAATGCAAACAAGTGAAAGTGTGCAATACCAAACAAATAAAAGTATTAACAATGAATTGAGTGCAATGCCTCAAACAGATAATAGACCTCTTGTAATAAACAATTATTACAATAATTCTAAAACATCTGTTGCTGGTGGTGGAAGTTCGTCCGCAATTGCATCAGACGGTAATGCAATTCCTCCAGATGAAAGTGGCATGCAGGCTCTACTTACTAGAGATTTGGGTAGAAATGCGGCTCTAGGAACTCAAGGGTAAAAAGAAAAGACGGCGTTTAAGCCGTCTTCTCCAAATCACACTCAAACAAAATTAGTTCACTCTTCCTTTGCCAACTTCTCAAAGTAAGAGAGCGCATCCTCTTCCTCCGCATCATCTTCGACCGGAGACTTCTTTTCTGGCATCTTTGGAGGATTCTTGAACTTTGGTGCAGAACCAAAACGCTGCTCCGCGTCCTCAATCTGCTCCATCTCTTCCGCAGTCTTTGCCTTACCTTCACTGCCACCACGAAGAACTGATTCCATCTTAGACTTTAGTTCGTCATAAGACTTGAAGTTCTCGGGATTCGTGAACTCCTTAAGAGCATACTGCTTCTTCCAAAGTGCTTCCAACTTTGCATCATCACCACCAAGAAGCGGAGTTGGCTCTTCAAATTCACTCTTGTCATAGTTGATATAACCAGCAACCTTGCGAATCTTCAACTTGAAGTTTGCACCTTGCCAGAAATCAAACACATTGACAGGAGAATCATCTGGGAATTCGGGCTGGATCTTTTCCATGATCTTATCAAAGATCTTCTTACCAAACTTAAAGAGGAACACCTTACCCTCGTTCTCTGGGTGCTTTGGATCGGAAACAACATAAACATTGGCAACATAACTCAACTTGCGCTTACGATCACGCGCAACAGTCTTGTCGTCTTCAATCCCGCTGTTCCAAAGTTCGTTGTTTGCTTCACACACTGGGCACTTCTTACCTAGTGTAGTTGGGCAGTTCTCAATGAACCATCCACCCTTGCCTTGGAACCCGTGACTAAACACACGCGCCCAAGGAACATCCTCACCGTCAACGACCGGTAGGAATCGAATTACTGCAAAACCATTTGATGCTTGATCCAGTTCAGGCTTCCAGAACCGGTCGTCCTTGTACGACTCTGCACCACCCTTGTTCAACTTATCCAACTCTTGGGTGATCTTTGAGAGATCGGTGGACTTCTTCTTTAAATCTTTAAATGACATTTGTATCCTTTCGTGTACGAAGTATTAAAGTGTGACAGATATACGAAGTATTATAACCGTATTATGTAGGTAAGTCAAATAGGAAGTCGAGAAGATTTGGGCAGGAAGTTCAATGACTGTGCTTCGGCTTTAATCTTTTCAACAATTGGTTTTGACAAATGCTTGGCAATATATGAAGGATCTATATTGTGTAATTCACAAATTTGTAGAACCGCATCCATATAAGAACAATTCTTCTTTTTAATTATTTTTTCAATTTCATTTTGAATATTTAATTCACCAGATTCAAGTATCATATTCTTTATTCTCCATATATTCCTTAAGACATTTGGTTGGTTGCCATCCAAGAGTTTGTTTAATTACAAAAATATCGGCACAAGTTTGTCTTGCTTCTCCAGTTCTTGGTGCAACATGAGTATACTCTCCACCCATCATTTTTGCAAGATCTAAAACAGAATATGATGTACCAGTTCCAACATTCATTATCTTACCACAAAGATTTGTATTGTGATTCATTGCTGCAATATTAGCAGAAACTACATCGGATACGTGAATATAATCTCTGGTTTGCAAACCATCTCCAACAACCGTCATTAATTGATTTGCTTTCTTTTGACGAGAGAATACACCAATTACAGGCGCATATGATCCGCGTTTTGGTTGTCTTGGACCATACACATTAAAATATCTAAAACAAGCAGTATCCAGATTGTACAAATCGGAGTACATTTTGCACAATCCTTCTGAAAAAAATTTAGAATATGAATAAGCATTTAAACAATCTGGTTTGTCGGATTCTTTTTGAATTGCCTTATTTGTCAATCCATAGATCGCAGAAGTACTTGAAAAAATTACACGTTTTGCTTTAACCATTTTGGCAGCATTCAATACATTTTGAGTACCAAAAGTATTAATATCTAATGCTCTACCGGGATTCAGAATACAATTTTGTATTCTTGCTTCTGCCGCTAAATGAAAAACGTACTCAGGTTCATGCCGATCAAATACACCATTTACAAGATGTTCATTTGTAATATCATAATGATAGTATTTTGCTTGTGGATTGAAATAGAATTGATCATGTGCATCTGATGAAAGATCATCCAAAACAGTAACATCGTGTCCTTGTCTTACTAATTCATCTACTAGATTTGATCCAATAAAACCACAACCACCTGTAACTACAATTTTCATTGGGGTATCTCTTTCATTATTCTTTTCAAATAATTGTCTAAATGAAGATCCCCAATATTAAAATTATTCCAAACTTTGTGATATAAGTTTTCATCAAAAGTTATTTTCTTAAAATCTGCCCAATCATTTAAAATTATGATTGGCATATCTTTATGGGCTTCTGCTATTTCTGATTTTGTAACAATTGGTATACAACCCATATATAAAGCTTCCCACGTTCTATGACAATCTATACCATTACCTTTTGGAGACAAACAAAAATAACTTTTACTCAAATCTGCAAGATATCCTTCAAATGTTGTTGGTAGTTTATATCCTCCAGCAAAACCATTCCATCCACCATTAACCTCATTTCGGAGTCCAATTCCCGTTTGTTGTAAACAATACTCTCTTTCATTTTTGTTGTTATTGATATTAAAATTTGCATAGAACATATTTTCTTTTTTATTATTTTGACTTCGTATTTTATTTACAATAGAAATATCACCATGCGAATAACCCGCGTTTGCAATTCCTATGGGAAACGGTTTTAATTTTGGATGTTTAATTGCTACATTTTGTGCAAACCAAACCAACACTTTAGGATTATCCAAATATCTCAAATATCCTTCATTAATAGGATAATCACTGTTATGGGTAAATATTATAGATGGTTCTTTTAATTCAACTTCAGAAAAAAACTCACCAATATAATCAGTTTTAATAAATGCCCAATTATGGTTGTTGGATTTTGGATTTATTTTATATCCATCATAGTTCCAAACATATTTACATTTTACTGCAATACTATTTCCCGTTATATAAGGATAACTATGATCGTCAAAAGATTTCCACTGTGCGTACATTATTCTGTCTCCTGAAATGGGTATTTTTGTTTATCTTCTTCACTAAAATCTTGATTAAGTTTTCCTATAAAATCATTATCGTGTATTCTATGACACCAACCACAATATACTAATTTATTGGTTTTTACTGTTCTATATGGATCATCAAGTGTAGGCCAATCTTGATTGTTGGGTTTTTCACTGGGCAAATAAGGTCCCAATCTTCGTATAGGAGGAGGAACACCACCATCATTAAAAAACTTGTATGCGTCGTGTACAAATGCTTTATCTTTTACTATTGGGTAAATTATATCCCATAAAAATTCTTGATCTATATTCTTTCTATTGTTGTTATTTTTTCTAGAATAATTATTTATTAATTCTTTAATATTTCCCAATATATTATTCCTAACTCCCCAAACCCCGCCCATTATTTTTACATTATGCGCGCACATGTCTCTAACTATGTGAAAATCTTTATCGCTGCTCAACCACTGATCCACACATGCTTTGTCTCTCTCATTTAATAAACTATCTGCATCTCTGCTTATCATTGCATCATTTTTCGTTTTAGCATCTTCTGCGCCATAAAAACGCCAAAACATACCATTCCAATTTTCATCTTGAGGTTGAAATATGATTTCGGTATTATTTCTTTTTTTAAGTTCATCGATAAATATTTGTTTTACATTTGGAGAAACATAATATCGACATTTCCATTCTGGAAATATATCAGCAGCAATGTCTGCATTTTTAATCGCATTTATAACATACAATGCTTTATTTCCCCAAAGAGAATAACTTATAATTTTCATGCTTATTTTTTCTTAATAACTAACAATTTAGAAGATCCGGTTACTGGTGATTTATCGTGTCCTCCGTGAGACCATAAATGAATATCTTCAATATTATTAATGATATAATCTCGTTGCTCTGTAGTCATATAATCCGATTCTAAGATATTATTGTTTATAAATTTAGTAAAAACATCATCAGTAGAATCACTGCAATCTTCTCTTTTTTGACCCCAAAACATACCAGCACGTAAACTATTTCCACAAACAACATCTTCTATAATATAGAATCCTTTAGATTTTACATGAGGAAATAAGAAACCTAAAGATTTTTGTTGATGTTCTTGAAAATGATGACCGTCATCTAAAATATAATCAAACATATCTGTACCAAAATGATTAAATGCATTTTTCATTTGTTCATATGAACGCTGATCTGCGGTATAGCATTTTATTCTTTCATTTTCTAACCAAGAAAAATCCGTATTAAATACTTTACCTTCTTTTAGTAGTTCAACATCATCCTTGCTCGGATTTTCACAACTTCCGCTCGATTGTATCTTAGAATATTTTACAATTCGACCATTATCTGTGCCACAAATTAATCCCCGCTTAAAATAATCATGCCACATTTTTATTGAGCTTCCATGATATATACCCAATTCTAATATTGAAATTTTTTCTTCTTTTTTATCTTTCATTATTTCGTGATATATTTTTGTGTATCCATGATCATGCTTATCTGTACCAAAATGTTTTGCAAGTTCACACATAGATGAACGATTTTGTAAAACATCGCAAGTTAAATTACTTAATTTCATTTTTATCCTTCAATTTTTAAATTTTTCTTCTACTAAATTTTCTAGAATTTGAAATTTACAGCCATCCTGAATTGGTTCATCCCATTTATTGTGCCAATGCCAAGTAAATGCACCATCAAACAATTCAGAACTTTCATTACCTTCATAATTTTTCTTAAAAGGTTGTATTGTTCTGCTCATTCCCCATTCTGTATTAAACCAAGCACAAGGAAATGTTATCCAATTTTTATTTTTATTCCAAACTTTATGGTATAATTCTGTTCCCCAACAAGTAGTATTTGGTTTTGCTGGTGTTAATTCTAGTTCTTTTAGTAAATCTTTTGCCAATATGCTATTCGCTTTGAGTCTCATTATAGCACCGTTTTGCTTCAATATTGGTTCTCCACCAGTTGGAACAGTTCCAGATGAACCCCATTGATACATAAATTCATATGGTAGTATTGGTAGAAAGTCTCGCAATACTACAACATCCATATCAATATATACACCACCGTATTTGTACAAACACAATAATCTAAATAAATCTCCACCCAAATAACACAAAGGATCGTCAACTACTCCTTTTATAACTTTAGAATGTTCTAGAGGAGTATTTTTTACTTCTTCTTCGAGATTCCATATTTTAAGTTCTATAAACGGAAGTAATGGTTTTACATATGGATTATCACTTAAATCAACATTAGACCATAGTATTATTTTAGTCTTAGAAAGATCCTGAGTCACTATTGCTGATTTTACTGGTAAAACTTGTTTTCTACCAAATTCTTTTGGTACTCTCCAATAAAAATGAAAAATAGTTTCTTCTTGCCAATCTGGGATTGGAAGAGATTTTGCGTATTCTAGTGATTGGAATACTCTCTCTACAGAATCAAATAAGTATAACTCTCTATTAGTTGATATATCAATCATGGTTTTATTTCTCAAATACCATTAAAGTATTCATCACGTGATTTCCATTTGGTAAGGGATTACCATTTTCATCTCTCAATAAACGTCTAAGTGATAGTGATAATTCTTCTTTGTAGGAAAAATTATATTGTTTAAACACATCTATCCAATATTGTGCTACTTGACAATTTACATGATGATAGCCAGGTTGACCTGGAACTGCATGTGTTATTGCAGCAACATTACATTTTGAAAAAGTTTTCATAAAATTGTTAATATACTTTTCCTCAACGTGTTCAACAAATTCACAGCACCATGCCAAATCAAAATTTGATTTTGGTTCATATTCATTTAAAGTATAATCGTGTTGAATGATATTACCGGAAACTTTAGATCTTTTTATTGCTTCAACCCATCCTTCAATTCCTATACCGTCAATACCTTTGTCTAAAAAATACTTTAAAGAGTGTCCAGCACCACAACCAATATCCAAAAAAGTTTTTGGTTTATACACTTCTATTAATTTGTCCCAAACTTGTGGAGCAAATGTTCCAATGTCACCTTCTATTATACACCCACCTAAATGATTTTCCATATTATTAGATTATCCTTTCGTTTACAAATAATGCTTCACCACAACATCCAACATGACCCCAATAAAAATCTTTCTTAACAAATCCATATCCGGAAAGTAATATTTCTAAATCATCTAAAACTGGATTTCCCGGTCTCCAGTTTCTGTCTACACCCACTTCAGTTATTATATATTTTGTTTTATGTAATATATTTTGATTTGTAAATGCATTAAATTCATTTCCTTCTACATCCGCACACAATAGATCAATACTATCTATTCCTAATCTTTTTGCTTCTTCATCTAAAGTAGTACATGGTAGTTTTAATATATTTTGTTCTATAATTGTAGAATTTCTAAAAATAGAAGAAGACTCAAATCCTTCTTTTCTAGGATCATCTAAAGGTACAGACCATATATCAAGTTGTCCAACATATGAATGTATTGCTTTTTCTATAAAATACAATTTAGTTTTACCAATGTAATTTTTTACAACATCTCTACCGCAGTGTAAAATTCCCGGATGACATTCAAAAAATACTAAAACATCAGGATTATAAAACGAAAGCATTTCTATAGTATCATGAGCATCAGAAGCACCTAATTGGAATATAGTTTTAATATCATCTTTATTAAAATGTTTAGTAAATTGTTCACAAATATATGGTATCATAATTTAACCTTTTGTAATATGTTTCTCCAATTATCATACACTCGTTGTTTACGAATGATATTCATAGATTTCATATTATTGCTTATATTCATAAGTTCATCATTTTTAATTGTAGATAATCTATTCTTAAGTTCATCCCAACTATTAAAATATTGAATATGTGGCATCCATTCTGTGTCGTAAAAATCTGCCAATGGTAACCAGTTTTTGAATTTATTTAAATCTTGATAATGGTTTGGATCATTTGGGCCAGGCTTGATCACCGATCCTTCTTTCCATTCCGTAGGATAATGGTGCGGTTGCATATTCCATGTTTCATTCCAACTGGTTTCTCCTAGAATTTGATTACCATGCTTTTCTTTCATTTTTAACATCAAATCAACTGAAGGAAAAAACATTGGTATATTTTGAGTATAGTATTCAAACATCGACATCGTTGATACATTATAAGGAACACCAACTATACCTTTATATTGTACTAAATCGCTCCATTTAAATTTATGTCCTAATGCTTTACTTTTTTCTATCAAGTTTGGTATTTCGCCATTGCAATATTGACCATAATTATTAAATCTAGAATAGTATAAAAAATGATTTTTTGTTGGATTATAATGAACATTTGTGTATTCGCATAAATTTGGTATATGTGTAAAACTTCTATTCAAAAAATATTTACCATATTCTGCATCATATTTGCTATTGGCAACTAAAGTGATTTGACCTTTATCAACACCCTCTATCAAAAAATTGTTAAATTTTTCCCATTCTTGTGGTCTAGTGGAAAATGGACACTCATATCGAATAGAGGCAACCATAATAATAGGTTTATTCCAATTTTTAAATAATCTGGAAAAAACGGGTGGATGTGTTGTTAAAAATGCATCATATTGATCTAATTCATTCTTATAACGAGTATAAAATGCATCACACATTTCTTCACTTATATTATGCCAATTTTCTTGTGTTATGACATCTGTTGCCATTTTACCTCTACCGAATACCCAATTATGTCCAGACATATTCCAACTTGTTACTTCGTGACCTAAATCTGTTAGAATTTTTTGAATGTCGGCTATTACTGAAATGTGTAAATCTAAATTAAAAATTTTCATTCTGTTTCCTTTATATGTTCAGAACCGTGTTCGTGTTGAACTGGACTCAATCCATATTGATATTGATTTATTAGATACTGTTTATAGTATTTAATAATATTTTCTCTATTTTGTTTTTCTTCTTCACTTAAATTCAGATATTTTATTTCATCTTGTGTTAAAGACTGAACTTTTCCAATATATTTATTATCGTGTTTTAACCCACAATGCACACACGCATGATAGCATTCGCCATATTTTCTAGGAATAGGCATTTTTCGCATCTCATCATTTACATGAGGAAGTCGGCTAAAACCGGGAAACCTCAAACAACCAAATGCAATATCATCATGAGAAATAATACTAATTTGATTTGGATCATATGTTCCTAATTTATTAATTTTGTCACAATTTGCGTCTATTTCACCAACAGCATACAAATAAACTTTTGAGTTTAAAAAATCTTGATCGCAACCTTTTCTCGCAGATCCATTTTTTACTTCGTTTAACATAAAATCAATATGAGGTTTAATCCAATTTAAATAACCCCTTTTAGCACCCCACAATCCACCCATCACTTGGGATTGATGTACGCAAGTATCTCTTATAACATGAAGTTTTTTTGTACTCACTAACCATTGATCCACACATGCCTTTTCTCTAAGAGAAAGTCGGCTATCGGTATCTCTACTTAGCATTACCTCAACATCATCTTCTGTGGCAGGATAAAAACGATAAAGCATTCCACCCCAACCAACATTATCATTGTAAAATACAATTTCTACATTATCTTGTTTTTTTAATTCTTCAACTACCCATTGAGGAACTGATGGTTCGTGAATATAAAAACGACATATCCATCCGGGATATATTTCTTTTGCTTGTTTTGCGTTTGAAATTGCACCAACGGTATACAGAGGTAAATCTCCCCAAAGACTATATGATATTATTTTTTTCATTTATTTCTCTTCATAAACTTTACTGTTTCAGATTTTGCAGAATCAAATTGGTAGATATACATCCGATCACCAATCAGTGCTTCTGTTTTCATTAATCCACTATCCCACAAGCGGTGAGAATAATCTTGATCTTCTCCGTGAGAAATTTCAGGATACCGGACTTGTCGAGCAATACTTGTCTTAATAGTATTCAAATGATTTGGTGTACGGAATTGAATACCATCTTTTCTAAAATGACCACCGCAGTTTAAATTATGGATAAATGGCAAATTGTATTTTGGTAGGAATCCAACCAGTTCAACAACATCTGGTTTTGATTCTAATGCTTTAAGTGTTCTGGAAACATAAATTTCCGTGATCATATCGTCATCGTCGATAAAACACACATATTCACCTTTTGCTTTATCTAATACTGTATTTCTTTTCTTCCCTACAGTGTTTTCACCATTATCGGTTTCGGTTATGATCTCAATTTTATCTTGAGCATTTCCTGCTGCAATTTGTTTATTGAGTTCCGCAAGTAATTGATTATAAACATGCGCGCGTTTTGGTAAATGCAAAATACCAATTGTCCATAAAATACTCATAGTGGGAATCCCTTTGTTTTTCTGTTTTCAAAAACTGCTTTGTCGGTTTGATAGTATTTTTCTGTATGTTTTCTTAAATCGTCTTTTATATCATTCCAATCGTGTGTAATAATTTTATTGTTTATATCAACAATTTTATTTAAAGATCTGGCAATAACAGTTTGTTCTTCATCACAAAACAAACTAGTATACTCTGGATGATATATGTAATTGAATCTTTTGTAATATGGATTTCCAATTACAGAAAGAACCATAACTTTTGGATACGCATGACCACCACAATTATAATTTAAAGCACCATCCAAATCTGGAAAATGTTTATGCATATCATCTATAATAACCTTATCATAGCCTTGCACTCTTGGTGTCATATCATCAGAAACCAACACACAAACTTTCCAACCATCACTTGGGACATCTCGATTACATGCATCTATTTTATTTCTACTAGTTCCATAATGATATTCTAAATCAACTTTAGATTTCATATTTTCTAGAAAGTGACGCATAGCATCATTATTACAACTGCTATCGTTTAGATCCATAGAAATGATAAACTTTACTTTCAAAGTACCAGAAAGTTTATTTACATATTCTGTTAATATTCGTTTAAATAAATCTGGTCTGGATCTCGTTGGATATTTAATTAATAAATCTATCATAATAATTCTGTTCCCGGAAAATTATTCTTTTTTCGTGTTTCGTATATCTTTTGAGCAACCTTCATATTTCCAGACGGAATAGTAGGTCTAAACCCATGTGTGCCGCGTAAACGGTGTTCATGGAATTGACTTAGATCGCCTCTTATCCATAAGCAATTGTATTTAGTCGCAACTTGATAAAGTTCCGTATCCGCCCACATGTGCCAGTATTCTTCCCACATTGGGCCTTTACCTTGATTGATCTTTTCCCTAAACTCTTTTCCCAACCAAGCACTTCCACATATTTGCTCACAGGTTTCACAAGCCATGCTTCCAAACTTATCACCGTATGGTTGCATTACACCAAAAGTACCACCAAAATGGCGAACAAATTGTAAACGAAGTTGGTATGCTTCATAGTTGGGATCTGGATGCATATCGTCGCCAGCCGCAATAATTATTTCAATATTAGATAATAATTTCGATAAATGATTTACTGCTTTAGGCCAACCAGAATATCCACCAATAGTACTTTCCTTCACCGCAATATCAGTGATATTCGTATATTCGCTAAACAAATTGTCTGGAACTATAGCAGCAATTTTATAACCTTTTGCTTTCCACATTGGGAAAGTTTTTTTAGCCATTTTTATATTTGCGCTTGGTAATGTTAACCAAACAACTTCATTTTCTGAAAATGTATTATGTAAATTTGTCATTTACCCACTTTACTCTTTAATCTGCGACTTGCTTGCGTATGTTCTATTACTACAGGTTGTTCGGGTTCAAACCATTTACAATCAAATACTTTGCAATAAGATTGTGGTAAATTAAATGTACGCAAACCTTTGTTATCAAACTCTTCCCACACCTTCTGAAGACTTTGTTGTTCCCATACAGTCGGATTTGCTTCACTTTGTTTTTTCCATGCATGTATTAAATCTATAGCAATTGATGTGTTGTTAAAAAACAAAGTGCCTCCAGCAAGTGCTTCATTGCCGCGAGTCCAAGGCTTCAAATGTGCATTTTTTGGTTGATTCCAAACATTTGGAATCCAGTAACAAGCAAAATCATACTGTTCCAATTGTTCAAACAATTTTGGATATTGTTTAAATCTTGCGTCCGCATCAGTCCAAACAACACCACAGTGCAGTTCGTCAATCGCTTTTAATATGACTTCCGCTTTCATCGTACAATTATGAACCCAAGATTTTTTACTTGGCATATCATAAGACTTGAATGGAAATTGTTGATAATCTACATTTACTTGATGTGTTGCATCAATTGGTCTTTGTACATGTTCGTGACAACTTTTACGCCATTCTGCCGCCTCATCTTTGTATTCTGGTGTATAAAATGTAATAACTGATATCATTGTCTATTCACTTTCTGTTCTACTGAAGCTAAACGATGTAAAATCACTGCACCTTGACGACCGTGCATTCTATCTATCTGACAATAAGACTGTGGTAAAAACTCTGTCTTGGGTTGTATGTCACACCAAGCCTGTTGCAGAGTCCATTGATCCCAATGAGTTGGATTTTGTTCCTGCATCTCAATCCAACGATTACACAATCTAATACTATTTTCACACACTCGCATGAATATAGTTCCAGAATTAAACCAACAAGGAGAAACATTTGTTGGCCAGTTGTTGGGTAAATGAATTCGTTCTCTACCAGCCGGCACTTTACTTCTACCGCCTGGTTCTCCCCGAATCATAAATTCTTGATCACCCAATAAAAACAAATCTGGATATTTAATTATTTGTGCGTCGCTGTCGATCCAAACAACACAATCGTTGGGGTTGTGCGTCTCTAACATTTTTTTTATAAAGTGAGACTTAATAGCACAATTTTTAACCCAAGAACCTTTATTTTCTTCCAATGCTATGGTGTATTTTAGTGAATGCTTTTGCAAACTTTTTTCTAAATCTTTTGCAAGTTCTCGGTAAATACCATTATCCGTGTAATAAGAAACAAAATGTAAGTTATTCATTTTCTTCTTTTTTGCACCAAATCAAAATAAGTTTGCATATTTATTTTTTTACGATCTTCTTCTTTGTTTTCTTTTTGACGCATCATTCGAAAATATTCCCTCCTATTGCGATCCTCTTCGGATAATTTTTGGAGTTCTTTAATTTCTTTAATGTGCTCTTGTCTCTTTTGTTCTTCTTTTATTTCTATTGAGGAATATACTTGCCTGGGAGCAGTCGGAAATCTCTGAACGTTTTGCAAAATTTCTTCATTGAATTTTGGAACAAACGATTCAAATACAGATCCACATTCCCAAGAATACCAATTATAACCTTTTGATAAAGCAACCGGATACCAAGAAACTAATGCACCTTTTATTTGATCTAATGTCTTTTTAAAATTGTGTTGTTTCTTTGTATCAAAATTTTTTAATTCATAGGAATATTTTGTATCAAAAGATAATGCTTCTAAATCGTTCCCGGCAAAGATAATATTTTTTACGCCGCATACATGAAGCCATTGTATTGCGAATGTTAACGTTTTATGCGGTCCCCGAAGTAATGGTTTATTTGGATCAAAAAGCAAAGTTTGATAATGTTGATTTGGTTCTCTTCCTTCATGATAGGCGTGAGTTATTACTTTTCTGCCAGGCGTTTTACCTACTTTATTTGGAACAATCTTTACTATGCTTTCGTTATTCCAAGCATCTTGCCCCTCTTGACCATGCATTTCATTTAAATGATCCGCAATAAACCAAAAATCAGGATTTGGTATTGAACGAATTGTTGTACTTATTGCACATACAGGTAAACCTAATGAAGCAACATTTACTTTA
>Ga0164292_10001915_pt1 | contig 16982 bp, 15 predicted proteins | sample GEODES117metaG_FD_111486 | JGI IMG/M metagenome (GOLD analysis project Ga0164292, IMG submission 111486) | Eutrophic lake water microbial communities from Lake Mendota, Wisconsin, USA - GEODES117 metaG | ecosystem: Environmental > Aquatic > Freshwater > Lake | place: USA: Lake Mendota...
GACAGGTTCTTTTCTTCGATCAAGCAAGGCCTAATTTATAGATAAGCTAACTATTAATAACTAAAGATTCTGTATATCTTTGTATTGAATTTCCCCAACCTGTAATTGGGATAAAAATTTAAGATATGTCAGTGCTACACAATCGCATCTCCAATAAGGAGTTGAAAGAAAAATTATACGAGGAAAATTTTCCGCGTACCACCATCAGTTTTTATCAATACTTCACTATTCAAGATCCCTTGTCTTTTAGAGATGAATTGTATAAGGCTTTAAACCTATTACAAGTATTTGGGCGTATTTATATAGCCACTGAGGGCATAAATGCACAAGTAAGTGTACCCACTCATTTATTGGAAGACTTTACAACCTATTTATATTCCATTAAAGGATTAGAAGGTGTAAGATTAAATATTGCAGTGAATGATAATGGAAAAAGTTTTTGGGTTTTACGTATTAAGCATCGTAGTAAAATAGTAGCTGATGGTATTGAGGATGAAAGTTTTAGTATGGAAAATAAAGGCAATTATGTCAATGCCCTGCAGATGAACGAATTATTAAATTCTCCTGAAACTATTGTCATTGATATGCGTAATCATTATGAATACGAAGTGGGGCATTTTGTAAATGCGATTGAAATTCCTTCAGATACTTTTAGAGAACAATTGCCCATGGCAGCAGAGATGATGAAGGAGAAGAAGGATAAAAATATTATTATGTATTGCACGGGAGGTATTCGCTGTGAAAAAGCAAGTGCTTATATGATGCACCATGGTTTTAAAAATGTTTTTCATTTAGAAGGGGGCATTATTAATTATGCCAATCAAATTAAAGAGGTAGGGTTGGAGAGTCAGTTCAAAGGAAAAAACTTTGTATTTGATGATAGACTAGGAGAGAAAATTACGGAAGATATTATTTCAAAATGTCATCAGTGCGGGGCCCCTTGCGACACGCATACCAATTGTAAAAACGACGGCTGTCATTTATTATTTATTCAATGTCCTTCATGTGCGCAAACTTATGCTGGCTGCTGTACGCAGGCTTGTACCGATATTGTACATTTGCCAGAAGAAAAGCAAATTGAACTTAGAAAAGGCATTGATAAAGGCCAGCAAATTTTTAATAAAAGCAAGCAACGCTTAAGACCTCGCTTAGGGATTGATATGTAAGTTTATGTAAGATAGAATGTCAATTTAACTAAGCTTTTCTAGCGATGCGCAAACAACTTTATAAGTTTCTTCTTCAGATAATTGCTGAGGCTTAAATTTCTCGCCAATTACTTGTTCGTATAGTTCAATATATCTTTTAGAAATAGTATCAATCCAATCAGATGACATCGCAGGTACTGTTTGACCTTCTTTACCCATAAAATTATTCGCAATTAACCACTCGCGTACAAACTCTTTGCTTAATTGTTTTTGTTTTTCTTTACTGGCTTGTCTTTGTTCAAAGCCATCGGCATAAAAATAACGGGATGAATCGGGTGTGTGAATTTCATCCATTAAATAAATCGTATCTCCAATTTTTCCAAATTCATATTTAGTATCCACTAAAATCAATCCTTGTTTAGCTGCAATTTCTTTTCCTCTTTGAAATAAAGCCAAAGCATATTTTTCCAGTACTGCCCAGTCCGTTGCGGAGGCTAAACCTTGTTTAATTATTTCTTCTTTAGAAATATCTTCATCATGTCCTTCACTGGCTTTAGTAGAAGGGGTAGTAATTGGATTTGGGAAAAAATCATTTTCAGCCATACCTTCTGGTAGGCTTACCCCACATAAAATTCTATCTCCAGCACTATAGGTTCTCCAGGCATGACCTACCAAATTACCACGCACGACCATTTCAATTTTGAAGGGCTCGCATTTCTTACCAATGGCCACATGGGGGGCAGGGGTATCTAGCAGCCAATTGGGGCAAATATCCCTGGTGGCTGCCAACATATAGGCAGCGATCTGATTTAGGACCTGGCCCTTGAAAGGGATGGGACTGGGTAAAATGACGTCAAAAGCTGAAATTCTGTCACTGGCAATCATTACAAGTAATTGATTATCAATGTAATAGACATCTCTTACTTTGCCATGGTACTCATTCATTTGATGGGGGAAAGGCTTTCTATTCATGGTGCAAAATTAATTTTTTAAAGATACAAATGATAATTTTTTCTAGAATGCAAACAATATGTTAATTTGTAGAACGATTCAAACAAAAACAACAATCTATGAAAAAATGTTTAAGCCATTTTGCGATCCTTTGCCTATCTACTTTAGTAGTATTTACAGCAAATGCTCAAAATGCAAGTAGTGTTTCAGGTACAGTAAAAAATGCAAGTACTTCAGAAACAGTAGCTGCAGTTTCAGTTACCCTTAAAGGGAATAATTCTGGAACTTATACTGATGACAGAGGTAATTTCAAGTTATCTGTGTCTCAAAAAGCTCCTTATACTTTGGTATTCTCTTCTGTCGGTTTCACTAATAAAGAAGTGGTTGTCAATGACAATTCAGGTAGTTTAAGTGTAAGCCTTACACCGGCTTATGTCTTAGGTTCTGATGTTGTAGTGGCTGCTTCTAGAGTATCAGAGAAATTTCTTGAATCTCCGGTAACAATTGAAAGAATTAGCAATGCAAATATTAAAACTGCACCTGCTTCAGGTTATTATGATATCCTTGGAAATTTAAAAGGGGTAGACGTAGTAGCTGCAAGTATATTATTTAGAAGTATTTCTACAAGAGGTTTTAACGGTAGTGGTAACACACGTATGAACCAATTAATTGACGGAATGGACAACCAGTTACCTGGTTTAAACTTCTCCGTTTCAAGTATTGTAGGTTTAACAGAATTAGACGTGGATAATATTGAATTATTACCAGGTGCTTCTTCTGCCTTATATGGTTCTGGTGGTATGAATGGTACTGTTTTAATCAACAGCAAAAACCCATTCAAATACCAAGGTTTAAGTCTTCAAGTGAAGCATGGTATAAACCATGTTGATAGATCACAACGTCCAAGAGCTGCTTTTAAAGATTATACAGTAAGATGGGCTACTAAAATTGGCGATCGTTTTGCTTACAAAGTAAGTGCTCAATATACAGAAGCGCAAGACTGGTTAGCAAATAATACTTCAAACTATTCTAGATTAGTGGGTAATGGAAATGGTGGTGTTATCGCTGGTACAAGATTAACAGATCCAAACTACGATGGTATTAACTTATATGGTGATGAAACAAGTTTGAATATTAATAATGGCTTAATTGCTCCAGTAAAAGCAGGTATCCTTGCTCAATTAGCAGGTGTTTATGGTGCTGCTGGTGCAAGTACAGTATTAGGTCAAATACAAGGTGCTTCTGCAGTGTATAATACACTTGAAAAGTATGGTAAATTTTTAGGCGGTAGCAAAGCAACTGAAGGTTTAGTACCTTATGCAGCTTTCTTGTTTGGTGATGCAAAAGGTTGGTATAAAGACATGAACGTTTCTAGAACTGGATATGGTGAAGCTGATGTCATCAACCCAACTGCAAAAAATTTAAAAGTTACAGGATCAGTTCATTATAAAGTAAACGATAAAACAGAAGCTTCATTAAGTGCTTATACAGGTTCTGGAAATACTGTATACACAGGTTCTGATCGTTATTCTTTACGTGATTTTGCATTGAGTCAATTAAAGTTTGAAGTGAAATCTAAAAACTGGATGTTCCGTGCTTATAAAACATTGGAAGATGCAGGTAACTCATTTAACGCAACTATTACCACTCGTTTATTCAATGAATCTTGGAAGCCTAGTGCTACTTGGTATCAACAATACACTGGTGCTTATACTCAATACAGAGATGCTGGTTTAAACTATACTGCTGCTAACAATGCTGCACGTTTAATAGCTGATGCAGGTAGACCAACTGGTAATATAGCTGAAAATTCACTTTTCAAAACAGTAGCTACTACTCCTATTTCTAAAAATGGCGGTAAGTTTTTAGATCAATCTCAATTAAGTGTTGCAGAAGGTACTTTGAATTTAACTGAAATGTTGAATTTAAATAAATATGATATTGACTGGTTAGTGGGTGGAACTGCAAAAGTATATACCTTGAATTCTCAAGGAACTTTATTTGCTGATACAACTGGAAGAATTTATATTAATGAAACTGGTGCTTTTTCTCAACTTTCTAAGAAATTCTTTGGAGATGTTTTGAAATTATCATTCTCTGGACGTTATGACAAAAACACTAATTTCAAAGGTAAATTCACTCCAAGATTCTCTGCAGTGGTGAAAGTAGCAGAAGATAACAATATCCGTCTTTCTTATCAAAACGCTTATCGTTTCCCAACGACTCAAAACCAATGGATTAACTTATTAGTGGGTGGTGGAACTCGTTTAATGGGAGGTTTACCTCAATTAAGAGATTACTATAAATTCAATACAAATCCAGCCTATACTTTAGCAAGTGTGAATCAATTTGGTGCAGCAGCTGCTGGAGGAAAAGTGGATCCTTCATTATTAAAGCAACAAGTATTTGGAGAGTTTAAACCAGAATCAATGAATTCATTTGAGATTGGTTACAAAACTTTAATTGCTAAGAAATTATTAATTGATTTCTACGCATACGCAGGTCGTTATGAGAATTTCATTAGTGGTGTAACGGTGTTACAATCAAGAAATGCTACTAGTCCTAGTCCATTAGATGTATTAGATGCAAATAAGAGAATTGCTTACAGTATCTCTACTAACGCTACTGGTAATGTTTCTACAAAAGGATGGGGTGCATCAGTAGATTATTTATTACCTAATCGTTTTGTATTTACTGCGAACTTATTTACAGATGAAATTGGTGAATTACCTAAAGGCTTTATTTCTTATTTCAACACACCTACTTGGAGATCTAACTTCGGTTTAAGCCATCCAGGTTTATTGATGAATGACAGATTAGGCTTTAATATTAATTTACACTACCAAGATGAGGTTGCTTATGAGGGTACATTCGTAGCAGGTATGGTTCCATCATACCAAACTATAGATGCTGTACTTACTTATAAAGTGCCTAAATACAAGTCTTTGATTAAATTAGGTGGTACTAACATTACAAACAAATACTATTATACAGCTTTCGGTAGTCCACAAATTGGTGGATTGTACTACATAAGCTTTGCATATAACGTATTATAATTCGTTTTTGGGTGGGTTAGATTTTAGATCCCCTCTTCCTGACTGGCTCAGGCGGAGGGGATTTTTTTATGCCCTAGAATTACTTTTTTCCTTTATAAATCTCTATTTTTGCAACTCAAATTAAATAGTTATTCATGCGATCAATTGCCTTAAGAGAAGCCATCAGGGAAGCCATGAGCGAGGAGATGAGAAGAGATGAAAGAGTCCTGCTAATGGGAGAGGAAGTAGCTGAATACAATGGCGCTTATAAAGTAAGCCAGGGTATGTTAGCTGAATTTGGCGCTAAACGTATTATTGATACTCCTATATCTGAATTAGGCTTTACGGCAGTAGCTGTAGGGGCAGCTCAGAATGGATTAAGACCCATTGTGGAGTTTATGACTTGGAACTTTGCGGTACTGCCCTTGGATCAAATATTGAATACGGCAAGTAAGATGCTAGCCATGAGTGGAGGCCAAATTGGCTGTCCTATTGTTATGAGAGGACCTAATGGAAGTGCTGGTCAATTAGGGGCACAACATTCAACTGCTTTTGAAAGTTATTTAGCCAATATTCCGGGTATTAAAGTAGTGTCTATTTCTAATGGTTATGATGCAAAAGGTTTATTAAAGCAAGCCATTCGTTATGAAGAAGATCCTATCATGTTCTTGGAAAGTGAAGTGATGTATGGTGATAAATGCGAAGTGCCTGAAGAAGAATATTATATTCCCTTAGGACTTGCCGATGTAAAAAGACCAGGCCGTGATATTACCATTGTTTCTTATAGTAAGATGATGAAAGTAGCATTAGGTGCTGCTGAAGAATTAGAGAAAGAAGGAATTAGTGCAGAAGTAATTGACCTAAGAACCATTCGTCCTTTAGATTGGATGACGGTTTTAGAAAGCGTTAAAAAAACAAATAGACTTGTAATTGTGGAAGAGCAATGGCCATTTGCCTCTGTTTCTTCTGAGTTAAGTTATCGTATTCAAAAAGAGGGCTTTGATTATTTAGATGCACCTATAAGAAGAATTACCAGTGCCGATGCACCTATGCACTATGCACCTAATTTAACCGCTTTAGCTATACCAGATGTTACCAGAACGGTTAAATTAATTAAAGAGGTAATGCATCAGTATAAGTAAAGACAATAAAGGCTCCTTTATCCTTTATTTAAGCCTTTCAAATTAAAATTGAGTTAATTCTAAATCTTTTTATAAATATCCCTCACAAAGGGATATTTTTGTTATAACAATAATTTCTTATTTATGGGACTAGTTATTTTTATCATTTTTTGGTTGGGTTGGCATATTGGTATGTATGGCATGCTTGTAAAAGCAGGGGGGGATAAAACCAAGGCAATGATTCCTATTTACAATACATGGGAAGTAGTTAAGTTATGTGGTATTCCTAAAATTTGGTTTTGGTTACAATTAATTCCCATCTTAGGTCAATTTATTAGCCTTTGGATTTCGATCATTTTTACCATGCATTTTAAAAAGGTAAATGTAATTCAACATACATTAACCGTTTTCGTACCTTTTATATATTTACCTTATTTAGGTTTTTCTAAAAAAGAAAAATGGTATGGCGAACAGGCTTTAGCCCATTATCATAAACCCGCTTCTAGAGAATGGATTGACGCTGGTGTATTTGCTATTGTGGCGGCTACTTTAATTAGAACTTTTTTATTTGAAGCCTATGTGATTCCTACAGAGAGTATGGAAAAAACACTTTTAGTCAATGACTTTTTATTTGTAGACAAGCTTACCTATGGGGCTAGAATTCCTCAAACGCCTATCTCATTTCCTTTTGTTCATAATACTTTACCAGGGGCACCTACCACACCTTCTTATGTAAAATGGGTCCAACTCGATTATCAAAGACTACCTAACACTAGAAATATTAATAGAAACGATGTAGTGGTATTTAATTTCCCTGCAGGAGATACCATAATTAATTTACCAGAATTTGGATCTAAATTTCCTTATTACGATGTATTAAGAACGCCAGAGTATAATAATAATAGAGAAAAATTGCAAGCCGATTATCCCATTTTAGTGCATCCTGTGGACAAGACTGATAACTATATTAAAAGATGTGTGGGTATTCCTGGGGATATTATTCAAATAAAGGGTAGTCAGTTGTGGGTGAATAATAAGCCAGCCTTTGTAGCGGCTTCTGCACAAACAGAATATATAGTCATAACTGATGGCACACCTATACCAGAAAGTTTTATAGAAGATACGATTGGTATTGATATTAATGAAGCCACCGCTGATTTTAAATTCATGGAAGGAAGCCCCAATACCTATGTGATAAATATGACGGCAGGAGCTGCGGCAAGTTTGCGTAAACTGCCTCAAGTAAAAGAGGTGAGTTTTTACGTTGATAATTTAATTGGCAATACTTTTCCGAATGATGTTGAACATGCACCATGGTCGGTAGATAATTTTGGGGCTATTCGTATTCCAAAAAAAGGAGATATTATTGAATTAAATGACACCACTATTGAAATTTACCGCAGACTCATAACCAACTATGAGCATAACCGTTTAGAAAAACAAAATGGCCAATACTTTATTAATGGAGCAGCTGCTACTACTTATAAAGTAAAGTATGATTATTATTGGATGATGGGAGACAATCGTCATCGCAGTCAAGATAGCAGATACTGGGGCTTTGTGCCAGAAACACATATTGTGGGAAGAGCCGCTTTAATTTGGTTTAGTTATAATAAATCCATTAGGTGGAATCGCTTATTTAATCTTGTTAAGTAAAGCACTTAAAAAAATTACATGCAGCAAAAATTTGAGTTCGAATATGTTTTGTTAGAGAATGCCCATCAATTGTCAATGGCAGATCAAGAACTTTTAGAAGCTGCTAAAAAAGCAACAGTTACTGCTTATGCCCCTTATTCTAATTTTAAAGTAGGGGCTGCTGCAAGATTAAGCTCCAATGCAATTATGGTAGGGTCTAATCAAGAAAGTGCCAGCTTCCCAGTGGGTATTTGTGCTGAACGTGCCTTATTAAACAGTGTAGGAAGCCAATTCCCCCATGAAACCATCCATACCATCGCTATAAGCTACGAACCGGTGGGCAAGCCTTCCGTAGAGCCTATATCGCCTTGTGGTATGTGTAGGCAGTCTTTATTAGACTATGAGAACAGGTTTAAATCGCCCATTAAGATAATTATGGCTGGAATGAGTGGAAAAGTGATGGTCTTAGAATCTGCCACCCACTTATTACCCTTTGGGTTTGACGGGTCTATTTTAAAATAAGGTTTGAACGCCGAGGGCCAGTCTAAATTCATGTTGCAATAGCCATTTCTTTCTAGCCTTACCCCAAGCATATCCCACTAGCGATCTATCTGCCCCTACAATTCTATGACAGGGTACTATAACAGCTATTTTATTTTTACCATTGGCGGCCGCCGCTGCTCTAACTGCATTTGGATCGCCCATTTTTTTAGCAAGTTCTCCATAACTTAAATTCTTCCCAAATGGTACTTCGTATAATTCTTTCCAAACTCTTTGTTGAAATTCAGTTCCTTCTTGGTTAATGGCCACGGAAAAATTTCTTCTATTACCAGCAAAGTATTCTAGTAGTTCATCTATGCATTGCTGAATCACAGGGGGTGAATTCTCTGATAAATTTATTTTTGATACAGCTTCCGCTTCTATAAAAACCAATTCTTCAATACAAAATTCAGAGGCTACTATTTTAATGACACCAATGGGGCTATGATATATTTGTGTATAGGTAGTTTCCATTAACCGATGGGTTGTCCATTTTGAACTGGGTGAGAGGGATGCAATAAGACCACTTCATTTTGGGTATCATATACGCCTAAAACCAGGCACTCGCTCATGAAGTTGGCAATTTGTTTTGGTGGAAAGTTCACCACTGCCACGACTTGCTTTCCAATTAAATTTTCAATAGTATAATGTGCTGTTATTTGAGCAGATGATTTTTTAATACCCAGGCTTCCAAAATCAATATTTAATTGATAGGCTGGTTTTTTGGCTTTCGCAAAAACTTCCGCCGATAAAATGGTACCGCAACGAATATCTACCTTGGTAAAATCATCCCATTGAATCATGTTTGTTCATTTACTATACAAAAGTACAACGCTTCGCTCAATAATGCGTTTAATAACCTGTTCAATATTTATCCCAAGCATTAGTCTAATAAATTAGCTAAATCGGTAAGGTCTTTTTGCTTGTATTGAAGGGTAGGACTACTAAAACATTTTGCAAATTCTAGTAAATGTTTTTTAATAATTTTTACATTAGACAAAGGCTTGTAATAACTATTCTTAGGTTCAATATTGGATCTAATCATGTATTGATCTAAATCCTTTTGAGAAAAAGCATTACCAGTAGTGCCCTCTACATAAAACTGAATAAATTCTTGTGGATTAGTGACCAATTCTTCAGGGTCCCAGTCCGATGCATAAAAAGCAATAATACATTGCTTAGGAATATTAATAAACTGAGCCTGTATTTCTAATTGTTGACAAAGCTCGGCGTACAATAAGGTGTTGGCAATCGCATTTCCTTTTTTAGATTGTAGTGGGGCTGAAATTAAAAATTCTTCTGGCTTTTCATAGTTTACTTCTACGCCTTTTATTTGATAGTAGTTAAACAGTATGTTTCTAATCACATTGGCTTGTTCCAAGGGAGTTAAATAGTTGTTTAATTCAAGCCAAATATTGCGTCTAATTTTTTCCATTTGATGGCGAAGGCTATCAATGGCTAATTCTGGGAATTGAAATTTTGTAACCAGTAAAGCACCTTCAAATAAAGAGGGGTCGGGTTTAGACTTCCATTCTATAAAGGCTTCTTTTAAATCTTGTAAACGCAGTTTGTAAATCATTATTTCAATGCGCTCCAAAGTAGCTTCGTCCAATGTATTTTCCCAAAGATGTTCTAGGTCGGGTATAATGGGGGTGCCGTAATTCAGCAACCTATCTGCAATGGTATTAAATACTTCTTCGTCAGGATCGTCTATTAGCTTAAATAGGGCGTTAATTTCAGCTTCTTTTTGCATAGGTCAAACTAATATTAGGTTTCAATTATTATTCAAATCAACGAAATATATCGTCAAAATTCCCTTTTACTTATCCCATCTATGTGGATATATTTAACAATAGTTTACATAATAAATAGAATTATTAAACGATCGGGTAAATAATAGTCAATAAACCCTAGTCTTATTGCTAATTGCCTTTTCTTTGTATATTATAACGATCGATTATGTCAAACATGCACCTGATTACACCTAAGTTCCCTGTAATGGCAAATTCATTACATGCAGAATTAAAAAGAAGAGTGAATCTATATTTAGAAGACCATGCCATTAAAGCTACAGGTAATTTTAAATTGTTTTCTAAAGCTATTATTTTAATGAGCTTATTTGTGGTTACTTATATTCATTTAATATTTTTTACCCCTCCTGTATTGTATGCGGTTTTAGAATGCGTCTTATTTGGAGGCCTAATTGCTGCCATTGGTTTTAATGTTATGCATGATGGCAGTCATGGTAGTTTTAGTAAATACGCTTGGTTAAATAAATTAGCTTCATCTTCAATTAGTGTTTTGGGAGCAAGCCGATTTATGTGGGCCATGAAGCATGTAACCTTGCACCATACCTATACCAATATTGATGGAGTAGATGATGATATAGAAGTAGGTGTTTTAATGAGAATGGCGCCTACGCAAAAACATTATGGTTTACACCGTTTTCAACATGTCTATTTCTGGGGATTATACATGCTACTGTATATATTTTGGATTTTTTTCGCAGACTATAAAAAATACTTCACTAAAAAAATTGGCACAGTAGAAATTAGTAAAATGAGCTTTGGTGAACATTTTGAATTTTGGGCAGTAAAAGTTTATCATGCATTTGTATTTGTGGTATTACCAATTTATATGTTAGGTTGGGTAAGTTGGTTAGTGGGTTTTTTAGTAGTGGGATGTTTTGCAGGCTTTGTATTAAGCATTGTATTTCAATTAGCCCATACAGTTACTGAAACTGCATTTCCTATTGCACATCAACCAGAGAATAAAATGGAAGATGAATTTGCAGTACATCAAATTCAAACCACGGCTAATTTCGCCACTAAGAGTAAATTAGTAAGCTGGTTAGTAGGAGGGTTGAATTTTCAAATTGAGCATCATTTATTCCCTAAAATCTCTCATGTGCATTATCCTGCTATTTCTAAAATAGTAAAACAAACCTGTGCCGATTTTAAATTAAAGTATATTGAATATCCAACGGTAATAAGTGCCATTAAAGCACACGTTCAATACCTTAAATTAATGAGTAAGCCCTCATTCCAATAAACTTATAAGATTTAGATAAGATAAAAAAAGGTCCCTCGAATTTCGAGGGACCTTTTTAGTAAGTAGCAATATTCTATTTAAATAGTATTCATTTATATATTAAGAAGCCTTTTTCTTTCTGGCCATTTTGCGTGGCGGATTGGCTTTTAATTCAGCAATAGTGGCATTTACTTCTTCAATGGTCAAGGTTTCTACTTTCTCTTGTTGTTCTTTACTCAATTTGAAGTTGCGTAAGCCTTGTTTGATATAAGGGCCATAAGGGCCTCTTAGTAATTGTATCTTTTCTTTTTCAAATACCTTAATGGTTCTCTCGTCTTTGGCCTTACGCTTTTCTGCAATCATAGGAGTTAATTCTTCCAAGCTTACAGTATAAGGGTCCATTTCCTTATTAAGGGAGTAGAACTTCTTGGCATGAGCCGCATAAGGGCCAAAGCGACCAATATTTACAGAAACATCTTCCTCTTCAAATTGACCAAGCATTCTTGGTAGTTTGAAAAGCTCCATGGCTTCCTCAAAACTAATTGTCTCAATACTTTGAGAGGCCTTTAGTTTGGCAAATCTTGGCTTTTCTTCTTCATCTTGGTGTCCAATTTGAACCATTGGTCCATATCTACCCATACGTGCAATTACTTTTTTACCAGACACCGCATCAAAGCCTAGCTCTCTTTCACCTTTAGCTCTTTCAGCAGTTTCAAGGGTATGTTCAATGGTCACATGAAAGGGCTCATAAAAAGAGGCCAACATATCACTCCATTTTAATTTACCAGCTGCGATTTCATCAAATTCACCTTCAATTTTAGCAGTAAAGTTAAAGTCCATTACTTTTTCAAAATGTAATTTCAAAAAGTCGGTTACCACTAAGCCTAAATCGGTAGGGGATAACTTATTTTTTTCTGCACCTGTTATTTCAGAAGCAGTTTCCTGCTTAATAATATCCTTATTATCTAAAGTTAAAATTTGGAAGATTCTTTTAATGCCTTCTTTTTCTCTTTTCTCTACATAATTACGTTTCATAATAGTAGAAATAGTAGGCGCGTAAGTAGAAGGGCGTCCAATACCTAATTCCTCTAATTTCTTAACCAGCGACGCCTCTGTATATCTCGAACTAGGTCGGCTAAAACGCTCAAGTCCTGTCATTTCTAAAAAGTCTAATACTTGGCCTTTTGCTAAAGGAGGTAATAAACTTTCTCCCTCTTCATTATTATCTTCTTCCTCTTCGTCGTTACTTTCTAAATATACTTTTAAGAAGCCATCAAATTTCATCACTTCTCCACTTGCCGTTAATGTTTCTTTATTGGTAGAGACTTCAATTTTAGCAGTTGTTTTTTCAAATTGTGCATCGCTCATTTGTGAAGCAATGGTTCTTTTCCAAATAAGTTCGTATAGTCTATTTAAATCGGCATCGTCTACTTTACTTTCATTCATGTAAGAAGGACGAATGGCCTCATGCGCTTCTTGCGCGTTTTCATTTTTATTTTTAAACTTGCGTGGTTGATAATATTTTTCACCAAAGCTTGAATTAATTTCTGTTTTAATAGCATCCACTGCTGTTTCACTTAAACTAATACTATCTGTTCTCATGTAAGTGATCTTACCACTTTCATATAATTTTTGTGCAAGTAACATTGTTTTACTTACACTGTATCCTAATTTTCTTGAGGCTTCTTGTTGTAAAGTAGAAGTAGTGAAAGGCGCTGAGGGCGTGCGTTTTCCGTCTTTTATAGCAATATCTTTAACAGTATATTTTGCACCTTTTGATTCATTTAAAAATTTCTCAGCAGCACCAGCCGTTGATAATTTCTGAGGACCTTCTGCTTTAAACTTAACTTTCTTTTTATTAATATCAGGAGCTGTGAATAAAGCTGAAATTTTAAAAACGCTTTCTGGTAAAAATTGATTGATCTCTCTTTCTCTTTCTGCAATTAATCTTACAGCTACACTTTGAACACGACCTGCACTTAAACTTCTTTGCATGCCAATTTTTCTCCAAAGCACAGGGCTTAATTCAAAACCTACAATTCTATCTAATATTCTTCTTGCTTGTTGTGCGTCCACTAAATCCATATTTATGAAACGCGGATTCGCCACTGCTTTTTTAATAGCGGGTGCTGTAATTTCATGAAATACAATACGCTTTGTTTTTTTAGGATCTAAGCCTAATACTTCTGCTAAATGCCAACTAATACTTTCTCCTTCACGGTCCTCATCCGATGCTAGCCAAACTTCCTTTGCCTTTTTTGACATGGACTTTAATTCCTTTACCACTTTTTCTTTCTCACTAGGGACGGTATATCTTGGTGCAAATTTGTTTTTTAAGTCAATACCCATGTCTGCTTTCTCTAGGTCACGAATATGACCATAGCAGCTTCTTACTTCAAATTCATCCCCTAAAATCTTCTCGATCGTCTTAGCCTTTGCAGGCGACTCCACAATTAATAAGTTCTTTGACATAGTTGTCAACCGCTCCTACGGGTATTTTTGGAATTGAATATCAATTAATTATGAAAATTGAAAAAAGACCATTGCTGGCTTATCTTCTCTTTTCTCGCGATGCAATATTAGAGCTTTCACCCAAAAAATAAAAATTAGCTATTCTATAGGACCCAGAAAGTCCATAATTTTATCAATAATTTCGGGGGTTTTATATACTTTATTATGCCCTAAACCATTGGTAATCAATAATTTTATGTTTTCGGGGGCTTTTTTTTGAAATTCTACCAAATCTTTGAAGGGACAAACCAAATCCTCCCTGTCATGCACCCAAAGTAGGTCTCCTGTGAAATGCTCGATGGCCCTGTCGGCTTCGAAATAGGTAATTGGCATGCCAGTACCCTTTTCAACTAATTCATTAAAAGCAGTTCTGATAGCAGGGCTAAGGTGCATCATATTGAAATATCTTTCAAAAGTAGTGGTGGTTTTAGTGGCAGGTGCAATCAATACAAACTTATGCTTGCTTGGATTTTCAATGTTTTCGGCTATCATGGCCAATGTAATGGCTCCTAGGGAATGCCCAATAAAATGATCAATGGGACCTAATTCTTTAATAATATGTTCAATGGCATGTTTATAGATGACTATATTAATGTATTTGCCCTCACTAAGCCCATGTCCAGGTGCATCAAAGCCAATAACCCTAAAACCCTGTTTTAATAAAGGCTGAATATATTGGTCAAACTTATAAAAATAGCTAGCATAGCCATGTGCTATTAAAACGGTTTGTCCATTTGGCTTTAAGGGCTTCCATTCAAAGCCATGAATTTTAGTTTTGCCTGTTTCTTTAATACCATCTCCTGTTAGGGTGATTTGTAAGGGCTTCCCTTGGTTAAAAATAGCAGGTGCCTTTCTTTTCTTATATTTTGGATAGGGGGTGCAGAATAAATCAAAGGCCAATTTGCCAGCCACTGGGGGCGAAACCATGCCTAAGGTTTTAAACTTGGTTCTCAAATATTGTAAATACATCCTTTCAGAGAACCCGAGCGTGGCCATAATTATATAATTAGAGCGCAAAGATAAGAAGCCCTCATGTATCGATATTAATTTTTTTGTATTTCGACAAAGAAAAATAAAAATGAGACTAAGCATTGAATGATATCTAGTATTTTTGCAAAAATCTAAGATTGACCTATGTATTCGATAAAAATTAATTTTGAACAAAAGGGATTAGAGCCAGTTACCTTAAATGATATTAAGCCAGACCATAGCTTATTAGAAGTGCTATTAGATAATGGTATGGAACTACACCATAATTGTGGAGGGGTTTGTGCTTGTAGTACCTGTCATATATATATTAAAAAAGGCGGAGAATTTTTACAAGAGCTATCGGACAAAGAAGAAGATTTTATTGATAGAGCGGTGAGTCCAAGAATAGAATCAAGATTAGGATGCCAATGTGAATTATTAGCAGGCAGTGGATCAATAGAAATTTTAGTGCCCGACCAAACACAATTTTTAGGAGAATAAACTATATAACACCTAGATAAAAAAAATTATAACATTATGCCTCAGTTTGAACCACCCATTCATTGGAATGATCATGAAGACATCGCTCAAAAATTATATGAAAAATTTGGGGATGATTTTACAGAGTCTAAAATTTATAGAGTACGTTTCACAGACTTATTGGATTGGGTTTTATCCTTACCACATTTTGAGGGTAAAAAAGAGGAGTCTAATGAGGGGCACCTGGAAATGATTCAATCCGCCTGGGTCTATGAATGGCGCGATAATCAAAAATAAGCTTACTTTTATTGTCTAAATAAAGATGTCTTGTTAGCTAAGTTCAAAAATATAACTTGTTTTGTATTTGATGTAGATGGTGTGTTAACCAATGGTAATTTATTGGTAATGCCCAATGGACTAATGGCAAGAACCATGAATATTAAAGATGGTTATGCGATTCAGTTAGCTCTAAAAAAAGGATATAAGGTTTGGATTATTTCAGGCGGCAATTCTGATGAAGTCAAAGAGCGATTAGAAAAATTAGGTGTGAAGCAGGTCTATATGAAAGTAAATGATAAGAAAGTACTTTTAGAAGAGTTATCTATTTTACATGCAACTCCGCTGGATCAAATATTATATATGGGCGATGACATGCCCGACTATGAAGCCATGCAAATAGTAAGTATTGCAGCTTGCCCTAGTGATGCAGCTATTGACATTAAAGCGATGGCTACCTATAAGGCTATTGCTAAAGGAGGAGAGGGCTGTGCTAGAGAAGTGATTGAAAAAACATTAAAGTTGAATGATCATTGGGATAATGATGATCATATTCAGTCTAAATGAATTTAAAATAATCGAATTGAAATTATTCATCCATTTTTTAAAGTTGGTTCGTTGGCCAAACTTATTATTCATTATACTAGCGGAATGCTTACTGCATTTTTGTATTTACAAACCTTTATTTCCCCTTTCGGGTAGCGAGGTAGATATTCGTTTTTATTTCATGCTTACTAGTAATATTTTAATTGCAGCTGCTGGCTATATGATTAATGATTATTTTGATGTCAATATTGATCAAGTTAATAAGCCTCAAAAAGTAGTGGTGGGTGCATATATTAGTAGAAGAATGGTTATTTTTTGGCATCTTATTTTCAGTGTACTAGGCATATTTATATCCACTATTGTATTTCCTTTTCAAACCTATTGGCATATTCATATTACTAATTTATTGGCCATTTTATTTTTATGGTTTTATAGCACTACATTTAAAAAGAAGTTTTTAGTAGGCAATATTCTTATTGCAATACTCACCGCTTGGTCTATTGCCATTGTGTATTTTTCTAAGTTTACCATACAAGAAATTATACATCCAGCTATAAGTGATGGGGCTGTTTTAAAATTTGCCAAACTCACTTTATTATATAGTGCATTTGCTTTTATATTAACCTTGGTGAGAGAAGCTTTAAAGGATATGGAGGATATGGAAGGCGATCAGAAATTTGGTTGCAATACCTTGCCCATTGCCTGGGGCTTAAAGCCCACTAAAGTGTATTTAGCCGTTTGGA
>Ga0164292_10001917_pt1 | contig 16964 bp, 35 predicted proteins | sample GEODES117metaG_FD_111486 | JGI IMG/M metagenome (GOLD analysis project Ga0164292, IMG submission 111486) | Eutrophic lake water microbial communities from Lake Mendota, Wisconsin, USA - GEODES117 metaG | ecosystem: Environmental > Aquatic > Freshwater > Lake | place: USA: Lake Mendota...
TATTTTGCAGATGGTGGAGAAATCAAAGTAGAAGTTGCTCAAAAAGACATTTACAACAAAAATCATTACAAAGGTATATTCCAAGATTCCGACAAAGACGGTGTTCCTGACATTGATGATGCACAACCAAAAAATCCAAAATTACAGGGAGAGGTTGAAGAGTTGAAATTCTCTCAAGTGTTCGATAGGCTAATAAAAACGAAAAGGTCTTTGGACAAAATTATGAGGGCGGCTATCTCAAAACTCAAGGTGATTTCCCCTGTAGGAAGTACGATTTATGCTCGAACCAAAACGCCTTATTCCATAATCAACAAATTGATTAATAAAAAGTCTACGAGCCTTGAAAGAAGCAAATTGGGAGATGTTGAAGGTTTGACAGATTTAATTGGAACCACTGTAGTTGTGAAAAATTTGAGTGGTATCGAACAAGTATCAAAGGAATTAGATAAAGGGGCGTTGGGTGAAATATTGGAAAAAAAAGATTATTACGAAAACCCAAAAGCGGGTTATCGTGCAATTCACTACATCACCATTTTTGAGGGTGTTGCTATTGAAGTGCAATTGAAAACTTATCGTCAAAAAGAAATCAATGAGGCCTCTCACCAAGCGTACAAATACGAAAATCTTGAAGCGGACCGTTTGTTGTATTTGACTAATTTGGCGAATGAGGCTGATATGGGAGAGCGAAAAGCACAAATAGAAATTGACAAAATTTTCCTCGATAAAAAAGCCTTAAAGGAATCTTTGTACAAAGACAAAGTAAGAGGAAATAAATTACCTTCGTAATAAAATTTACACATATGAAAAATATAACCACTATCCTACAGGAGAAAAATGTGAAAGTCGACACTTTGCCCGACAACATTCAAAGTGCAATTGAAAATTCAATGAACCTTTTCGAAGACATTCAAACTTTAGAAGACACGTTGACTGAAGAGTCGACAGATGAAGAAAAAGCAGAATTCACCGAATTGAAGGAAACCCACGAAGATTTTAATGAACAGATTCTTGGGGCAATTGATAATTTTGAAAAAGAAGTTGAAGCAAAGAAAAAAGCCCAAAATAATGCAAGTCCTGCGCCTGCGCCTGCGCCTGAACCAAAACCTGCAACACCTCCATCATCAAATCCCGAACCCAAAAAAAAAGGAATTGGATTTGGTACTTTCATTATCGGAGCGGCAGTTTTGATTGTAACTGCAGGTGCTGTTAATATGATGAGAAATAAGAACTAATGGAAAAAATACCCCAACACTATTTTGCGTTTAATCCACAGTCTGTCCGTTGGATGGATATGGTGTTTGTTGCACCTATTATGATTTATGCGGGTGTGAAGGGGGATTTTAAACCATATGTGAAATTTTCACTCATTGCGATTGGCTCTTTGACTTTTCTTTACAACGGCATTAATTATGTAACCAATTTGCAAAACGGAGAAAAATGAGTTACCGTATTACAAGATACACTTTTGAACAGGCTAAAAAATTGGGGGTGACTGTAAAGCCGTCCACAGTTCAAGGCAAAAAGATTGATGTATTCAAGAACGGAACGAAATTGGCCTCAGTTGGTGCTATAGGGTACAATGATTATCCAACATTTATGCGATTGGAGCGCGAGGGAAAGGTTCCTTCAGGAACAGCGAATTTGCGTCGGAAAGCATATAAAATCAGACATCAAAAAGACAGAACCGTCCGTGGAAGTAATGGATGGTACGCTGACAAATTATTATGGTAATGGACAAGAAATTAAAAGTAGTAATCGTGGCCTCAGTAGGTATTGCTGCAATATTGATTGGAGTGTCTTTGCTCTTTATTCAAAGGGGTATTGACCGAAAAGCAATTACAGAAGAAGACCGAAATGTTTTAAGACAAATACGAATTTCATAATTATGGAAATCAAGATACCTGCAATTCAAAAGGAGTGGAAAGTCCCTGCAAATCAACCACCTTGGAAAAGTCAAGCAACGGCTGTGATAAAAAAAATAAAGGCGAATTATAGTGGGCAAATGGCAAAAGCATCGCAATACACAGGGGTTCCTGTGAATATTTTGGTAGCGTTTGCCGCCACAGAAAGTGGAGGCGCGTTGAATCAAACCTTAAATGGTCCATCCAAAGGAATTATGCAAGTAAACCCTTCTTCGGCTTGGCAAGCACTATCTGACCAAATCAAAGTCGATACGATAGGTAGATTCTACCCCCTTTACCAATTGGCTCCGAATGCATTCGTGGTGAAAAAACCCGTTGCTGCAAACTCAGTAGGAAAGGCTACGGATTATTTGACCTTGAAACCTGTAACTACAGCGTCCGCATACCTTGGGCAAAGAATGGTCGCTGATGCGCAATTTGCTATTTATATGGGTTCGTTGTTATTGGCACAGTTAATAGCGGGTACAATCGCTAAAACAGGCCAAATCAGACTTGACCACATCATCATTAAATACAATGCGGGTACGGGCCGATTCAGGCAAGTGGTATCAAGTAGAGGATTGGAAAGCGCGAGTGTGGACACAACACAGTTGTATAATCAGTTACCAATTCCTGTTTCTCAGGCGTACATCGTCAAAATGATGGGAATAAATGGCTATTTAGATGTTCAAAAACAGGGTTTGGCGTAAATAATTTGACGGCATTGAACTGTAGAAAAAACTCACTATTTTTGTTTTAATCAATTAACTACATAATACTATGGCAAATACTAAATCAGGATTCGTACCAATGGCTGTTGGGATTGCATTGTCTCTTGCAACAATTTATGTTATCGCATACTTTGCAGGCAAGGGATGGGAGAAAGCAACCGATAAGTAATTGTGAAAGGAATTTTCAAAGAAATATTGGATGCGACCCAAGGTCCGCACGCAAATGGAGTTCTCTACGCAGGGGCTGTAGGACTTTTATTGTCCAATATTATTCCAACCCCCGCAGATGCTTTATATTTCCATCGTGAGAAAAAACTCAAGGAGAAATGGGACAATAAAGAAATCACACCCGAAAAATATTGGCAAAAAACTGCAACCGCCTATTACGTGTATAAACCCGTATGGTGGGGACTTGTAATTAGTGCAATGTATTTTACCAAAGGCGATGTCAAGGACAAAGCGAAGATTGGTTTGATGATTGTAGGAGCAGGAGCCGTATTAGGGATAGTTTACAGAAATTACACAAAAGACATTCAAGATGTTCGTCGAGAAGTTTTGACTTCTATGGAGCCAAAGAAAAACATTACAGGTCCAAATAAGCCTGTGAAAGTTGGTCAATACAGGTCAGTTCTTCGAAAAGGAAACGTCTTAAAGTTTGTCGCTTAATAAAAAAGAAATGGAAAATTTAACAGGAGCACCCGCAGCAGCCGCAGCACCCGCTGCCCCCGCAGCACCCGCTGCCCCCGCAGCACCCGCTGCACCCGCAGCACCTGCAGCACCCGTAATGGCGCAAGGTGGTAGTGTAGCAGATGCCGCACCAAAAATGGTAGAGGGTGGCGACGTTTCATCAATAGAAACCAATTGGGGCACTTGGATTGCAATTGGCTTGGTGTCACTTACGCTTGTTTCATTGATTTTACAGATTGCTGTACATCGCAAAAATTTAAAGAAAGTCGATGCAGACGATGAAGCATTGCAAAAAGATGTCAGGGAACTGAAAATGAATGTGAAAAAACAAATGGGCGAAAAGTATGAAACCTTGGCTTGACGAAGTCACGTATGGCAACCCAAATGATGAATTACTTCCCTATTTAGAAAAAGGGGAGTTTGATTTTGTATTCGAAGCACTGAAAAAATACCCACAACCTAAAAATTCTTCGGAAACCACGAGGGATGAAATGAGAGAACTTATTTCGATTCAGAACTCTCCTGAGCAAAAAAACGAAGAAATTATGTCACGGTATTTGAACTATGACAAAAATTTCGGAGATGTATTCAAAACTTATTGCAAAGACACAATAGGGGAAAATATGGATGACGTAATCGACCAAATTACAAAAGATGGTTTTTACGTCCTGACAAAATTAAAATTCTTTTACCAAAGGCCGCGTCCCTATCAGTTGGCACAATATTTAAGGGCGCGTCTTTTTCCTTATGCTGCAGCCACCGCTTTGACACCTGCATATCCTTCAGGACACTCGTTTGAGTCATATGCTTTGGCAGAATACATTGGAAGCAAGTATCCCGAACATTATCAGTTTTTGACTGATTTAGCACACGATATATCAATTAGTCGATTATTTCTTGGATTGCATTTTGCCACTGATTTAGATTTTGGCAGATTTGCGGCTAAGAAATATGTAGGCTCAAAGCAATTTGCAAGTAAATATGGAATATGAATTTCTTGTAACACCAATCGGCAAGCCGAGAATGACTCAACGGGACAAGTGGTTAAACCCACCCCGTAAACCAATATTGAATTACAGAATTGCAAAACACGGTATTCAACATTATGCCTGTGAACAAAATTTTACTTTGCCCGAAATAATTAATGTTATTTTTGTTTTACCTGTTTCAGAATCTTGGAGCAATAAGAAAAAAACATCAATGATTGGGCAGCCACATCGCCAAAAACCCGATTTAGATAATATCCTGAAATTTTTGATGGATAGCCTTCTCCCAAACGGAGGTGATGAAGTTGTGCATACCATAAACGCTCGTAAAATTTGGGGCGAATACGGTAAAATATTAATTGAAACAAAAAATGACTCGACAACGGAAAATCGAAACGAAGCCAATTGAACAACTATTCTCGGCATTGAGTGAAACGCTCAATGAAATTGGCTATATGCGAACAATTCACTTACTGAGAAAAGGTCAAGAAAACGTATGGAATTCAGACTTAAAAGTTGCTACCGATGCAGTTTGCAAGGTATTTAATATTTCTCCCGATGTGGTATTTGGTAAATCAAGAAAATATCCCCGAAAATATGCTTTTGCTATTTGGGTTTATTTATCTTACACCAAATTAAATTACACGCTCCCCGATTTAGTAAACTATACCCATAAGTCTTTGTCAACAATAAGTAAAGCCAAAGGGAGTATTGATAATCGAAAAAATGTCACTGCATTTGAAAAGAAAATAAACGAAAAACTCGACGAATGCATTTTAATCATAAATCAAATTAAATCCGAATAATAATGGAAAATACAGAAAATGTGAATTCAGAAATCATAGATGATTTCTCCCCGCTGACTCAAGACAATGTAATTCAACGTGATTACACAAAACCCAAAGTAGACTATTCTCAAGTGAATGCAAATCCAATAGAAGAGCCCGTATTTGTGGCTCCTTCTTTTGAGGATATGGATGCTAATTGGAATTCTAAAAATGTCGAAGATGCACAAATTGTAGATGAAAAATCAAGTGCTAATCCATACACAGAGAACCTTGATAAGAAAGACCAAAGAAAAGCATCAGCCGCATTGGTTGAAGCCCTTTTAGATGGATATACTCAATTGAACAAATTCGGAAATAAACTCGTTCAATTCAATCCTGAAAAAATACAGGCAATGATGCGCTCAGGGGAGATAGACCCTGATTTGACAATTCCAATTAACGGTAGAAATATCGGAGTTCTTGATTATGTAAATGCATACAATGAAGAAACTTCCTCAGTTATTTCTGTTGATGATGACTTTAAAGACAAGGTGCGTCCATTGTTAATTGAAGAGTTTATGGAGCGCAATATCGGTATGACTCGATTGCAATTAATTGGATATTATTTTGGAACTGATTTATTGACTAAGGGGACCTTAGTTTATTCATTAAGAAAACAGAATCAAGCGGTATTGGATTCTTTGGTAGAAATAAGTCAAAATAACCGTCCCGCTCCAACACCTCAGGCAAGTCGTGTGCAACAGTCAGAACCAATCAGAGCAGAGGAACCTCAGGCAAAACCACAACGTGAATTTGTAGAGCCTGAAGAAGAATATACAGTTGTCGAAGATTTTGAACCTGTCACTGTATTAAACACTGCAAATGACGATGTTAATCGCTCAAGAAGACCACAAGCAGGGCCTAAGTTCGGTGATTCAGCAATTTTGGAACAAATGGAAAAAATTGCAAATGGTGAACCGTCAGGTAAGCGTAGAGGTAGACCAAGGAAAAAATAATTTATAATATGAGAGAACCATTATTGGGCGTAGCCGTCGGAAAGAAGGGTGTAGGTAAAACCTATACGACCAATAGGGTCATAAAACAATATGTGATAGGAAATCCCGCTTCGGGAATTATGCCAAGAAAAGTTTTGATTTTAGATGCAAACGATGAATATACTGAGTACAAAGCGATTGCATTAAAAGATTTGATGTTGTTTAGTGTGCACCCTTTGGTAGAAGCAAGAAGAATAAGACCAATTCACGCGGATGGTAAAAAAATGACCTTGGATGATTTGGCAACCACTTTGAATTATATTTTGGAAGTTTTTTCGGGTGGACTGTTATTGATTGAGGATATTAATCGTTTCACTTCTGATTTTATGCCTCAAGATTTGATGGGAGCAATAGCAACAAATAGACATCGTGATTTGGATATCATTTTGCACTATCAGGGAATAGGTCGTATTGGAACAAAAGTATGGCAAAACATAAATTGGCTCAGGATGCATAAAATTACTGAGTCAGCGATGCGACACGCAAAGAAGTTTGAAGACAAATATGAAATAATCCGCATATGTGAATTAATGGTCAATACACAATTTTTTTCGGGTAACGAAAGATATTATCAATATATTGATTGTGAGAATATGTGCTTTCAAGGTAAAGTGGATGAAAAGTTGTTTTCAGAAGCCTGTAAACTGTATTTGGAAGAAAATTACCGTCGAGTCATTTCTCCACTTTTACAAATTCGTGGGGTTGGTGATAAGAAAAAATTTACGGCTGACAGTGCAATGAAGTCAGAAATGGAAAGATTAAGAAAAATGTATTTGAAAAAACAACTATAACTTACATTAAGTTTACTGTTAAATTTATTTATCAGCCCCCTACAAAATAGGGGGTTTTTTATTTATTATACTCTTAAATTACTATATAAATTATATTTTAGGGAATACCTTATAGTAAATAGTCCATTTTAACGAGGGTATTTTTGAAAATGTAAGCAGTCTGAACGGCTTACAAAAACAAAAACTTATGAACGTAGAATCTTTAAAAAAAATCGGAGGACAAGTCCTTTTTATTGTAGTTGGTGTTCTAATTGCTAATGAAATTCAAAAGCAAATAGACAAACGACGCGCAGCAATGTAAATTCACAAAAACAAAAACCCTAAAAAAAACAAAAATTAGACTATGAGTAATATCCGTAAATACCTTGCTGACGCACAGAATCGTGCTCACGAGGGCTTCGTAAATGCCGATGGCTTTTTCGATGATGATTTGAACTTCACCGCAGGTGATGATTTTATGTCTGCTAATGGCGACCCTATGCCTGCTGCCGCTCCAACTTCTCAACCTTACATCATTCAAATTTCTAACACAGGTTCTGCTGTTGCGAATTTCAATGTATTGGGTTCTTATGAGCAGTTGAGTGACACTGCTGCATTTACGAGTGGTAACTTTATCAGCGGAAACGTAACTATTTCCTCTGCTATTCCAAACGTAACCTATCAGCAAATGTTGTATCAGTTTATGAACAACCCTTTCAGCACAGGTTTGACTTACATTCAGTCTTCTTCAAGCACACAGTTGTTAGAAACAATCAGTGTACAAACTAAAGACGCGAATGGTAACGTGGCTCAAAAGCCTTTGGTGCCAACCATTGACCCCTATCAGTTTCAGACTACCGTCCTTGCTCTCCGTTTCGGATACAGAATTGACGGTTACACACGTTTGATTTTGAATTCAATTTTGGCTTCAACTACCGTTAAGTTGTACTTGTATCCTGCAGACAACATCAATTTGGCTCGTGGATTGTCAGGTCGCGCTGTATCAAAAGATTTCAGCAGTCCAGGCATTGTACGTGCTCAAACCGTAAAAATCCAAGGTTAATCCCTATTTTACGATTGAATAAAAAGGGGCGAAGGCAAACAGCCTCGCCCCTTTTTTTTATTAATCATAAATTGAAATAATTATGGCGTATAAAGTCAAATTAGGTAACAAGGATTACTTTTCAGAAGAGTTTTCGTCCGAGACGGAAGCAAAAAGAGCAAAGTATCACGCCATCATTGGCGCAAAAACTTTTCGTAGTGCATCGAAGTCGATGGACGCGAAAATTGTAAAAGTTGTAAAAAAGAAAAAATAATGACAATCTACGAATATATCGCGCGTAATAATCCCATAGGTGCTAAAAGGGTAATTGAATCTTTTGGTTATGTAGTAACACAACCTAAAAAAATGGGCGATAACCTTCGTATGTTGGTAGCGCAAGAAGGAGAGCCCGCATTAAAAGCGGTTGTAGACTTACATCCCGATAAAGACTTAATTTTAGAAGTTTTCGGTAATTCACAAAGTCTTAAAGCAACAGGTGACAATTTTTATGGAGCCGATGGACTACTTCAAAGCGCAGTTTTAAATAACAACCAACAGCAAACTGATAGCAACAATAAAATGGTGCTTCAAACAAACACATTAATTGTGGCCTTATCACTCCTTGTAGTTGCAGGGTTAATTTTAAAGAATCGATGAAAAATTTGAAATCAAACGAAATTTACGCTGTATCAGCGATGACTATTGACAACAATACTGAAGGCGTAAAAACGCTGATTAATAAGTATGGTGTCATCTTACCACCAAATGCAAGTCGCTCAGATGTTGACAAAGCATTTGCCGCACTTTTGAGAAAGAGTAAATCTTTTAGAAGTGATTTTGCCGCATTAGCAGCAGATGAAAGTCAAAAGGGTGAAAACTTTTCCAATTTTATGGAGTTTTTAGGTATGTCAGGAAGAGGAATTACAACAGAGAGCACGTTAAAAACTCCCGACCCAATTCCCGTAAAAACAAGTTTACCTAATACAACTGCTAAAAAACCAAGTGCATTCAGGGAAGCGTTTGATGCAGATACTATCCGTAATGTCATCAATACAGGATTGAATATTTGGGCCACGCGTTCAGGCACAACAGCCGCTACTACCAATGATTTGCAAACAGGTAGAGAGACCTTGGGCTTACAAGGTCAAAATCAACCCACAAAAGGAATTGGAACTACAGGCATCGTTTTGATTTCTGTTGGAGCGATTGCTGCGATTGGCGTTTTAGTTTATTACCTATCAAAAAATAAGTAATATGGCGATAAAATTTTTAAATAAATCTTATCAAGTTATGCTGAATGTCGGCAAAGTAAAATATTTGGTGAGTTTTCACGACGGGAAAAAATTTCATAATGATGGAAGTCCTTTTTATGATGTGCGAACATTTAAAAATAAAACGGAAATGAATGATTTCGTGAAAAGCCTTGATAAAAAAGGTTATCTAAAAAAATAATTTAATCAATATGGAAAATCAAGATTACTCAAAAATTGTTGGATATTCACAAATCGGTGGTGCTTTAGGTATCATTTATGGTGTTTATACCAAATCAGGATTCCTTAAAGGGGTCGGTTTTTATTTGCTCGGTTCTTTCGTTGCAGGATTAATTTCATCAGGTATCACCTCAGTTAAAAAGTAATGGCAAACGAATTTCAAGACGCTTTAGACAATGTAAAAGAACTGAGTGGACAATCTACTCACGATACCTTTTTGAAGCAAAGCAAGCGCATTATGAAGGGCAGTGCCACGGGTCTTGTAGTTGGTTTGATGTACGGATGGTACACTAAGAAAAATATTTATGTCACTGCGATACTTGGTGTAATTGCAGGAGGCGCAGTGAATTACTTTATTTTTTCAGAATAATATGACTTTAGATTCAGCAATAAAATACAAAGACTTTTCAAACCCAAGCATAGTGCGGGTGAGGCCCATCAATATCCAAATGGGTGCAGATGGTAAGACGGAAGGTGTTGCGGGACCTAAAGGAGCGGTACAATTAAAATTGACCAAACCGTTAACCATAATAAATGCTCAAGGCAAAAATGAAATAATAGCAGTCGGTGGTGTTGTTTGGGGAATCCCATTGCAAACTATAGCCGCGAACAACTCTTATCTGTATGAAACACAGGGAAGGACTTATGTTTTAACCGTTGGTGTGAATGCTACATTATACAATCCATCATCAAAAGAAGATAATTCAGAACAACCCAAAAAAGGTTTTCCTGTTTCAGTAATAGGATTTGGTTTAATTGCAATCGTGATAATTTATACAATGAACAAATTATGAAAATTGCTGATGATAAAAAGAAAAAAGGTGGTGCATTAATGCTTGTCGGTTTTGCATTGCTTGCCTATGTTGTTTATAAAATAATTGACAGTAAATGAAAAAAGAATATTATGAAGCCCTCGTATTAATTGGAGCAATCGGATTGGCTATTTACTTAGCAAGTTCTAAAGATTCCATATTGAACAGTGCAAAAGCAAATTCTCCAACACCGACAGGACCAAAAGGCGGTTTTGAGAATTTCACTGCAGATGATTTAACTTATGACGACCATTTGTATGAAAATGCAGACGGAGGATTAAAAGGTTTAAAACTTAAATAAATAAAACTATGACAAAAAACACAAAAACAATCTTGACTTTAGCCGCTGTTGCTACGGTTTTGTTCTTCGTTTTCAAGAAGCCTAAAACGGACGCTTAATTTAAAAGGAAATGAATCGTGATGTATTATTGGGCGCAGGGGTCGTTTTGGCCTTTATCGTCCTTGTTAATCGAGCCAAAAAAAACCAAGTCACCGACACTGACACGCAAGGTGGCGGTGGTGGAGGTGGTATTGGCGGTGGTCCCTTTATAGGAGGGGTGCCCGCAGGTCCTTTGACTGTGAACAATATCGTTCAACCCGCAGCACGTCCCGCAAATCAAGGTCAAGTCATTACAGCCGTTGGCACAAAAGACACGACTCCAACTGCAGCAGTTACAAGTTCTGCTCAAGCCAAAGCGATAGAAACAGCCACCAACACGGGTGGAATCATTCCTATAGGTCAAGGTGGAAGTTCTACTCCCACTTACAGCACAGGAACTGTTACTCAAGCCGATTTAAAGTCAGGTGTTGCAGGTAACACTGTATTCAAGCCTTTTAACGGGTCTTTTGTTGATGCAAAGTTCTTGGGATTTGTAGGTTCTACACCTAAATTTGAATTTAATTAATATGTTGTCAGCAAATAAACTATACAAAGAGTCGGGAACGACGTTGTCATTCAAAGAATGGTTAGAGCGCGAAAAGGCTAAGGGCAAATTTATTCCTAACGTGGAAGCGATGGAAGAATTTGTTAATGCCGATGGTGGGACTTCAGAGGAATCCTCTGATAAACCCGAAATCACCGCTAAATCAGTCGAGAACAAACAACTGTTTACGTCCGTGGCTCGAGTAGGTTTAATTGTTGTATTAGCATATTTCGTTTATCGAACTATCAAAAGTGAAATTAAATAACACTCAAATAAAGCGCATACTCATTGCAGGTGGAATTTTCTACCTGCTTTTGCGTTTTCGGGGATACTTAAATCCCGCGAAGGAAACTTTGTCTGCAAAAGACGAAAGCGTTTCTGCGAGTGGTACTAAATCAGTGATTGACAGGGCGATTTCAAAAGTGAAAAGTGGCGGGGTAAAAGTTGCAAGCACACCATCTGAAATAAAAAACTGATGAAAGAAGAAAGAATTGCAACGAAATATGCTCCACTTACGCTTTGTGTGGTTTTAAAAACAGAATTCCCTACCAAACTTAATTTGGTGGTCTTTGATGCAAAAAACCCTAAAAGAAAGTTTACCGAGCGTTACAAAACTGTAACAGGCGAAGAAACCCTGTATGTTCGAATGCCGTTATCTCCTGATAATGCTGTCGTTCAAGTTTTTTCGCACGGTGGAATAGCAAAAAAGAATGACCCAAACTTCAGCATTGTAAGGGTTTACAAAAAAGGATTGGAGCGTCGGTTTGATTTGAATGATATTGGAAATCCCCAAATACGCTCATTCGTCAAATTTGCGCAGAAATTTTGTTTTAATGTGAGCGAGTTGGAGCCCGAAGAAACTTATCGAAGTGATGATGGTGAATACTTTATTCAGTTAAAGCAACAAATAAAAGATGCAAACGGAAAAGTGTTGGGTACGCCCGCACGTATTGGCCGTAGAACAGGTGTTATTCAAGTTAATAAAACCCAATTTGAGGCCTTTACAATTCCTATGCGTATGGCAATTTTGCTACACGAATTTTCCCATTTTTACTTAAATGAAAAAATGGATGATGAAATGGAGGCAGACTTAAATGGATTGTTGATTTACCTTGGTCTTGGATATCCAAGAATTGAGGCTTATCAAGCGTTTTTGGAAACATTCAAAAATGCACCGAGCAACTTGAACAAGAAACGGTATGATATGATTAATAACTTCATCAACAATTTTGAAAAGATGGACATTGTAATAAAATAAAGATGGCAGTTACAACTTGGAATACAGCACCGAATTATGACGAATGGGGAAGTGATTCTTATTGGAGTTGTGCGGATTGGGTTCAATGGCATAAACTACTAAAAGAAAAATTTGGTAAAGAAAAAGCCATAGGAATTTGGAATTATGCTTATTCTCAGGGCACACAATTTGCTTCGCATTGGAATTGCAGAACGAGTAATTCAGAATTCCGAAGATATGTTGCACAAGAGGGATTAAATCCTTACGAAAGCGCGGGTGTTTTATCTCCTGTCTTAAAAGTTGTAGGAGGCGGTTTTGACATAGTGAGTGGTACAGGCGATTTTCTGTCTTCTATAGGCAAAAATTTAAAATATGTCGGATATGCAGCGATTGTAGGAACGATTATTTATATAGGTTTTAAAGTTTATAAAGCCACTAAAGAATGAAAAAAGAATATTTATATATTGGTGGAATTATAATCGGATTGGGTGCAATTACTTTTTTTATATTAAATATTAAAAAGGAAAAACAAGACGGTGATATTAATGAAGCAAAAGAAATTGATAATTTATTAAAAAAGATTGATTTAGCAAAAAAATGAAGAACGATAAAATATTAAAATATAGTTTATATGGTGTTGGCGTAATTGCCGTTCTTCTTGGTATTGTATTTCTTATAAAAAAAAATAAGGGTGACGACGGAGATGATGGTTCAGGTGGTGGTGAAGACGATACGCCTAAACCGAATCAACCCATAATCGACCCTAAACAAGCCGCAGTCCCTTTGGATTTGAAAGCAATCCTTGCGAGTAAAGACCCAATGTCATTGCTAAAAGGCAGAAAACTGTATGCTAAAATTGACAAAGCAAAAGGCAGAAGCGAAGCAAGGGTGAACGATGGGTGGGGATTAGGAAACAACATTGTTTTCGAAAGCACTCCTGAAGGAGAATTCCTTGGTTATGCTCAGTTTGTAGTAAACGATAAAAATGGAGCAAAAGATGCTAAAGGTAAACTATACAAGTGGATTAGAATTACCTTGGCTGATAAACCTTGGAATCGTTATAATGACACGAAATCTTGGTTAACAAAACAAACATTCAAAGGAAAAAACAATGATTTTGCTTATTTTAGAGAAGATGTAATAAGATTATGAAAATGATAAAAATTGATAAAAATTTGAAGTACGGGTTATACATTTTGGGCGCACTTGTCGGTGGTTTTGCAGTCGTAAAAATTGTAAAAGCAATTAAAGACAATGCGGACAAAGGCGGGGATGACAAAACACCCGAGCCTGAAATCAAAACAGTTTATGTAGACACATACCTGTCTAAGTTGCCTTTAGGGGTGGATAATTTGACTTGGGGCTCAAAGGTACCCGCAAAGTATTTGCCGAAATTTAATGCAACGGCAGCCGCTAATTCAGATGCGACTTACAAAGCGAATGCAATCAGGGTTCAAACATTATTAAATCAAAGACTTGCAGCCTTGGGTGGTGGTTATCCTAAGTTGGTCACAGATGGTGTGATAGGTCCTGAAACAACAAAAGCAATGATTGTAGTTGCAAAGCAGTATGACAAAATGAATTTGTTGCCTTTAACCAAAAAAGAAGACATTACTAATTGGCTGACCTTTTTCAATGTAAAAACAATATCAGGAGATTCCTCACAAACAGGTGAGTTTCCTTTTTTCAAAAAATAATTAAATAAGAAGATGGACATAGATGATTTTTTCACGAATGGCGACCTTAGTTTTGGAATGGACGGTGCAAGACCTACGTTTAAAAACTTTAATGGAGGTAAAAATGTTTCGAGAGGACCAAAATACGGAGAATTTGAATTCAATAAATACCCTGAATATGGGTTTACGGATGATATTTATTCAAACGCTACGGGCACTTCAAGGTTGAATCAACCAACAGAATGGTATGTTAGTAAACTCTCCGAAGCCGATAAGAAAAACTGCAACAAATTGCAGGGTATTATGGATAGTATTTCCAAGGACATTGATAACAATAACAAAAAAATTGCGAAAGCAAAAAGAGGGGAAAGAAGAGTTCTTGAAGAATATAACAAAGGCTTGGAATTGGCAGGTAAAAAAGTCTTGGAATTTATGAACGCGGCAAATTGCACGTTAGTTCAGCAAACAGAATTTAATAATGCTTTAGGCGTGGCAGGTGCTCCATCAAAAACATCAAAAGTGGTTTTGTATGTTGGCATTGGAGTTGCTGCATTGGCTCTTGGAGTTGTACTTTACAAAAAATTTAAATAATGAGAACAAGCATCAGTAAACAATTGGGATTACCCGTTGCCCCGCCACTACCAAAAGCACCATCTTTGGAGGTGCAATTAGGTTTTGTAGCCGAGTATGACAAGTCTTTGAATAACGGAAATTTGAATTTCGTAGCAGAATATGATAAGTCTTTAAACACCAAAAATAATGGGGGTTACTTTAACGCGACGGGTGAAGAAAAAAACTTCAAAGAGTATTATAAAGGAAGCGATGCGCAAATCAGGGGAATTTTGGTGGGAGAAAAAATTTCGACTTCTGAAGACTTAGATTTTCTTGAGGGAAAGAAAAAATTTTATCAAGAAGGTCAGGCAACCTTACGTCGTGATATTAACGCTATCAAAATAAATCAAGCGCAAAAAGCATTTGGAACTCAAGCCTACACACAGCGGGGAAAATATGTTTCTCAATTATGGTCCGTAGATAAAACAATCGAGGGAATCGACAAAAGAATTGAGGAAGTCAAGGTTATTTTGGAGAAAAGAGCAGCAAAGGTTAAGGCCGATGCAGATGCGGCGGCAGCAAAATTGAAAGCAGAAGCAGAAGCCGCAAAGCAAGCAAAAATTGATGCATTAAAAAAGCAAATTGCAGAGACTACTGACCCCAATGTTAAGAAACAACTTACAGACCAACTTACAGGACTTTTGGAAGAAGGTGGCGAAGCAATCAAATCCAACAAATTTATTTTAATTGGTGGAGCCGTAGCCGTAATTGGTATTTTGTATTACTTTTTTAGAAGCAAGCAATAATTATGTCAATTCAATATCAAGGTGCGGGATACAGTTCATTTGAAGAATTTATGAATGACACAGGAGTGGACAAAGATAATTTTGCCGATGCGAAAAAATCAGCAAATGAATTTGGAAGCAAGTTCCAACAAACATTTAATAAGGAATTCAAGAATCAATACACTGAGGCTCAAGAAAGGGCAAAAAGATTGGATTCAACACCCAAAGTTTTAAATCCCATTCCAAATAGTTTATTGTATTTCGGATTGATGACAGCAGGTATTTATTTGGCATATTCGTTTATTTTCAAATCAGAATGAAGAAAAAATTATTAATCATCGGTGGAGCCACTATCATTGCGGCAGTCGCATTAAGGACAGTGTATAAGAACTTGTATTTGGCAGGTCAATGGGATTTTAATATGGGTACTTTTGGCTTAAAATCTTTAAAGCCACTTACGATAACCCAAACTATTGATTTTATCAACAAAAGCAATTTTAAGTTGACTGTGAGAAATATCAAAATTGGTGTTTACAGCGATGACATCCGAATAGGTCAAATTGATAGAGCCGCTGAGCAAACTATTGGTCCAAAAGGCATTTCAAAATTCACCTTGGAGTATGCACTAACACCAACTATAGGTAATCAGGCCGCTAAAGATGCAATTGCAAAAGTTGCAGCCACATATTTGCAGACAAAAGACTTGCCTGTAGACTTTGTTGGCAGTCTTGAAGTTAAAACTCCATTTGGATTTGTATCCGTTCCCGTAAGATATTCTTCAACGGGGAAAAATTTATACAAATTGTGGTATGAATATATGAACGGATAATTGCTATATTTGAGCAATAGTTGTGTACATATATGAATATTAAAAAGGATTTTTTCAAAGGAGTTAGTTTTTACGCCACAGAATCTTCGATTCAAGAATCAGAAGTTCAAGTGCGATTAACTCTTGGTCACAGTGAATCTGAGCCTATAAATTATCAATGGTGCATAAATTGGCAGCCCAATCGTAATACGAATTATAACGAGGTTATGGGGCGCAAAATTATCAATATCACTGAGGCTTTAGTGGTGCCAATGTTGCATCAAGCGATGGTTAAATGGGCAAGAACTCTCGACATTTCATTCGAAAATTTTAGTGGTTTTTTGTTCAAGAAAGACGATGTTATTGGTGTTGCTATCTACGATAAGACAACCCCAAAAAAATTATGTCCAATTGAAGAATTACTTGGATGAGCATCAAAGTCGCAAAAAGTGCACATTATGTAATTCGAACTCTCGACGGGAATGGTTTTGCTCTTTACTTGGGAGAAGATGACCAATTGTATGTCAAAGACCATAATGGCTCCATACAACTATTAAAAGAACTTATTGGTTCCTTATCAATAGAAATTCCTTTAATGGGATTACAAGGTGGTTCATCAGGCACATCAGGTAAAACAAACGGTACCTCAGGCTCGTCAGGAATCAGTGGTTCAAACGGTCAAGATGGAACGTCAGGTGAAAATGGTATTGATGGAACTTCGGGGTCATCGGGCTCTTCAGGA
>Ga0164292_10001918_pt1 | contig 16963 bp, 22 predicted proteins | sample GEODES117metaG_FD_111486 | JGI IMG/M metagenome (GOLD analysis project Ga0164292, IMG submission 111486) | Eutrophic lake water microbial communities from Lake Mendota, Wisconsin, USA - GEODES117 metaG | ecosystem: Environmental > Aquatic > Freshwater > Lake | place: USA: Lake Mendota...
AAAAAAAATTAAAAAAAAATTTTACAAAATATAACATCTTGACTTTACATATTATTAAAAGAGTTTAATTTTTGCAACATTGCGCTATGTTCTAAGAACATAAAGCGGCCTTAATATACTTAAGAAGAGAATAGCTGGAAACCCTTGGTATCATTACATACCCAGTTCATGATTTATGAACTCGTAGTTTTCATTTCAGTTACTTTTTAAATAAAATGAACTAAAAAATACTAAAAGTACTTGTTTTATATATAATAATGATATAATTTTGAACCAGTAACTGAAATATGAACAAGAAATTAAATGATTTTGAATCTTATAGTGAGAATCCTTCTAAGGTATTAAAGGAAGATATTAAGACTTTGCATTATATTAGTAAAGGTAAGGTAGTTTACTTTGTAGATGAGAATGGGGAGCAAAAGCAATATCAAGAATTAGGAGAAGAGGTACATAAGACTATAGATACTAAAGAGTATAGGAAGGTATTTGTTGAAGATTTACAAAATCTTAAAGATTTATCTACTGCTGGACTTAAGGTGTTATGTTATGTATTAAAAAACCTAGGTGTTAAAAGAGATGAAGTAAATATTGATATTATTGAGTGTATGACTTTTACAGGTTATAAGAGTAAAGTTAATATTTATATAGGTATAGTAGAGTTATTAGATAAAAAATTAATTTTTAGAAAAGTAGGTTCAGGTAATTATTTTATTAATGTAAATTCTTATTATAATGGTAGCAGACAATAACTTAGAAATTGTAAATGGAAAAGTAATAAATACTCTTACTGGAGAAATAGTTAGTGATTACTCTTATTATATAGATGCAGATGGAATCATTACATATAGGAATAAAAGAAAGTATGTTAGGAATCATGATGTTAATATAGAAAAGTTTATTGTTAAAGAGTATAATAAAATTGTAGAACATGGTCATAAAAAAGGAGCTTTATATTTTAGAACTTTAGATTATGTTAAAGGTACTGGTAATCATATGACTAAAAGAATATTAGAAAAAATAGCTAATCTTTGTGAGTACAATGAGTATTGGGTAAAGTATAAATGTGAGGAATTCGGAATCTAATATGGAAGAGATTCTCAAATTAGCATCATTATTACTTTTAGAAGAAGTAGAATACGAAATAGTAATTGGAGAAGATAATATAAGTATAGAAATAAAATGAAAAAAGATTTACAAGATTGGTTTTTAAGCCAAAGATGGTTATGGAGAAAGTTTTATAATCATTATGATAACAGATGGACATACGAACATTTGATTATTAGAGGTTGTGTTATTAAATGTAATGACCCAGACTTAACAATAGAACAGATTAAAGAATTCATGTATATAAAATAAAACAAAAATGAAAGAAGTAAAAGGAAAATTAGGAGTATCATTAGATGGTACACTAATCGAAACGAATGAGCTAGACATTACAAAGATTGACAAACTAGCTAAGTTAAATGGAAAAGTTACTGAAGGACGTATTGTACTTCAACCACTTCCTCAAAAAGAAAAAACTATTGGAGGTATTATATTACCAACAGTACTAGGAGAGTTTAGATGTGCAGTAATTCTTTCACATTCTGATTCTGAATATCTTAGAGGAGATGTAGTAGCACTTAAGTTAAGTGATTTTCCTGGAGGAATGCCTCCTCAAGTTGATTTTTTAGAAGGAAATCCTTGTGTAATTCTTTTTGAATCATTTATTTGGTATAAGTATGCTTATAGAATCGAAGATGAGCAAGCAGTATAGAGATAAAGCATTAGAAGAAGGTCTAGCTATTGAAGTTAGACCTAACTTCTTAATGTTTAATGTCTTAGATAATGCTAGATTATCTTTTGAAACATATGAAGAATATAAGTTCAGACAAAAAGTTACTAAAAGAACAAGCAAAAAGTATTTAAATCCTAAAAATTAAATTACCTTTGTCAACATGAATGAATTGTTTACAGTTAATTATGCGTTATTTTATGAAGGCTGGAAATATGCTAAAAACATAGCTCCTTATAATGTATATCAACTTGACCAATTTATTATTAGAGTTAGAAGAAATGATTTTTATTTAGTTTTATTTATTTATAATGGATGTCAAGAGTTAGTTTTTTGTGGTAGAATATATACTATTCGTGATTACAAAATGAAAATTAAAAGACATTTAAATAAATGGAAATGTAAACTAACTACTACTGTAACTCCTACTCCTCCTACTCAAGGATTAGTTATAAGTAATAATGATTATACTAATAGTTTTTTATTAGCAAGTTCTGTTAATGACTTGGTTACTAATACTTTTAATGAAGATTTTACTTTTATTAGTAATATTAATATTAGCGGATTAACTTTAGTTAAGTCTGGTACTGAAATAAGAATTAGTGGAACACCTGATACACTTGAAATTTATAACCAAACTGTTTTAGTACAAGGAAATATAACAGGAGTCATATTAAGTATAGCAATTAACGTAACTATTTATGAATTAAATCCTGAATTTTACATTTTACTAGAAGATGGTAATAAAATACTTTTAGAAAACAATGTTGACTTTATAATAATAGAATAAAATGAGTAATCAAAAAATATCACAAATGACTTATAAGCAGTTAGCTGCTGATGATGAATTTCCAACAGTTAACTCAAGTAGTTTAGCTAACACTAAAGCTTTAGGTGGAGATATTCCTTTATTAATAGGAATACTTCAATGGAATGCTAGTGCAATATATACTGTTAATCAAATTGTTATTTATAACAGTAATACTATTAAAGGAATGTTTTTAGTTACTAGCACTACTTTAGCAGGAGATGCTCCTGAAGGAACAGGATTTAATAAATTTAAATCAGTTTCTTTGTCTTGGGTTAGAAATGACACAGCTTCTTTAAGTAATGCTTCTCCTAATGTTGATATAGGATATTTAAGAACAAAAGAAATTACTATAAATCAAACAGCTTCTACAACAGTTAGTTATAATATAACTAGTAATCTTTCTACTCATGTTATGGGAACTAAAGTAAATGTATATACTTTTAATGACCCTCAAAGTATTGTAGTAAATTATATTGATATACAAAGCGGGTTTATAGTTATCAATATAACTGTTGGTTCTGGTAGTAATCAAGGTATGAGAGTAATGGTTCAAATAGATGGATAATGAATGAATTTTTAAAACCTAAGATTAAAGAATTAGCTTTAAAACATAAACTAACTCAAAGTCAAGTAATTGACATATTTTATTCTCAATTTAAACATGCAGCTAAAGTAATATCAGAAGATTCATTTAAAGACCCTAACGAAAGAAGAAGTGTTAAGTTTAAAGGACTTGGTACTTTTGAATATAAAAAATATAAAGCTATTAGATTAACAAAAATTAAACAAGAACAAGATGCAAGAAAGAACATGGTTGAAACCGCTTCCAAAGATTGACAAAGAATTAGAATTAATTAAAATTTGTGTAGATACATTGCAAACATGTGCTGTACTACCTCAATCTCCTGCCACTAAAAACATTCAGTTAAGTGCAGAAAATATCCTAATGAGATATTTACAACAATTAGATATCCTAACTAGACCTAATGAAACTTCTTTAAAAACAACATTATGATAAACAAAGAAATTATTACTAGCGTGTTAGATTTACATAATCTTAACGTTGACGCTAGTTATAGTGAGATAGCTGATGAACTAGTTAAAGTTTTTCCTATTTCTCACAGAACAGCTAGAAGGTATGCTTCTATTATTATTAATAGTAATAATCCTACTCCTGAAGAAGTAGTAATGCCTGAAATGATTACTGATAAAAAGGTAGGAGTTTTTAATTGGAGAGATGCAGTAGAGCATGTTCAAAAAGGACAGTCTTTATTTAGTCAAGCTAAAAGTAGTCAAGATAAAGCTACAGTTAAAATAGTTACAGATGAACCTATTTATATACTTGCTTTAGGTGATGCTCACTTTGGTAGTTGGGGTACTGATTACGAAGTGCTTAAAAAAGTAACTGATGAAATTCTTAATACACCTAATTTGTATGTAATTCTTTTAGGAGATTTATTACAAATGTCTATTAAGTTAAGAGGAGTACTAGAAGTAGCAGATAATGCTCTTCCTCCTAAATATCAAATGTTATTGTTAGACAGTTGGTTACAAGAAATATCTCATAAAGTTATTTGTTCTACTTGGGACAACCATGCAGTAATGAGAGAAGAAAATGTAACTGGTTATTCTAAATATGCTGAGATATTTGAAAGACATCATGTTTATTTTAATGGTATTGGTCATTTAGATTTACAAGTAGGAGAACAGGTTTACAAAATAGCTGTATCTCATTTCTTTAGAGGTTATTCTTTAGAAAATCCTTGTCATGGTGGAATGAGATATATGAGAAGAATGGCTCAAGATAGAGAAATAGCAATGGCTGGAGATTCTCATAATCCTGGAGTTATTAAGTATATTGATGGAGATAGAGTAAGATGTGTTGTAAATAGTGGAACTGCTCAAACAAATAGCGGTTATGCTAAAAGATTCTTTTCTCTTCACACTTCATCAGCATTTCCAGTTATTAAATTAGACCCTAAAACTCATGAATTTACACCTTATTGGAATTTAAACGAAGCAACAAAATGAAAATTATAGAATTTGAAGTATTAGTAAAATTAGTAAACGATGGTCATATTGACTATAGTAGTTTAGGTATTGCTCCACCAGTAGAAGATGAAGAAGAACTGTTTTCTGAAAAAAGATGGTACAATTCTAAATGGTTAGAAGCTGAAATAGAGTGTGTTGCTGAAAACAAAGAAAACACTATATTGAATTTATACGATGGTCGTTGTATATTTGTACAAGAACCAATCAATATAGTTCTATCTAAACTTCATGATACCTAAAGAATTCCAAATATTAAATCATACTATTAATGTTGTTATTGATAATGAATACTGCGACAAAAACGATTGTTTTGGGCAATATCTTTATCAAGAAAACAAAATAGTTTTAGCAGATAAGTACAAAAGTAAAAAGAATTGGATAAGTTATAAGAAAGAAACAATAGAGCATGTGTTTTATCATGAGCTAATACATTGTATTCTTTATTATATGAATAGTGATTTATGGTTAGACGAAAAGTTTGTAGACCAGTTTTCTGGTTTGCTTGCTCAAACAATGAAAAAAGATGAAAGTATTGAAATTAACAGAAGAATTGAATCTAGAGATTCAGAGTGAACTATTTGAAATAGAAGATTTTAAAACATTAATTAAAAGAGTCAAGATTGGAAAAGGCGATAATGATGGTAGAAGAAAACTTATAGCTAAAAAAGAAATAGCTTATGTTTACCATATGGCTGACCCTAACTCTAGGTATTATAATTATGGTGAATCTGAAAGAAAAACTAAATTAAAAAGTGATATTTTTAATGAAGTAGATGAAAATTGGGAACCAGATGAAGCTGTTGAAATAGCTATATTAAAATATAGAGAGTTAATTAAAACTCCTTCACTTAGAACTGTAGACAGTATGTTAAATTCACTTCATGAATCTGAAGAAATTATTATTGAAATAACTAAACAGCTAAAGCAAGATTTAAAAGACGGTAAACACAAAAGTGGTATAAATAATAAGAGAGGTCAAATCGTATCAGGAACAGAGTTAATGTTGAACGATTTGACTGCTCTCTTAAAAGTTAGTAAAGAAATTCCTAATCATATAGAAGTATTAGAAAGATTACAAAAGAAATTACAAGAAGAAAACAAAACTCAAGCAGCTAAGGTTAGAGGAAATTTACAAATTAGTGAGAGGGAAAGATAATGTTTGATGTAAGTTTTAGTCATATTAATACTCAAGAATTTTCTCCTGAAGCTACTAGATTTAGATTAAATAGTTTAAAAGGAAATCCATGTTATATAGATGAACCTAAAAACAGTTTAGCTTGGAAAGAGTATTGGGATTTGCAACAACATTATTGCACAAACGGTTATTCTGTAGGAGGAGTTAGAATTACAGGAGAACATTATTTTTATCTTAACTTTTGTCAGATTAAATTAACTGCTGTTGGTAATAATGAAGAAAAAGTTAGCAAAAAGAAAGTAGAAAAACAAGTTACTTTTCCTGCATTTTGGGATAGTGATTGGTTTTACTTTACTGAATGTGAAGTAGCTAGAGAAGCAGGTGAGCATATGATTATTCTTAAACCTAGAAGGAGAGGATATTCATATAAGAATGCAGCTAAATGTGCATACATGTATAGTTTTACTCGTTCATCTACTTCACTTATTGTAGCAGAACTGTCTACATATTCTGAAGAAACAATGGGTATGGCTGTAAACTATTTAAATTTTTTACAACAATATACAGATTTTGGAAAAAACAGATTAGTTAACAAACCTAAAGAAGAAATAGAAAGTGGTTTTGAAGAAAACGGAATTAAGTTAGGTTTTAGAAGTAAGATACTTGCGTTTACAACAAAAACTAATGCAGGTATTCTTAGGGGAAAAGATGCTAACATTGTTCTTTTTGAAGAAGCAGGAACATTTGGAAATCTCTTAGCTACATACAATGCAACTAAAGCTCTTGTTCAAGAAGGTACTAACGTATCAGGACAAATGTTTGTTTTTGGAACTGGTGGTGATTTTGCTGGAGGTCAAGTAGATTTTGAAAAAATGTTTTATGACCCTGAAACATATGGGTTTAGAGCATATCAAAATATATATGATGAAGGAAAAAGCAATACAACAATAGGTTACTTTCTTCCAGATTATTATTCTAAAGGTGGTTTTATAAGTAATGGTATATCTGAAATAGAATCAGCTAAAGCATCTATTGAACAAGAAGTTGAAAGACTTAAAAGAAGTTCAAAAGATAGAAATGCACTTGATGCGTATCTTGCAGAATTTCCTAGAACTCCTCAAGAAGCTTTTATTAAAATGGGAACTAATATTTTTCCTAAAGCTGAACTAAATCAACAGATTAATGAAATACGTAGTCGTAAAGAATTACAACATTTAGGTGTTACAGGTATATTTTATACTGATACAGATGGTAAAGTTAAATTTGAATTAAAAGATGATTTAAAACCTATACTTAACTATCCTTATAAACCTGATGTAGATGGAGAGGGTTGTGTTATTATGTATCAACCTCCTTTTAAAATGAATGGTCACGTTCCTGATGATTTGTATTATATAGCTGTTGACCCTTATGCTATTGATAAAGGAAAAGATAAAAAACTTACTAAAAGAGACTCTTTGGGTTCAGCTTTTGTTTTTAAAAGAATAAATAATTTTTCTAAACCTTTTGATTTAATTGTATGTGAGTATGTAGCTAGACCAGAAAGACATGATGATTTTAATAAAACTTTATTTGATATGGCTGAACATTACAATTGTAAAATTGTATATGAAAATGATAGAGATGGTGATATAGAATCTTATGCTAGGATTAATAAAAAGTTACACAGATTAGAAGTTGAACTTACAGTTTATGATAGTAGTGACGCTCCACGTAAGCAATTAGGAAGACGTTATGGTGTAAGTATGAGTAACTTAGAAGTTAAAAAGACAGCAGTAAGTTATTTGAAAGATTGGCTATTAGCACCTAGAGATAAAGATTTAAATGGAGTTCAAGAATTAAATCTTCATAAGATTTATAGCATTCCTTTACTTGAAGAAATTATTAAATTTGACTATCAAGGTAACTTTGATAGAGTTTCTGCAATGCTTGTAGCAATGCTTTATAAAAAAGAATTATTACTCAAACCACCAGTAAGTGAAAGAAAAACTTCAATCTATGAAGATGAATTTTTCAGAAGGTTTGATACAGAATTTGGTAAAAATGAATTGAATCTTTAACTTTGTAAATTAAATTGAAATAATGAAAAATACTAATCAAGTAGGAATGCTGTTTGATATACCAAATCAAAATATATCTTATGCTGAAAAAATAAAAGATGATTTTGCTTGGAGTAAAATAACAATTAATGCTATAATAGGCAGGTCTACTTTTACAACTAATAGTCAAAAAATTTGGATAAAAAAATTATATGATTATTATAATGGTAATATTCATACAGACGATTATAAATTAATTACAGAACCTTTTGGTAAACCTATGGAAGGTAGTTGGGGTGATGTAGAAAGTTATCCTATTATTAAAACTAAAGTTGATTTACTACGTTCTGAATATAATAAGCGTCCTAAAAAAGATATGGTTTATGTAGTTAACGAAGATGTCGTTACTAACATGACTGAATCTTTAAATGAAGAGATTAACAAAAGCTTAGAATCTTTATTTGTAAATAAACTTAATGAATTAGGTGTTCCTACAGGAGTTGAATCACAAGAAGTAGAATTACCTGAAAGAGTTAAAGAAAATTTTGAATCTACTTATTTAGACAAAAGAGCTATCATCGGTCAAAACGCAATTAACTATATTAAAGTTCAACAACATTTAGATGAAAAATTAGATTTAAATTTCTTTCATTGGTTAGTAAGTGGAGAAATTTATTCTCATAAAGATGTAGTTCATAATGAAGTCGTTTATGAAACAGTTAACCCACTTGATATAGATTTTGATAAAGACCCTGATATACAATTTGTTGAAGATGGAGATTGGGTTGTAAGACGTAAATATATGCATCCTTCTTCTATTATAGATACATTCTATGATATTCTTGATGAAGACCAAATTAAAATGATTGATACTTTAGCTGTATCAGGACCAGCACTTACTTCTAACTCTTCTATATTTTATGATAGAAGTTTAAACAATAAGATGTGGTCTAGGTTAATTGAAGTAATGCACGTATGTTGGAAATCACGTAAACAAATTGGTATTGTAGAGTTTATGGATGAGATGGGTCAATTTCAATCTTTAGAAGTTGATGAATCATATAAAGCAACTCCTGACCAAAAAGTTACATGGCATTGGGTAAGTGAAGTATGGGAAGGTTATAGAATAGGTTTAACAATGTTTGTTAAAATGAGAGCTTTACCTAATCAAAGAGGTAACTTAGATAATCTATCTAAATGTAAATTACCTTATAATGGTAGAATTATGTCTAACGTAAATTCTACAAATATATCTTTAGTTTCTTTAGGAGTACCTTATCAGACTTTATATAATGCTACTTTTCATCGTCTTAAATTAGCTATGGCTAAAATGAAAGATGATATGGCGTTAATTGATATTAACTGGAAACCTTTAGGTTGGTCAATGGATAAATGGTTAGAATATGCTGATAGAGTAAGTATGTTGTTTGTTGATTACAGTAAAGATTCAGTTAAAATGAATAATACTCACCAAACAAGACTTCAGTTAGCTTCTCAAACTATTAGAATGTACACAGATTTATTAGCATTTATTAAAAATGAATGGGAAGAAGTTTGTGGTATAACAAGACAAAGAGAAGGTCAAGTTCAATCTTCTGAAACTGTAGGTGGTGTAGAAAGAGCAGTATTACAAAGTTCTTTAATTACTGAAACTTATTTTACTCTTTTTGAACAATTTAAGAAAAGAGATTTAGAAGGCTTAATTGATTATTCTAAAATAGCTTGGATTAATGGTAAAAAAGGAAGCTATGTAATGCCTGATTCTACTAGTATAGTTTATATGGATGTTAATGGAATTGAGCATTGTGAAACTGAATATGGTATTGCTATATCTAATTCAAGTAAAGAACAAGAAAGAGCTAATACAATTAAACAACTTGCTCAACCAATGATGCAAAATGGTATTGCTGCTTCTACTATTGCTGAAGTATTAGATTCAGAAACTATATCTCAAGCTAAAGTTAAACTTAAAGTTGCTGAACGTAAGTTACAAGAATACCAACAAATAGTTGCTCAACAAGCACAAGAAGGTGAAATGGCTATGGCTGATAAACAAAAAGAAGTTATTGAATTACAACATCAGTATAACTTAGAAGCTATTGATAGAAAAGGAGAATGGGATTTACGTAAGACTGAACTTACTGCATTAGGTATGGATGAAGGTGATGATAATGTTGCTATTCAAGAATCTATGATTAATGCTGGTTTAAAAGAAAGAGAGTTGTCTTTAAAGAATAAAGCAATTGATTCTAATATCATGAACGATTTGTCTAGACAACAGCATGAAAAACAAATGAAGGAAAAAGAAATGCAATTAAAAAGAGAAGAGATGAAAAGTAAAGAAAAAATTGCAAGTAAAAGACCTAAAGGTAAATAGTGTTATATATATAAGAGAAATTAAAACTTAATAAAACAATAAAATAACAAATTAACTTTGTATTAGAAAATGACAGACACGATTGAAAACGAAGGGTTAGACGAATTAGATTTTGATATATCTAAAGTAGACGTAAACCCGACAGGAGTTGTTCCAAAAACGGAACTAGACCCTGAACCAGAAGAAGCTCCAGAAGCTCAACCAGAACCTAAAAGAGGTAGACCTAAAAAAGTTGAAAAAATTGTAGAGCCAGAACCTGAACCAGAACCTGAAACAGAATTAGACGAAGAAGAACCTAAAGCTACTTCTAATTTATTTTCTACTTTAGCTGAAACTTTAGAGCTAGATTTAGAAGAAGAATTTGAAGAAACTGAAGAAGGTCTTTCTGCATTTGTTCAAAGTGCTGCTGATAAACTAGCAGACAAAAAATTGAATGGATGGTTAGAAAGTTTACCTGAAGTAGGTTCTAATTTTTTTGATTATCTTCAGATGTTAGGCCCTGATGCTAAAGAAGAAGATATACAAAAGTTCTTTAGTTCAGTTAAACCAGAAATTGATTACAAGTCAATTGATTTAACTAATGAAGATGCGCAAAAAGCTGTAATGCGTACTTTTTATAAAAAGATGGATTATGATGATAATGAAATTAAAGATGCTATTGAAGATTTAGAGATAGCTGGTACTTTAGAAAAATCATCAAAAGTTGCTTCAACTAAATTAGCTGCTTCTCAAGAAAAAGAAAGAGCTGCTTTAATTGAAAAAACAAAAGCTGAAGATACAGTTAAAAGACAAAAGATACAAGAATATTGGAACACAATAGATTCTACTATTAAAGGTGGTAGAGTTCATAGTTTTAGTATTCCAGTTGCAGAACAAAAAGCTATGTTGGAATATATGTCAAGACCAACTAAAGCTGGAGTTCCACAACTACAAGAAGATTTAAATAATATGAATGTTGAAGATAGAATAGCTTTAGCAATCGCAGTAAAAAATAAATTTAACTTAGGTAAATATATTACTGCTGCTGTTAAAACTCAATCTGCTCAAACATTAAAAGAAAGATTAGCTTCAGGACAAACTAAATTAAAAAATGGTAATGTTCCTAAGAGTGGTCTTTCAGATGATATATTATTTGATATAAAATAAACACTTTAAAAAAACAAATAAATAAAAAATGGCACAATTTCTAACAGACCAAGTGTGGAATGAACAAATGAAAAGCAATGATGCTTCTTTCGCTCGTTTAATTAACTCACAACCTGACAAAATCGCTCCTGTACTCACACATATGATGGGTCAAGAGAGTTCACGTTTCCCTCTTATGTACCTTTCTGAAGGTATGCAAGCTATTCAAGAAGTAGATGGTGACGAATTCGAGTATGATGTAATTGGACGTATGATGAAAGCAGTTCCTTTACAAGCTCCTCCTACTGGTTCTTATTCTACATCTTTCGGTGTATCTGGAACTGAAGCAACTTTATTCTTCAACGAAGGTATTTTCCCTGTAGGATATACTATCCTTTCTCCTTTAGGTTATCAATTACGTATTACTAGTAGAGATAACGCTAACGGTAACTGGGCTTACAAAGTAAAATTAGTAGCTAAAAATCTTTCTGAAACTTTACCTGCAAGTGAATTACAAACTGGTGCGTTATACGCTTCTGGTTGGAACTCGGTAGCAAGTTTCGGTTCATTCGGTTCACTTTCTACTAGCACTGCTCCTGTTAAAGTACGTGGTGATGTAGGTACTATTCGTAAAGGTTACGCTTATGAAGGTAACATTAAGTATCGTAAAGCTAAAACTGTACAATTAGACACTAAAGGTGGAGGTACAAAAGAAATGTATTGGCCTTACGAAGAGTATCAGCATAACTTAAGTTTCCGTATCGAATGTGAAACTAACTACTGGTATTCAAAATCTAACCGTGATGCTTATGGTGTTATTAATGAGCGTGACGAACAAGGTAATCCTATTGTAAGGGGTTCAGGTATGTTTGAGCAAATTTCTAATAAAGATACTTATGGTACTTTAACTGCTGATAAAATTGACCAAACAATCCGTGATACTTTCTACGGTATGAGTGATGCTGAAAATAAAGTAATTACTCTTTTCACTGGTGTGGGTGGACGTATGGCTTTTGATAATGCAATGAAAGCCGAATTGTCAAATAGAGGTTACATCAAGTTAACTGATAACAAATTCGTTGGTGGTTCTGGATATAACTTGAGCTTAGGTGGTTTCTTTGATACATATCAACATGTTGATGGTTACAAAGTTATTATCAAAACTGCTTCTCTTTTTGATAACGGACCTCAAGCTTTAGCCAGTCCTAAACATCCTAACTATCCTAACTTACCTCTTGAGTCTTTCCGTATGGCTTTCGTAGATACTTCTACTTATGATGGTATGAGTAACTTAGTTATGGTAAGCAAAAAAGGACGTAGTATGTTACGTGGTATGGTAAAAGGTATCAACGAAGCTGCTGCTGGAACTAGTTTCTCAGCTAATGATACTATTTCTACTGATAAAGACGGTAGTTCAGTACATTTCTTAAAAGCTGGTCAAGTTGTACTTAGAAGGTTTAACACTTCTATCGACTTAACTTGTACAGCAGGTTTATAGTTTTAAATAAGTGAGGGAGAGTAAAATCTCTCTCACTTTATTTTTAAATAAACTAAAATTAAAAACAATTAAAATAAAACGATAAAGAAAATGAAAACGATTAAGATTCAAAGAAAAGAAGTACGAAGACATGGCGTACACATTAGTTTAACTCAAGAAAGGTCTGCTACAATTGGTGGATTTCTTTTAAAGTCTGGTGCAGTAGGCACAGGTGTTACATTTGAAGAAATGAAAAAATGGATGCCAGGAATTTTAGGAGTAGAAAGTACAGACCCTAAATTTAGACAAGAGGTAAACAAGTATTTTAACAATATTATGATTACTGTTCCTTATGAAGGAAAAGAACTTAATATTACAATTGATGAAAATGGTGAACCAGAAGTATTGGAAGATTATTTGAGATATAAGTTTTGTTTGCAACATCCTAAAGTAGCTGATTCAAAAGTTTCTGCTGATGTTGACCAATACAAAGAATATTATATTGAAGACCAAGCTTTAGAATTAACTAAACGTACAACTAAACTTAAATCAAAAACTAATGCTACAATTAAATTTGCAGAATTAATTAATGATGAAGTGAAACTTGATTGGGTTCTTAGAGAATTGACTACTAAATATCCAAAAGAATTAGGTTCTATTACAAGACTTACTTCTTTAAGTAGAGAAGAAAAAGAACTTAAAGTTTCTGAAATTTTTGATAAAGACCCTGAATACTTTATGAGTGTCGTATCTGACCCAGACTTGTTATTCAAAGCACAAATTGCTTCAATGGTTGAAAGTCAAATTATTCAAAAAGTAGGTAACGAGTATGTTTACGGTTCTGAACCATTAGGTAATTTAGATGCATCTATTGCTTATTTAAAGAATCCTAATAACTCCGAAGCTTATGTTATTATGTTAGCTAAACTTAATAATATGGGAATTGGTTTTAAACAAAAAGAAACTAAAAAAGTAGAAAAAACAAAATAAAAAATCTTTCCGAGAGCAATCTCGGAAAGTATATTGTGGGGTAGAGAAGTGGCATCTCATTAGGCTCATAACCTAAAGTTCGTTGGTTCGATTCCAGCTCCCGCAACAATTTAAATATTATGAATATAAAAGAAATGCATACGTCTATTGCTACTGAAATGAATAAAATCAATTCAGCTTTGTTTGAGAACATTCTTGAACAAGAGGTAGACTTTGCACTTAACAATAGTATTTTAAGATTTATAAAACAAAGATATAATGCTACTTCAAATCTAAAAGGTAAAGGATTTGAAATGAGTCAAAAAAGAATTGATGACCTTAGAACTTTAGTTACTAACTATTCAGCTAAAGCATTCTTACCTGTTTCTTTTGACCCAGACATAAATGAAAAAGTAGTTTTTTATTTTCCTGGTGATTATATGTTTGCGGTAAATTCTAGATTTAAAGTTGCAGAAAATGATTGTGGTACTTTTACTTATGCTTCTGCTAGTCTAACTACAAACATAAGTACTTTTGATTTTAGCTTAGTTACTGATTGGACATTATTTAGATTAAGAAATCTTACTAGTGGTTATGTATTAAATTTAGGTTCTGGAGCTAGTAACTATAATACTACTGAAGATTTGACTTTTGTTATTAGAATTATTTTACAAAAGTTAAGAGAGAACTATAACTATTCTGAATATGAATTTTATTATGAATATTACAATGGTTCTTATTTTAAGAATCAATTAGTTATTGTAAATAAAACAACTACTACTTGGCAGAATTCTATTGATAATGGAGATAGTTATGTTAATTTAGCTACTTCAAGTAATGTTAAAACACATTATACTAACGCACCTACTATTAGTGTTGCTGGAAAATTAGTTCAAGAAGATGATATATTTGCAATGCAAGTAGACCCGTTTAACAAAACTGTTTCTGATTTTCCTTTATTTTATACATCTAACTACAACTTTAACATATACATAGATAGAAATATTTTTGTTGTAACAGATGTTATTTTGTCTTATCTTCGCACCCCAAGAACTGTATCGTATTTTCTTAATCAAGATTGTGATTTACCAGACCACACACATCCTGAAATAGTAAGTATGACAGTTGATTACCTTCTAGAAGCAGTGCAAGCTGGTGATAGATATAAAACGCATCAAGAAATTGTTGCAACTAATGAATAATTTTTTTTAATTAATAACAAATAAACAAAACAAAACAATGTCAAAGACTGTTTTATTCGGAAATGCCGCAGCTTACTCAGCTAAAGCAAACCCTGCCCTTTTAGCTTCTGGAGAAATTGGAATTTACTCTATCGCTGAAACTGGTGCTTTTACACTAATTACTACTACTTGTAGTGCTGCTCAAAAGCAATTGCCTATTATGATTGCTCAAGGTGGAGTTACTGGTGGTAATTTTAAAAGTGTAATTATCTATCCTAACGGTATCGTTAAGGCTGGTGCTACTGCATTACCTTACGTTGCTGCTGTACCTAATGTTGATATTGTAGGTTATGCTGGTTCTGGTTCAGACACTATTCAAGCTAGTGTTGCTGGAACTTACAACTTAACTATAACAAACACTTCTTTAGGAACTGTTCCAATGCCATTTAACTTGGCTTCTTTGTATTACCAAAACGCTGCTCAAGCAACTCCTTTTCAGGTAGCTTACGATTGGGCTAAAGCTGTTAACGGTAAAACATTAAATGCTTCTTTGTTTCCTTATGACAGATTTGTGTTTGCTTCAGTTTTAACTAACCAAAGTTCAACTCAGTTAGTAACTTCAGCTCCTGCAAACGTAACTGGTACATTTGTAAATGGTTCAACTAGTGTAACTTTATCTGGTTCAACTGCTGGTGGTACTACTCCATTGTCAGTAGGTAGTTTTATTCGTGTAGGTCATGCAACTACTACTACTTTACCTGTTTACAAGATTGCTTCAATGCCATCAGCTACAAGTATCATTCTTGATGCTCCTTACGTAAACGAAAGTTTAACTGTTGGTGCTACTGTTGCTACTGTTGCTTTAGGTAGATTAGATGCTGCTCCTGATGTTAGTGATTTAGCTGGTGTTAGATTAGCTTCAAGAGGTAACTGGTTTGACGGAAGTTCATTTACTGAATTAAGACCTAACACTTCTATTGCTACTGGTGTATCTGGAAATGCTTTAGGAACTGTAATTGTTCATAATGGTAGTGCTTCTCAATCTTACTTAGCTGCTTCAGGTGCTATTACTTCAGGTGTTTTCAACATCGGTTATGGTATCGGATATCAAGCTAGAAAGCAAGAACTTCAATGGCAAGGTTACCAAGGTAACATGAACAGAAGTTTCTTACCTTACGCAGTTCAGTATTTTTCTTCAGAAACTTCTTTGTATGATGGTTACTCTGTAATTTACAGAAGTTTTCCTAATAACGGAGCTGGTGATGGAAATGCAAAAGAAGAAATGCATGATGTTCAAATATTCTGTATTAACGCTGGTGGTTCTGGAACTGTTGCTACTAACGCTTTAGTAACTGCAAGTATTCCTACAATCTTAAGTTCATACATTAACGCATAGTAAATTCTGATTTTTAATTTTAAAAAGCCATTACTTAATTGTAATGGCTTTTTTTATTTATATATTTTTTAAAATAAATACTATCTTTGTAATATAATATCATAAATATGAATAGAAATACATTAGGTGGTTCTCTTCTTCAAAATGAAGATAGAATAGTTATAGAAAGAAAAGGTGTTCCTTCTGAAGTTTCATTAAGAAATTTTAGAAAATATACTAATGGAACTGAACCTTTAATAGTTTCAGGTAGTACTTTGCAATTAGATTTTGCTAATGCTTTACTATTTGATATAACTTTAACAGCAGCTGCAACATTTACTTTTGTTAATGCTACACCAGGTGTTTACGTTATGAAGTTAACTCAAGGTGGTGCAGGTAGTAATACTGTAACATTTCCTTCTAACGTAAAATGGTCTGGAGCAACTCCTCCAACACTTACTACAACAGTAGGAGCTTGGGATTATATAACTTTTGTATTTGATGGAACTTATTTTTCAGGAACTTCAACTCTTAATTTTGTAGTATAATGTATCCATTTAGTTTTTTAGGAGGCGGAGCAGCTAGTATAATAGTTAACGCTTTCAAGGCAAGAGTTATTGCAGATGGCGGCACGTTTGAAGCGTACGA
>Ga0164292_10001919_pt1 | contig 16961 bp, 10 predicted proteins | sample GEODES117metaG_FD_111486 | JGI IMG/M metagenome (GOLD analysis project Ga0164292, IMG submission 111486) | Eutrophic lake water microbial communities from Lake Mendota, Wisconsin, USA - GEODES117 metaG | ecosystem: Environmental > Aquatic > Freshwater > Lake | place: USA: Lake Mendota...
GGATTTTTCTGTAAACAACGCATGCAAATGAGTTCAAGCGAACGAGGGATTTGCTTATTGAGAGTACGGGGCGGAACTGGTTCGCTCTCCAGCACTTGAACGAGAGCATCAAGAACGTTCTCTGCAACAAATGGAGCTTGGTCAGTCAAGCAAAAGTACAATAAACCACCCAATCCATAGATATCTGCTGATGGCCCAATCTTTTTGTACTCGCCTGCCGCCTGCTCGGGAGCCATATATCCAACCGTTCCCAGAATCTGGCCAGTTTGTGTCAGGTCCGAATTGACGGTGGTTGATTTGGCCAAACCAAAGTCCGCAATGTAAGGTTTTAGTTGCGAATCGAGCAAGATATTGCTTGGCTTCAAATCGCGATGCACAATTCCTTTTGAGTGAGCGTATGAAATCGCCTGTGCCACAGGAATCAGAGTTTCGGCAATCTTAATATAGGATAGTTGTTGTACCTTCACGACAGAGGACAAGTCTGTCCCGTCGATCCATTGCATTGAGAAGTAATCGAGTCCGTCGATTTGACCAACGTCGTAGACGGTTACTATGTTCGGATGGTAGAGTTGCGCGGCAAAGCGAGTCTCCTCTCGGAACCTGGCAAGCAGTACGTTGCTTTGTTTGTCCTCGACGCCGTACCAATGGTCCGTCCGAACTAATTTGAGAGCTACTTCGCGAATGGGAGCATCGCCTGAGTACTGCATCGCACGATAAACCACCCCCATCCCGCCGTGCCCAAGTACCTCCAAAAGCTCATACGGACCTAGTCGCCTTGGCAAGTCTCGACCGAAGTGCGTTGGCTTGAGTCCCATCGCGGAATCGGGTGCAATTGTTTCGGCCTCCAAAAACACGGATTGAAGTAATTGGAGATCGTTCGGAAATCTGGCAACGTAGCATATATATGGCAATGTACAGCCATGCTTGACACGGTACTCACGATCTAGCTTCAACAACTCCAGGAGCAAGGCGCGCCGATCGGATTCCATTCCCATTGCCAAATAGTCTTCAATGACCGGCTCTGCGCCCCGAAGAAACTCGGCTTCAAACGCATCGCAAATGGGACCAATTCGATGCAAAACTTGGCGTTCCATTTTCCACGGGAACATGTCATCGTTTGGCATTGTCGTTTTCCTCATCCGCACCCAGCTATCGTGATCGATACAAATCAATTGACATTGTGAGCAAGCCAATCATTCGTATCAAATGGTTTTGTGACGCGAACATTCTCGGAAATGGTGGTGCTCGGGATTCTCTACCTCAATCCAAGGGTTTAGAATGTCGCTACCGTCCAAACCGAAATTCACTCGTTATTCCCCTCACGCATCAAAAAATGTCGTCATGAACGCAGTTCGCTAGAACCTTGGTATCATCGAAAGCTCACCAGATGAATAAATCGCTCGACAACCATTCCGTTTCACAGCAGTTGCTTGAGGTCCAACAGCACGATGAAGCCGCAATTGCAGCGTTATGGGAGAAGTATTACCCAGCCTTGGCCAGGTTTGCGGAAAAACGGCTCGCAGCTTTAGGAGTTCAGCAACGCGCATTCAATGGAGAGGATGTAGCAGCGAGCGCGCTGGTAAGCTTCTTTCGGGCTGTTCAACGAGATCGTTTTCCTGCGTTGGATTCTGAAGATGGGCTCTTCCGACTCCTCAGAAGGATAACGATTCGGAAAGTGATCGATCGAAAAAGGAAAAGCCAAACTCTCAAGGCGGGAAGTGGCGACGTGCGTGGGGAATCCGCGTTTGGCTCCCATTCAAGTTTAGAGAACGCCTTAGGCATCGATGCAGTTCAAGGCGAATCACCTTCACCTGAGTGGATCGCAATGATGGAGGAAGAATGCCAAGGGCTTTTTGCATTACTTCCCAACGCGGAACTTCAATCCATCGCATTTCTTCGACTGGAGGGATACAGCAACACCGAGATCGCAGCGAAGATTGTAAAGTCGGTCGCAACCGTAGAACGCCGACTTAGTGAAATCCGCGCGTGTTGGAAGACATCGATCGAAAATGCAAACCAGGATTCTCGCGACGATTAGTCAATCCGACTCGATTCGTACTCGCGATGGTTGGACGCTCCATCTGCAACATTGGCCGGCAGGCATCCAGCGCCGATGTCCACATTGTTTGGGCTAGCTTGTTGGAATCCGGCTAGGGCACGACCACATTTGGATGGGAAGCTGGGGGCCTAGGGAAGAGGCTAGGTTGCAGGCTAGACCGATCCTGCAGGAGTACGACGCTTCCACAGTTTAGATGCTAACCGTGAATCCAGCTGAATTCGGGAAGCTAGCAGCTAGGCACAAACTTGTGGAAATAGCAGAAGCGCGTGGAAGGGGATCGGACGCTTGCACAAGGAGAAGTTCCAAACACGACAAGCTATTGAATTCATAGTTACTTTAGGAATGATTCTCATCCAAAAGGTGTCGAAGCATCCTTCCTGGAGCGTCGAGAAATTGCTTGGTGATACGATAGTGATCGGTGTCTTCGTATGCGATCGGTTGAATACCACGATCTGAAAAACTGTAGATCATGGCATCCGGATAGCTCATTATAATTGGGGAATGCGTTGCGATGACCAACTGCGAGTCTCGCTGCACCAAGTGATCGAGAAGAACAAGAAATTCAAGTTGCCTTTGTGGCGACAATGCGGCTTCGGGTTCATCTAGGAAGTACAAGCCGTTTGAAAATCGATTCTCTATTAATGAGATGAACGACTCGCCATGCGATTGCTCATGTAACGACTTGCCGCCGTAACTGTCGATTAACTTTCGAGCGTTTGCTTCTTCGCGATCCAAGTTTTCAATTTCTGTTGCCACATTGAAGAAGCTTTCGGCTCGCAGAAACCACGCATCGGGGATGAGAGCATGATAGCGTCTCATGACTAGCGCCTCGTGCAATCGCGAATGGCTGGTTCTTGTTGAGAATACAACGTTTCGACTTCCCCCCTCAGCATTCAATCCATTCGCAATGGCGATCGCTTCGAGTAAAGTCGATTTTCCTGAACCATTCTCGCCAACGAAAAACGTGACCTTTGGGTGTAGGTCGAGTTTAGAGAAATTACTGATTGCAGGCAACTTAAAGGCATAGTGCGACGGATCAGTGATGCGATCACGTTCAAGTAAAACAGTTTCGATATACGGACCTGGCGTAACGCCTGGCTTTAGCGATTTCTTCATCGATTTGGTTTAAGCAAATACTCTTATTCGGGTGAGACCGAGGCAGTTGAACGTTGTACTCCATTGAAGCGGGTTTGGGAGGAGCAGAATTTAAGCGTGTCGTTTGCATATAGACATGGAAGTCGCTCGGGGGAGGGAACCGGACGCTTGCACAATGGATGGGATTAGCAATTGCTACGGTAGCTGCTAGGTTGCTGGCTAGGCCGATCCTGCAGGAGTACGACGCTGTCCACAGTTGAGGTGCTGGCCATGAATCCGGCCTCAGTCCAACCTGTGTAAGCGGCAGACGCTAGGTTGCTGGCTAGCCGACATATTTTTTGTATTTGGAAAAAGACACCCTTCAGTCCGTCTGCGGCATGAAAACAGTCAACGTTCCCCGGGATTGGATGGGACTATGCCTTGCTCGTTGATCGGCCATTCGGCCGGTGGACAGTTTCTTGTCCGCCTGGCAGCCTTCATTCCCACGGAAGCAAGTCGAATTGTAGACGCGAAGCCGCGCGAACTCGCCGTTCGGTCGCAAAAGGCTTCGGAAGTTCACTCCAGGCCGGTCGGCGGGGCGGCCTTGCCATCGCCCGCCTTGGCCGGGGGCGGCGGGAGGCGGTCCAGGAGCTTCCGGATCTCGGACGATTGGGCCTCGACCGCCTTCTTCAGGTCGCCCACCTCCGACCGGAGGTCGCGGACCTCGCGCTTCATGTCGCGCGTGCCGCCCGTGCCGCCGACGCTGAAGACGGCGACGACGATCCCGATGAGGAACAGCGTCCCGCAGCCGAGCTTGGCCGGCCGCGCCCCGGACGCCCGGCAGCGAGAGCAGGTGCAAATCGGACATTCGACTGTCTTGCCGTCTATCATGACGTTCTCGGCTTCTTCTTGCTGCTTTCGCGCCTGTTCCTCCTGTTCCATTGCACGCTCCGCTGCCTCCCTTGCTCGCTCATGTTCGTGCTGCCTTCCCCATTCGGATTCATTCGAGTATTGCTTAAGCTTACTGTAGTCAATCTTGGGTTTGTCTGGTGTTGGCTCAGGCATGATGTTTTCGCTCTGCAAAAGTTGGGGGCCTCCCCGGACTGACCCTGATAAGGAACCTTCTCTGAGAAGTCGAGTTTGCAATTCCCACGTAAACATGCTCTTTAAGAGTTCGAGACCGCATCGATCGGTCGTTCGGAGAGTGCCGCGTTACGGAAAGTCTGCTTAACAGTCGGGACTTTCGCTGCGCTGATTTTTAGTAGTTTCAACTTTCCGCGACTTGCACCTAAGTGCTTACAAAAACTGCCGTTAACGGCTTTTGGGTTGCAACGGTGCCCCTCATCGGTCGCGAATCTGGGCGACACGCTACTTACTCCCGCAAAGCGGCGTAGCGGCCGAACCATCTGACGACTTCTCATTTCGGTCCCGCTGAAGATCGTTACCGCGGTCGGTCCGCGCTAATCCCTCAATTTCCACTCTGCTGTTCTTCCAGCCAATCCTTCACAGCGAACTTTTGCCTCTTTCGATTACACGATTTGAGTGATTTGATGATAAGGTCAACGTGAGAAATCGTTGGAGTGAGGCTTTTGCACAGGGCGGTCCCCCTACGGATTGGCATGATCCCGTAGCCACCGCAGATAGGTCAGGTATCTCCTGATCGCTACCGTCGCATGATCGAGTTCCGGCGGCACTGAAATCGCGGCAACTCTTTAGTCAAACCCTTGACCATAGGACCAAAAGTGAAAAGTAACTGAAAACATGCTATGATTGAGACGTCTAACCCGCCGAACACCCTCCCGATGCAAACGACATGAGTCCGCAGCGCTACCAATCCATTCTCGCAGCCATGGTTTGCTTGACAACGCATATAACCTTCGCTTGTGATGAGGATCAAACGAAGAAATTTACGGCGGAACAGATCGAGTACTTTGAATCGCATGTTCGCCCCGTGCTCGTCGAGCACTGTTATGACTGCCACAGTACTGATGCCAAGGATCTAGAAGCGGGACTGTATGTCGATAGCCGCGAGGCGTTGATTCAAGGTGGCGAATCCGGTCCGGCAATAGTCGTTGGAGATCCCAATAACAGCCTCCTCATCTCGGCGGTGAAATACGAATCAAGTGAAATGCCCCCGGACGGGAAGTTGAAACCTTCCCAGATACAAGCACTGACGAAGTGGGTTGAGATGGGAGCACCTTGGCCGAAAGCGATCGCCTCGCCAGGCGTGTCAGAAGTTGCCCATCAAATAGACTGGCAGGTCGCTCGCAAGAGTCATTGGGCTTGGCAGTCGGTTTCCAAGCCAGAGATCCCGTTAGCAGGCGAGCAAGCCATCGATTGGTTTGTCAGTATGCAATACAAGATGCAAACGGATGTTCAAGTGACTGCTCCGGCTCAGTCGCATGTGCTGGCGCGACGCATCTACGTCGACCTAATTGGTATACCACCAACTATTGAGCAGTTGCAAGAATTTGTTGCGGCCGATGAAATAGATCGACCAGCAGCAGTCGGCGCGTTGGTCGACGAACTTCTAATGTCCCCCATGTATGGACAGCGATGGGCGAGACATTGGTTGGATGTGGCTAGGTACAGCGAAGGTCAGGGTGGCTTTCTCGACAACAAGAAACTCGAAGAAGCTTGGCGATATCGCGATTGGGTGGTCGAGCAACTTAACAACGATTTGCCAATCAACGAATTCATTCGCTTGCAAATCGCAGGCGACTTGACGGGAAAAGTTGCTGATGGGGTTGCCACCGGTTTCTTCGCGCTGGGGCCAACCTACCAATCCGATGGCGGCGATCCGGAAAGCAAGGCTCAAGCTGCAAGTGAAACCTTAGACGATCGTATCGACACGTTAACTCGGGGCTTGCTCGGAATTACAGGTTCGTGTGCGCGCTGTCACGATCATAAATTCGATCCGATTCCACAGCTGGATTATTACTCTTTGGCGGGCGTTTTCAATAACACTACCGTGCAGGATCAACCTTTGGAGCCAGCGGAGATTGTTCAGCGATTTAACGATTATCAGCAACAAGTCAAAGAGCTCAACAAGCAATTGGGACAAATCCGGAAGACTCTCAAAAAGGAATCGCGGGAGGCTTCCCCCAACGAACAGAAGCAGCTCGACGAGTTTAACAATCAACTGGCTGTACTCAAAGCAAATCCGCCAGCGGCTCCTACGTTGTCTCATCAGCTGAGAGAATCAAGCGATGGAGATATGCATGTTGCCTTGCGTGGCAATCCGCTCAAGACCGGCCCGTTGGCACCGCGTCGCTTCTTGCGAATTTTGGCAGGTCCAGCCCCAGAGCTATTCCGTCATGGCAGTGGTCGAGCGGAATTGGCGGATGCGATCGTCGATCCCGTCAATCCGCTGACTGCGCGAGTATTCGTAAACAGGATATGGATGCATCATTTCGGGGCGGGACTGGTCCGTACGCCAAACAATTTCGGAAGACTGGGAGAACCGCCTACACATCCCGAACTGCTGGATTGGTTGGCTTCCGATTTTGTAGCAGGGGGCTGGTCACTCAAGAATCTGCATCGCAGAATTCTGAAATCCGAGACTTATCAGCTTTCAAGTGCCTTGCTGGGGACTTCTTTCGAGGCAGATGGTGACAATCGATTGCTGTGGCGAATGAACGCTCGTCGGATGGATATCGAGGCTTGGCGCGACTCGCTGCTAGCTGTCACAGGGGAACTCGAAGCAACGCTTGGTGGCCCGTCCGTAGAAGATATTTCAGCGAGTAAGCGGCGAACACTGTATGGTAAAGTCAGCCGAAATGGCGATGTGTTTCCAACCGATAGTTTTTTGCGCCGCTTTGATTTTCCCCTAATGCGTGCGACCGTGGCGCAGCGACCGACAAGCATCGTTCCCCAACAATTCTTGTTCCTAATGAATAGCGATTTTATGGTGCAACGAGCAAAGGCTTTTAATGCAAGACTACACCGTCTCTCCGCTGACGATCAAGCTAGGATTCGCCTGGCATATCAGATACTCTATGCTCGACTTCCCGAAGAGACTGAAATGCAGATTGGCCTGGATTTTGTCAACGCCGAGAATGAGACTCGTGCCAGCCACAGTCAAGCGGTCCTTTCGCCCTGGGAGCAATATGCCCAGGTGCTGCTCAGTTCCAACGAATTTATGTATGTGAGGTAACCATGTTTCATCGCCATCCGTTGCCGCCGCCCACTCGCCGTGATGCACTCCGTCGACTCGGCTCAGGATTCGGCACGCTCGGTCTCGCTGGATTGATTGCGCAAACAGGTCGTACGGCTGAGTCGCTAGAGTCGCCACTTGCGCCCAAGCCACCCCATTTTGCGCCGCAGGCCAAACATGTGATTCAACTCTTTATGCCTGGCGGACCTTCGCAAGTCGATACGTTTGACTACAAGCCGGAGATCGCTAGGAACGCAGGCCAGCGTCCCGATGTTGTCGACCGCAAGTCGCTGCGAAACACGAAGAACGGTTTGATGCCGTCACCGTACACGTTTCGGCAGTACGGACAATGCGGCAAGCAAGTTAGTGAGATTTTTCCACACGTAGCCGAGTTGGTCGACGACATCTGCTTTATCCATTCCATGCACACCGACCTGCCTGAACACGCTGGGGCGATGATGATGTTCAATGCGGGACATCTACAGCCCAGTCGCCCTAGTATGGGATCTTGGCTCGTTTACGGTTTAGGAACCGAGAACGAAAATCTGCCGGGATTCATCGCCATGAGTCCGAGAGCTCAGCCGCGGAATAAACTAGCCAATTGGGGCAATGCATTCCTACCTGGAGCTTATACGGGAACCTACGTAAATATTCACGAGATGAGTCCCGAGCGAATTGTTGACGACCTAAAAAACACTTGGGTGACAAGGCCACAACAGCGGCAACAGCTCGATCTGTTGGCAAGCCTCAATCAAATCGATTTGCATCGCCAACAAGAGGACCAGCAATTGGAAGCGAGCATTCAGGCGATGGAGATGGCATTTCGCATGCAATTCGCCGTACCCGACGCCTTTGATACAAGCAGCGAAACGCAAGCCACGTTGAATATGTATGGCGACACTGAGTATGCAAAGGGCTGCCTATTAGCGCGAAGGCTAGTCGAGCGCGGCGTGCGCATGGTTCAGCTTTCGCATTCAATTGATGGCTACGATATAGCCTGGGACACCGGACACAACAACATTGTCGACGGCCATCGCCGGCTGGCTGAGGCCTGCGATCAAGGTATAGCCGCTCTAATCAAGGATCTCAAACAACGCGGTCTGTTGGAAGAAACGCTGGTGATGTGGGGCGGGGAATTTGGTAGGGCCCCAACCTCGGAAGGTCAGCTCGGCCGTGATCACGACCACTACGGCTTCACCGTCTGGATGGCCGGTGGCGGCATAAAAGGCGGCCATAGTTACGGATCGACAGACGAGTTCGGGTTGACTGCAGTAGAGAATCGTGTGCATGTGCATGACCTTCATGCAACGATTCTCCACTTAATGGGGCTTGACCACGAGAAATTGACCTATCGATACAGTGGTCGCGACTATCGCTTGACCGACGTTCACGGTAAAGTCGTTCGCGGCGTTATTGCTTGAGTGCTGCGATGATTCCTACGTTTGTCTTGCTAGCAGGCATCGCCATTGACGCCGCTCGTAGCACGCCACAACACAGTAGTACAATGGGCGCGAGAGCGAGATATTTTGGTAGTTGCATCATCCTGAAATCAGTATTCCAATAGATATTGCTTAGCTCGATCGCGAAGCTTTACGTCCAGTGAATTCTTCGAAACTCGTTCTAAGTCCCCACGGATACTTTGGTCTGCCTGGCGAAGTTCTCGAATCCGAGCTAGATGCACCAACGACGCCTCTGCTTGCCTGCTCAGTGAGGGGCTATCCAGGTATGAACGCACGAACTCGAAAGTCGACGACAATCCGATTGCTTTGACGCGATCTAGAATCAATTTGCGTTCGTCGTCCTGCGTGGCTAACTTCATGGTCTGTTTCAAGATATTCAGTTGCTCCTGCAGTGAGTGTTTGCTGGAGGGCAAAACGACGACTCGGGCGATGGCACGGATTGCACGAGTGCGTTGGGCAGCTGTATCGCCATTTTGGGCGATTGTCAGTAGCTGGTCGCAAAAGGAATCATCGGGCCAATTGCAAAGCGCGGTAATCGCTGCATCTTTCTCATGGGAGGAACTGCTCGCCAGTTTGCTGCTAATAAAATTGCCTGCAGCTTTTCCGCCAATGCGTCCTGCTACAGACAGCAAATACGGCTTGAGTTCATTCGGAGCGTTCTTGTACATGTTCAGGACGGGCGCTGCCTTCTCGTCGGCATTGGGGATTCGGCTACAGATATTAACGATTGTTTTCGCTGTGCCTTCTTGTTCTGTCGCGGAAATCTTGGCCATCGATGTGAAGAGTGCAGGGATATGTTTCGTAGTACCGAGGCGGTTCAAAATTCCATTTGCCCGTTTGCGTATTTCTGCATCGGAAGAAAAAAGGTCTTTCGCGTCTACCATGACATCCGCTAACGCCGGAGCCCTACGAGCAGAAAGTATGGAGATCAATTCGGCCCGTTGGATACCTTCTTTTAATGCTGCTAGACGCTTGAGTAACAAGTCATCTACTTCGTCATCGAAAATCATCGCGAGACTATGGCTTGCCGCTGCACGCAGATCGTCATCACCGTTGAGTTGATCTAGCAGCAGTTGAGTATGGTTGGCCGACCCGAGATGGCCCAAAGCGGTGATCGCGGCTATCTTCACCAGCGAATGCTCATTGGTGCAGGCCTGCTCAATTGCTGGCAGAGCCGCCTCAACTCGATTCGCACCCAGAATAGTTAACAACGAAGCTTGAAGTGCGGCTGGCATATCGGGCAGACTTTCTGTCAGCGAAACAACTTCCTCTTTGCTTAATTCACGTACATGTCCAATCGCCGCTTGCTGTTCAAACACGTTGTCGCAATTTAAAGCTTTCACCATGAGCTGGATAGAATCTTGCCCGACATTGGAGAATAGGCCACTGAGCGCAGCCGCACGAACGTTAGGTTTGGAGGAACCGTCATAGACAGCCCGCAACATTGATGCGGCTTCCGTCCGCTCGCCCGGCTTGTTCACACGTTTCGCAGACACGATCAACGTCTCAACGAGTCTGTCTGCCTGTGCTCCAGGTGCTTTCTTCCAGGCGGAGAATATGGCCTTGGCTGCTGGAAGAGAATCGAAACGGGACAATGCGTTGGCTGCAGCGAGTTGGACTTCTGAGGTGGGGCTTTCGAGCTGAGTTGCCAATGTTGATATCGACTTGGCTTCCATTCTATAGCCAAGACTATTGATAACGTTGATTGTGAATTTTTCGTTTGGGCTCGAATTCAAGAGATCCACGAGTGCTTGATAAGCGGAGTCTGAGGGGATATTCTGAAGCGCTCTTAGCGCCCCATCTGCAACTTCTTGGCCGTTAGACGCAACGAGTTGTCTTAGTGTGGCAACTGATTCATTGCCACCCATGCGTTCTAACAGACGCAGAATGAACAACGCGGATTCCAGTGGTTGTCCTGTAGCTAAAGATGCACACATTTGTTCGCAAGCCTTCACACGGTTCGCTTCGTGTTCCGTGCGACCGAGTTTAAAACAGATGTTCTGCCAACTGGTTTGAGCGTTGGCGCAAGCCTCTTTTTCGGGCGAGCTAAAGTTGGCTAGTAGCTGTTGGTAATTCTCCAGCGAAGGTGGCTGGTCCGCGAAAGAGTCGTAACAAGGTGCGCAGAGGCTCAGTATCGTTACAAGGACAAGGAAGCGATGCAGTTGAAGGAACACGATTTCTACCTTTGTTTGCCGAACGGGGAATTTCGATTTGGCGGGACACGGGCGGATAAAAACGAACGCACCTGCTTTAAGACAACGCCCAGGAGCCACGCATGGGGCGGTCCAGCCAACGGCCGGCTTGATGGTCGCCAATGATCTCTTCCGTTTCCGGATTCCACTTCAATGGACGCCCCAGCCAATACGCGATGTTACCTAAGTGACAAACCGTCATGGCGCGGTGTGCGATCTCGATATCTCGAAACGGCAACTCTCGCGTTTTCACACAATGCAGGAAGTCGCCGAAGATACCGCCAGTGCCTTGGTAAGCTTCCATATCAACGCGAGTGAGCAGCGAAGGGTGGACGCCAGGAATCTCACCTTCGGTGCCCCGGTACAGAATATTGTTCGTGCCTCCGCGATAGAACCGCGTTCCGTTTTCGAAGATGTATGTGAGTCGTTCAACGTCATCGCCGTTAGGGGGAATTATTTCCACCGGTCCGGTGCGATGTAGGCCAGTTGCGAACAACGCCGCACCAAAACGGTGAGCCCCCCAGTCGGTCATTCCGCCACCTGAGTAATCGCGGTAGGGACGGAATTGGCCTTTCAACAACGTGGAATGAAACGGTCGCCAGGGGGCGGGGCCAAGCCATAGATCCCAATCGACTCCCGCAGGAATCGATTCCTCTGGCAAATAACATTCGCCCGACGGTTCACCGCAACTAACGAAGACCTCTTTCACATCACCTATTGCCCCACCACGAACGAGTCTTGGTGTGTCACCATAGTCACCGAGGACTCGCTGACTACCACCAGAAACAATGCGACTATTCATTCGTGCCGCGTCAACCATCGCGCGTCCCTGGCGAACGGTCAGCGATTCAGGCTTCTCGCAGAATACATCTTTCCCAGCTCGGCAAGCAGCAATGGTGATGAGGGCGTGCCAATGGTCTGGAGTCCCAATCATCACCGCATCGATGTCTGCGCGATCGAGGACTTCGCGAAAGTCGTTGTAGTCCCGGCAGTCATTGGAACCGTAACGCTGATTGACTATTTCTAGAGCATTCTTTCGATGTGCCGTAACGGGATCACAAACGGCGACCATTTGCACCTGCGAGAAACCCAGGAACGACTTCATGTCGCTTGTTCCACGACTGCCTGTCCCGATAGTAGCCATCACTATTCGCTCGCTTGGAGCAGTATGCCCATCGCGCCCAAGCGCCGACGAAGGAATGTAAAGAGGGGCAGAGATTCCTGCTGCCGTGGCGGCCAGAAAACGACGTCGATTTGCGTACAGCTTATTCATGGGGGCTTGCAACCTATTTCGATGCAAATGTTTCGATTTGGCAACCAGGAAACTCTAAGTCTCCAATTGGAACTCGACACTTCTCCCGACGCGGCGCAGTATACCCTATTTAGATGTCACAATCCACCGCATGAACCGCGTGCTCAGGGAAAGTCGGTTGTTGAATCACCTGCAAGATACGCAGGTTTACTCTTCTTCTCTGCTGACTTCTTGGACAAGTCCAACATCGATATATGGGATCCGTTTACCACGGCTGCAATAGACGGAGATGTGGTTAACTCCGCTTCGAAGCGTTTGGGCCGCTTCGAAGCTGATATCCAATTCCTCAAAGGTATGAGTGCGACCAAGCGACCTCACGGCGAGTATTCCATTGAGATAGATCTCGATTTCTTGCGAATGAAAAACTCGCAGCGCTGGAAAATGCAGATTTTCTTCGTTTAACACGAATTCTCGCCGCAACCAGATTTCATCGCTCTCCCAAACTGTTCGGACCGGTGCCTCAGAGAAATCTGTTGCACCAAAACCAGCTTTGCCGACTTGCCAACTCGAATCATCAAAGGAGCTTGTGAACCAATTCTCTTTGGGTGTATGATTCGTGTAACGCCACGACACTGGTTTCTCCAGCGAGGTTGGCACGACATCTTCAAACACCACTGGTTTCGCGAACTCGCCGCGATGCGCGTCGGCGATCTCCTTTGCATTGGCTTTCAAAAGTTTACGATCGTAGGTATAGAGACCATTGCCCTCGGTCTCAATATCAGTCCACTGCGTGTAGACTGCAGCGCAGAGTCCTCTAGTTTCTCTGAGCTTCCAGACTTCCCGCCACAGCGCTAGATATCTGCGCGTTAGTGAACGTTCTCCGGTAACACTGCGATAACCCCACGTTGGGCCAGCCCAGGTATGTCCCGAGATCCAAAGTCCGACGCCGCCAAACTCGCCTAGCACGGAAGCTCGCGATGGTTCCGGCTCGGGACAAACAGGTGTTGGATAGTTGTGGCGATCGTGAACATCGCCGCAGCCTATATCTGCCCAGCCACTGGCGCTATTCACGATGCGGGATGGATCGAACGATTTTACTTGCTTTGCAAGTCTCGCTGTATCGTATTGGCCCCACGCCTCGTTGAAGATCACCCACATGATGATGGAGGGATGGTTTCTAAACTGGTCGATCATCTCGTGCAACTCAACTTCAAACTGCTGCGCGACTTCTGGACTTCCCATCACGCCTTCGTGCTCGCGATTGCCCCCTTGTCCCCCGCCTCCATTGGGCATGTCTTGCCACACCAGCAGTCCCAGCTTGTCACACCAGTAAAACCAACGCGCGGATTCCACTTTGATATGCTTGCGGACCATATTGAAACCGAGCCGTTTCATTTCCGAGATATCCCAACGCAACGCCTCGTCGGTCGGAGCCGTATAGAGCCCGTCGGGCCAATAACCTTGATCCAGTGGTCCAGCTTGAAATAGTGGTTTATCATTGAGCACCAAGCTTGTGAAACCGTTCGAGTCTTTGCCCAGCGCTATCTTGCGCATGCCGAAATAACTGGTGACCTCATCATCCCCATAGCGCACCCTTAGGTCATACAGGAATGGATCGTTGGGCGACCACAGTTGCGGATTGGCGATAGCAATCTGATGCTCCACTGCAGCAGCGCCGGTCGAGCGTGCTACTACCTGATCTCCGTTCAGAACTTCGATTTCCACTTGGCTTGTTGGACGTGTGCCAGCGTCCCGACCAGCGGCGGCAACCGTGACTCGCACACATCCACCGTCTACATCAGGGACGATACTTAGCTGTGAGATGTGATCGTCTGACACGCTCTCGAGCCAAACGGTTTGCCAGATCCCTGAACAGGCTGCATAAGCAATGCCACCTGGCTTGATGAACTTATTGAAATTCTGCTTGCCTGCGGGTTGACCTTGACCGGTCGCGTCGAATACTGCGACCATAAGCTCATTTGCTTCACCGACTTTTACGTTTTCTGTGATATCGAAACTGAACGCGTCATACCCTCCCCGGTGTTTGCCGATGAATTCACCGTTGATAAACACATTAGCTTCCCAGTCTACGGCCCCAAAATGTAGTAACAGTCTTTTTCCATTTGTTAGGTAGGGAGTCTCGAAGATACGGCGATACCAAAGTCGCTCATCTTTCCAAAGTGGCTTTCTGACTCCAGACAACGCCGATTCAACAGGAAAGGGAACTAATATTCTTCCGTCGAACGCTATCGGTCGAGGGGCATCCATCGGTTGAATCGCATAATCCCAAAGTCCGTTCAGGTTGACCCAATCCTTGCGAACCATCTGAGGTCGCGGATACTCGGGCAACGGATCGTTCGGATTCACCTGATCTGCCCAAGGTGTCATAATGTGACCAGGAACGGGACGCCACTGCGAATTGCCTACCGGCCCTTTCTCCACATGAATTGGGGTGTGTTGTTCGATGAAATCTACAATCGGTTTTGGATCTGGCGCACCGTGCGGGTGATGGCCTTCTCCTGCGTGCATGATTAACTTGAATGTTCCACCAAGCCGTCTGTACTCCTTCTCGAGCCGCTCGCCATTCTCGCTGAATGGTACAACTTCGTCCGTTTCGCCTGCGAGGTACAGGATTGCGACCTGAGCTGCTACCAGTTTGGGCGCAAGGTCGATTGGGTTCCACGGATACGCTAACGCCTCGGCTTCCGACTGAAATCCGTAACTCTCGATGAGGATTTTCCAATGGGCTGTGCTTCCCTTGCCGACTCCCAGCTTTCCACCAGGCCAACTCTTAAAGTCACAAACGGCCTTGTCCAGATAGAGACAGGTCGCCTTGCCGGGATTCGCAGCTGCCCAGCGCCCTATGTCTAGGCCTTCGCGACTGCAGCCCAACAAGGCCACTTCTTTGCAAAGACCATACCTATCGATCATAAGCCGGTACAAGGTATCCCATTTCTTGATTGCGTCTGGTGCTCCGAAAGTACTGCCAAGCGGCATGGCCACAATATGGAAGCCGCGCTCGACCAACGCTAGTTCCGTGCGTGACATGTTGCTCACCGGCGAGGCATGCGGATCGTAGAGCTGTGAAGCAAGAACCCACGGTCGTCCGGCCTTCGGAGTTCTGGGAGCAAGCACTTGTACAATATCATCGCCCTCGATGGGGAATGTAAATTTCGCAATACCTTGAGAATCTTCCCTTCTACCGGGAAAATCCTCGTGGGCACTTAACTCAGCGCAAGGCAAAACCAGCACGAAAACTGCAGCCAGAAATCCGCATGTCGATCGAACGTTGGACGAAGTCAATGAAGAATTCTCGGCAAGTTTCATCTTGATTCAGGTGTGGCTGGAAGCGTGCTCTTGATGCAGGTGTGGTGAGCTGACCAATTATACACTGAACTGCATAGTACCATATTCCGAGGCTGTCCCCGGCTCGCATGATCATCGATGGTCGTCTTGCGCCAGCATAGCGGCAAGAAATAGAGGAAAGATGCGTTCCAACTCGACGCAACTGAGCTGGAATACGGAAGGATCCAGAGTCTTGCTCCCGCAACTTGATGGGTTAGTTACGAAAAACTTTCTACCCACGTGTGAACAAAAAGGCTGGTGTTGTCATAACCCCAGCCTTTTTTCGTTTTTCCACCAGTCTTTTCGTTGGTCGGCCGCTTTCCACACGGCTCTCTCTAGGTCTCTACCACCTCATAACCCGGAGGTCGGTTGCGAACGAAATTACCGTGGGGTTATGGCAAGATAGTATTTAACGCTAAGGATGCCGCCATTAATCGGCACCATGCAATAGCTTTGCATTATGACGATGATATCCACAAATTCGGAAGGATCTATCTTCTTGGATAATCGGATCCGCCGTAGCCAATGTCCGTGCTGATTTGAATCAACTTTGGGAAGCGACGGGGATCCCGATACGGCTATGTCCATTTGTGGATGGGAGGAATGCGGATAGGTATGAGGCTGGTTGCGCCGGAAGCCTTTCCACATGTCGTAGTCTGGCGAGATTCGATGCGTGCCACACTTACAGTCCATAATGCAAACCTACAGCTAACCTTGCAAGACTCGTGCAGCGCACCTATCGACCTCTGTTCGCCCGTGGAGGGTCGATTCCGCGCCCAAGGAACGTGCGACCAAGCCTCAGTGAGCAATGAGAAATTGCGTCGCCAGTTTACAGTAGTAATTCGATTCTCAATCGACCACTTATTGGCAACATGTGGTATGGTGGAGCCGTTAGGGGCGTCCCGCTTCTAATAGCTCGCGTCCCGGCAGATGTCTACGTCGTAATGAATAATGACATGTCCTCCTATCGCACCCCGCCGATTGAAACCGCTCTATTTGATCCCAGAGCAGTAATTTCTGCCGAGGCTGATTCACCTACATGCACCGGTGAAGATGGTAGTGCCTTGGAAACGGACCAATTTGACAGTCCATGTGTCGTCGGACGGTACCGCATAAAAGAGGAGATTGGACGCGGCGGTATGGGAATTGTCCTCCGTGCCTATGATGAACTGCTACACCGGGACTTGGCTATTAAGTTGCTGCTGAAGTCGTATTTGGATCAGCAAGAGATTATCGACCGTTTTGTTGATGAGGCGCTTCTAACCTCACAACTTCAGCACTCTTGCATCGTGCCGGTTTACGACCGCGGCTTCTCTTGCGACTCAAGACCTTTTTGTGCCATGAAATTGGTTTCAGGGCAATCTCTCGCCGCAATCCTAAGCAGCGGGTCTGGAGACCAGCATGACCGACTAGGACTGCTTAA
>Ga0164292_10001920_pt1 | contig 16958 bp, 25 predicted proteins | sample GEODES117metaG_FD_111486 | JGI IMG/M metagenome (GOLD analysis project Ga0164292, IMG submission 111486) | Eutrophic lake water microbial communities from Lake Mendota, Wisconsin, USA - GEODES117 metaG | ecosystem: Environmental > Aquatic > Freshwater > Lake | place: USA: Lake Mendota...
CCTGGGCCAGCAACCAGCCGATCAGGTCGTCCTGGTGCCAGCGGGTCAGTACGACCACCTGCGCTGCACCTGCAACTCCAGATCGCAAGGGCCCCTCTGGGGCCGGTTCAGCGCGGGTGAGCCAGACGGATTGGAACCACTCGATCAGCTTCTGGCGCTGAGCAGCTGAGTTGGCATCTTCTGGGCCCTTGTAGGGGTCATCGATGATCCCCAGTGCATAACCCTTGCCGGTGAACGGCCCGCGCACACCGGCAGCAATGCAACCTCCGCGATCTGGGGTGAGCCAGTTGCCAACAGCGGTGGAGTCTTTGGAGAGGGGATGGCCGCAGCTGCGGTAGTAGTGCCGCGCCTCACGGCTATGGGCATAGGCCAGCTCAGCTGAGTAGGAGGCGATGGCGCAGAAGCGGCTCGGGTAGCGGCTCACCCAGTAGGCGGGGAACAGCTTGGAGACCAACAGTGATTTCCCGAGTCGCGGCGGGCAGCAGACGATCAGGCGGTTGCGCTCGCCATCAGCGACGCGCTGCAGCAGGCTGATCAATCGCTCGGCCCAGGTGTGAAAGGCGTAGCCGGGATAAGCGGCCACGATGAAGTCACGGAACAGCAGACCTTGGCGGGTCAATGACGCCAGGTCGGGATCAGGAACACCCAGCAGGCCCCCATCGGCCCAGAGGTCAATGGCGGGATCCAGCAGCAGTCCGCTCACGGTCGCACCTCCGGTGGTCTGAGCGGAGCGCGCAGCAGACCTCCGATCTCGGCAATCACCCGGAAGGCGCCGACCGCCGCTGAGAACTGCTCGGCGTCCATGGCGCGGCGGGCGCAGTCGTTGAGGGCAAAGATCTGCTCGGCCTGGTGGCGGCGGCGGTCGGAGATCAGCTCCTCCACCATGCGCATCCGCGCCAGGTCGAGATAGCGATTGATCGTTTTGACGTTGCTCACCCCCCAGCTTTCGCCCGCTTTTGCCCTGATCTCCAGCAGCGGCAGCCGCTGAGCGATCCACAGCTGGGCCTCAGCAATCCGTCGCTCGACTTCTCCAGCGGTGGCCCTGGGCGTCTAGACGTGGTGAGGAGCGCGCCGCGGGCTCCAGCATGTCGAGGGCGAACTGGTGGAAGTCACGGGCGCAGCCCGGCACCGACCCAAGCCCAAGCAGCCGCAACGGCCGCGGCGCACGCACCCGGCCGCAGGCTGCCGCACCTTCGAGGAGCTGCTCCAACGCATGCAGGAGCGGGGCTACAAGCCCGGCTGGGCCCGGCACGTGTGGGCCGCCAGGCAGAGCAGCGCTTGATCGGAGCCTGGGCAAACACCAGTGCGCGGCGTTAGCGTTGACAGCACTGCAGTCAGCGCAAGCGGGAGTTGCCCATGGCCACGCTCACGATCCGCAACCTCGACGAACGCACCAAAGCGCAGCTGCGCATCCAGGCCGCCCGCCATGGCCGTTCGATGGAGGAGGAGGCTCGCACGATCCTCCGCTCTGCCATCGAAACCCAGCAGCCGGTCGCTGCTGGCAAGGGTCTGGGCAGCCGCATCCATGAGCATTTCGCTCAGCTCGGTGGCGTGGAGCTGGAGCTGTCTGAGCGCTCTTCCCTGCCGACACCAGCCGAATTCGACAGGGACGCGGAGCTTGCGCGCTGAGGACACCACTTTCAGCAAGGGGGGAGGTTGGCCGTGATCGTGCTCGACACCAATGTGATCTCGGAGCTGATGCGCCCGCAGCCAGAGCCACGGGTGCTGGCCTGGGCTGATGGCCTTGATCCAGACGGGGTGTCGATCACGGCCATGAATGAAGCCGAAATCCTGCACGGCTTGGCCCGGCTGCCTGATGGCCGCCGTAAGCAGCAACTCCAGCAGAGCTGGGATGCACTGGCGGCCGAGCTGTTCGCTGGCCGGATCTGGCCCTTCACCAGCGAAGCGGCTCACTGGTATGCCGAACTCCTGCGGCAACGCGAACGGCTGGCCCGGCCGATGGCCACAGCCGATGCGGTGATCGCGGCCACGGCACTGGCCCATGGGGTGTCACTGGCCACCAGAGACACGGCCGACTTCGCGGAGATCGGCCTGGAGTTGATCAATCCCTGGGACGTGCCCTGACCCACCCTGGCCTTTGTGCCTGTAGCCGGATGGTCTGGATGGTCTCCACCGCGCTGGAGCTCTGCTCGGGCAGGGATTCCCTCAGGGCCCGGAGCTGGGGCAAGAGGTCGCGCTGCGGTCGGCGCAACACATCCAAGGACGGTACGCTTTGACGTACGGGCTGCAGGAGCGCCATGACCACCGTTTCCGCCACAGAAGCCCGAAAGCGGCTCTACGCCCTGATTGACGAGGTGGGCCAGTCCCACGAACCTGTGCAGATCACCGGCAAGCGGGGCAATGCTGTCCTGCTCTCGGAAGACGACTGGCGCGCCATCCAGGAGACCCTGCTTCTGGTCTCGATCCCAGGCATGCGCGAATCGATCCTGGAAGGCATGGCCACCGAGGTCTCCGAGCTGAGCAGCGAACCGCTCTGGTGAGCTGGACCGTTCTGTTCACCAAGCAGGCCCAGAAGGACGCCCGCAAGCTCGCCTCGTCATCTCCGGAGCTCAAGCAGAAAGCCCAGGCCCTGCTGAATCTCCTGGCCGTTGACCCCTATCAGGCGCCACCGCCCTACGAAGCCCTGGTCGGGGAGCTGCGCGGAGCCTGCTCACGGCGCATCAACATCCAGCACCGGCTTGTCTACCAGGTGCTGGAGGAGGAGCGGATCGTGAAGGTGTTGCGCCTCTGGACCCACTACGAGTAGGCGCGCCGTTCGCGATCAGGACGTATTTGCGGCCGAGCCAGATCAGCCAATACCTGCCGATCTCTGGCTAGGAGCCTGTTGCGCATAGATCCCGCCGCGGATCTCCACAGACGCTCCTGAATCCGCCCAGATCCCAGTGACTGCAATAGATCTGCCTGGGACAATAGGGCATGCAGAAGCCCAAGTCCTTCCGCCCCTGGCAGCCGGATCAGACCACCTTGCTGCCGCCGTCACCGCGTGAGTGACTAGCGGACGATCACCAGGTGTATTTCCTGCTTGATCTGGTGGATGAGCTGGATCTCTCCGAGGTTCTGATCCCTGCTCAAGCCAAAGATCCTCGCGGCGAGAAGGGCTTTGACCCGCAGATGATGACAATGCTGCTGCTCTACGCCTACTGCGTGAGCACGGTGTCATCACGCAAGATTGAGCGCGCCTGCTACGAGGATCTGGCTTTCCGGGTGCTCACCGGCAATCAGCAGCCCGACCACAGCCGGATCAGCGATTTCCGCCGCCGCAACCTTGATGCCCTCAAAGGTCTGTTTGTTCAGATCCTGCGGCTGTGCCAGAAGGCCGGCATGGTGAGCCTGGGGCATGTGGCCCTTGATGGCACCAAGGTGAAAGCCAATGCCAGCAAGCACAAGGCCATGAGCCACGAGCGGATGCTCCGGGCCGAGAAACATCTGGCGCAGGAGATCAACGCCCTGATGCGCAAGGCCGAGATCCTTGATGCCCAGGAGGATCGCCGCTACGGCAAGACCAACCGCGGCAGTGATCTGCCCGATGAGTTGCGCCGCCGCCAGGACCGCCTGGAGCGAATCCGAAAGGCCCGCAAGGAGATGGAAGCGGAGACCGCTGCTGCGGCAGCGCGTCAACGCCAGGAGGAAGCCGATGCGGCCCGAGCCTAGGCTGATGCCGCCCAAGACATCGAGGCCTCGCCTGCTGAGCAGGCGGAGCTGAACAAAAGAGCTGAGGCAGCAGCGGCAAAAGCGAAAGCTGCACGAGAGAAGGCGATTGAGGCCGCCAAGGATGCAGGCCTGGAGCCACCAGATCTCGAACCACTGGCGGTGGAGGCGATGCCACGTCGTGGTCTGGCGAGGAAGGCCGATGGCACGCCAACGCGCAAGAGCCAAAGGAATTTCACCGACCCCGACAGCCACCTGATGAAAACCAATGGGCACTACATCCAGGGCTACAACTGCCAGCTGGCCGTCGACAGCGACCATCAAGTGATCATGGCGGTGGGCGTGAGCAATCAAGCGCCCGACGTTGAACACCTGGGGCCGATGGTGCAGCGCATCGCTACAACAGCGGGCGCGCTGCCGGATGTGACGACGGCGGATGCGGGCTACTGGAGCGAAGCCAACGCTGAGCTCTGCGCCGAGCAGGGGATTGATGCCTACATCGCCACGGGCCGAATGCCCCATGGCCAGCTCCTGCCGCCGAAACGCGGACCGATGCCCAGGCGCGCGGACGCGAAAGCCCGGATGGCCCGCAAGCTGAGAAGCAAAGCCGGATCAGCGCTCTACGCCCAGCGCAAAGCCATCGTCGAACCGGTGAACGGTCAGATCAAGGAAGCCAGGGGTCTGCGGCGCTTCCTGTTGCGGGGCCTGGAGAAGGTCGACGGTGAGTGGCACCTGATCGCTGCGACGCACAATCTGCTCAAGTTGTTCAGGCACAAGCGATCACAAAAGCAGCTACTGGCCATGGCCGCCGGATGAAGGGCCATGGATGGCCCTGGGTCAACATCAGCGGCTGAAACGGCCACCATCGCTCGGCACGCACAACACAAGAGCGAACCCGCTGGAGAGCCGCAGGCCCGTGGCTTTCGATGTGCCGGGAGGGCTGCGGCTCTATCCGCAACAAACTCTTAGGCGAACTGTCGACGGCTACGTCAATGCCACGGCCATATGCAGGGCCAACAACAAGCAGTGGTCGAAGTACCGGGAAAGCGACCGCTGCCAGACCTATCTGGAGGCCCTCGCTGAAACCTCCGGAATTCGGATGTTTGACCTGATCGAATCCCGCCAAGGCCAGGGCGGCGGCACCTGGGTTCATCCCCAGGTCGCGGTGGATCTGGCCCGCTGGATCAGCGCGCCGTTCGCGGTGTGGATGGACGGCTGGTTTCTGGAGAGCCTCCAGCAGGCTCAACCGGCGCCGGTGGTATCCCCCCCGCCCCGGCTGCGAGAGGTCGAGGTGATCGCGCTGGTGGAACGCACCATCACCCTGGTCGAGCAACTGGGCGGCCTCGATCAACGCGATCAACTCCTGTTCAAGGACATCGTGCGCAGCAACGTGCTCACCGCGAGTTCGGGACTGCTGCCAGGCGCCCCGACTGACCAAGAGCTCACCCTGGGAGATGCCTGGCTGGAGGAGTTCCAGCAAGCACTGCCGCGCAACCAGTTCTGCGCTGCTGGCAAGCTCGTGGCCAGGGCCTACCGCGAAGAGTTCGGGGAAGAGCCCCCTTGCCGCCAACAGTTCGTTGACGGGGCCCCGCGTCAGGTCAAGAGCTACCGACGCTCCTGGCTGATTGACACCCTCAAGCGCTTCCGCGCTCAACCGGCAGAAGGCTGATGGAGACGCCGACAACCTCATCGCGCCAGCGGGTCTGGGTCACGGCAGCAGAAGCCTGCGCAGCCCTGAGCATGAGCCGCGAAACCCTCCGCCAGCTGAGGCTGCGGGGGGTGCTGACACCCGGCAAGCACTACCGCCGCTGGGGATGCACCCAGGGCCGAGGCCCCCTGCAGTGGCACCTCGAGAATGTCGAGGCCACCATCACTGGCTGGAGCCGGCGGCATCTGCGCCTCTGATGTTTGATCCGCCCGATTGCGGAGGTGGCAGTGCACTCAGCGAGAGGAACAACCGCTCCGGTCGTCCTGGGAGGGGCCGGAACCCCATCGACGCGTAGAAGCTGTGCAGGCATACGCGTTCCGCGTCACCAGCAGCGCCCGCCACATCGAGCAACATCAGCCGAACCCCCAGGATCTGCCCCGCCCGCTGGCACTGCTGCATGGCATCCACGAGCAGGATGCGGCCCAGTCCCTTTCCTTGCTGTCTCCCATCGACAGCGAGGTGACTGAGAAAAACGCCTGGGATCAGATTCGATCGCGGGGGCCGCGGGGCCGCATCGGAAGGCACATCGGCTACGCCAATGGCATGGGCATTGATGGCGTAGAAGCCCAGGCAGCCCCGAGGTTCAGCGACCTGGGCGGCGTCAGTGGCGACGTACAGCCGGGTGTAGCCATCACGCTGCTGGCGCTTGGCGGTGCGGCGCAGAAAGTTGTCCTGGCTGTCGCTGCCGCAGCGGAAGTCCTTGGTGTCGTGCAGGCCAGGGTCAAAGGCTTCGATCCGAACCGCCACCAAGTCAGGGGCGCACGACTTGGTCGTGGTGCAGCCGCCAAGCCTCCAGCAGGGCGGGCGTTGGCGCGGTCTCTTCGTCGAGGGCAGCGAGCAGGGCCTGGTGATCGCCCTGGCTGAGCAGGGTCTGCTGCCTGCCACTGAGCAGCTCCTGGGCGCGTGCATACGCCGACATCACCACAAAGGCAGAGGCCTCGATGCCCATCAGGTCTGCTGCTGCCTCAATGCTGGCCTTCACCGAGGGCTTGGTGCGCTGGTCCATCCGAGCGGAGCGGGGCTCGTCGATCGCTTCGATCGCCGCATGGAGCAAGGCCTCGTCCGGTGACATGGCACACCAGAGAGCAACTTGATCATTGTACGGGCTATGGCCGTACACAGTCATTGCCTGGCATGGGCCGCTGAATCGACGAATGCCTGGCCAAGGTCATCGCCTGGGCATCGGCCTGAGCAGCCGCAGGACACGCAGGTCCACGCTCTTGCAGATGCTGCGGCTGCTGCGATTATTTCGATTACTGTTCAGGAGGCCTCTCCCCCGTTGCCCATGGCCGTTGCACTCCCCAGCTCCATCGAGCCCGTGGTTCCCACGGCAGAGGCGGCGGAGGCCGCGGGAGCAAGCCTGCGCGATCTCGCTCGCTTCCGCGCCACCCATGGCCTGCGTCAAGCCTGCCTCTCCCTTCAGCTGGAAGGCGGCCAACACGCATCCGTCCCGATCCCGGCCGCAGTTCTGGAATTGCTGCAGGGAATCCTGGTGCAGATGGCCCAGGGCAATGCTGTGACGCTGGTGCCGGTGCATGCCGAGCTCACGACCCAGCAAGCCGCTGATCTGTTGAGCGTGTCGCGTCCCTTCCTGATCGAGCGACTGGAACAAGGGGAGATCCCCTTCCGCAAGGTCGGCACCCACCGACGCATCCGCCTGTCCGACCTGATGGCCTACAAGCACGCCATCGATCAGCAGCGTGCCGCCGCGCTTGACGAGCTGGCTGCCCAGGCCCAGGAGCTCGGAATGGGCTACTGAGGTGAATCGCTTCACCGTCGTCTACGACGCCTGCGTTCTCTACCCGGCGCCACTCCGCGATCTGTTGATGCGGTTGGCGCTCACCGATCTCTACCGAGCTCGCTGGAGCGAACAGATTCACGACGAGTGGATCAGCGCTGTGCTGCGCAACCGCCCCGATCTCTCCAGACAGCAGCTTGAGCGCACTCGCTCACTGATGAATGCCTACGTGCGCGATGCGCTGGTGGATGGTCATCAGAGCCTGATACCTGCACTGGAGCTACCAGATCCGGATGACCGCCATGTTCTGGCTGCCGCCATCAAGTGCAGTGCTGATCTGATCCTCACCTTCAACCTGAATGATTTCCCGGATCACGTCCTGGCCAGCTATGGCCTTGGCGCCTGCCATCCAGACCCATTTCTGGTGGATCAGTTGAACCTGGATGCCGAACGGGTCTGCATGGCGATGAAGCAGCACCGGGCCAGCCTGAAGAAACGACCCAAAACAGTCGAGGAGTATCTGGCAACCCTGGAGGAACAAGGGTTGGGCGGGTTCTCGCAGGCCGCGCGTCATTACACCGCCGAGTTCTGAGCAGGTATGTCCAGGCCGAGGCGCTTCTCTGCCTTGGCAAAGGCGTCATCCACCACATCATCCCCGCACAGCGGCTGTAAGCCGCCAGGTGGGTCTGAACGCTGTGCCCCATCGCCGCGGCCACGACCTTGGGAGGCAGATCGCAGATCACATGAGCGCGGTGGGCGTAGCCATGGCGACAGGAGTAGGGAACGAGCTTTTCGCCCTTGGCCTCGTACTCACGGCGTAGCTCCTTCCAGAGTGGCCGATTCATCAGGTAGTGGCCCACATAGCCGCCACCCAATCCCGGCTGCATGGGCGGCAGCTCCTGGGTTGGGAAGCGTTCCTCAAGTCGCCAACCGTCTGCCCAGTCGTCAGAGGGCAGAGGCCGCAACACCCTTGGCCGGGTCTTGCCGCGGGAGGCGACCTTCTCATACATGCACCAAAGGCGACCCTGGCGGATTTGGAGATGTTGGAGCTCCTCCGGGCGGAGTCCATAGGCCGCCATCAGCTGAAAGGCAAAGCGCCAGCGGGCATCTGGGATAGCCCGGACTCACGCAAGAATGTGCTCCACCTCCAAAGGCGTCGTGATGGCTTTCGCCGCACGCGATCGCCCCACGAACACCGCCAGGTCCTGAGGCGGCTCCCAGTCCTCCCCCAGCCGCCGCTCCGCCACGGCCCAACGCAGCAAGGCGGCGGTTGACTGAATCTGGATCTGGCGGGTACGCCCGCCCGGCTTGTCCGACCAGATCCGGGCCAGGGTTTCCAGCAGCTGCTTGGCGTTCTGCGGCGGGGCCGCCACTGCCACGGCACCGCGCACGTGGTTCATGTGGTGCCGGTAGACCCGATGCCAGGTCGATGGCTTGATCTCGCCACTGATCAGCTTGTGCTCCCGGAAGGCTGCAATCAAGGCATCCCAGTCCCCAGGAGCGTGGAGCACCGCTCCAGCTCGATGCCTGGCGCGGCCGCCCTGGCTTGATCCCCCCGATCGGAGGGCTACGGCGCCTTGCTCCTCGGCACGGTGCATCCGGGCAACGCAGGCATCGGGCTCAATGCCCTGCTGGAACTCGTCGTAGACCTAAACCACAGCGTCGCGGATCTGGTCAACCTGATCGCACTCCCAGGGAATCGGCAGGGGATCGGCAGAAGCACCTGGCGGCGTTTGCCCCTACCGGCACCAGCAGCGATGTTCAGGCGCGCATGACCGCGGTGATTAAGAACCGTCCAGCCCCTGCGACAGCCCTGATCGCCACCTCCCAGTCACGGGCCGCCGGCATGTGAGATGTTTCATCTCACAACCTGGCATAGCCAATCAGACGCTGGCAAAGACTGGAAGCCCTAACGCCAGTCGCGGCAGGGGCTTTGAGCCTAAAATCCTTATTGGGAAAAGGAAGCGGGCGGCGGGAATCGAACCCGCATCATCAGCTTGGAAGGCTGAGGTTTTACCACTAAACTACGCCCGCGGCTTGGCTGCAAAACCCTTGCAGGGCCTGTTTCCCAGCGCATTGCACCGAGAACCTGCAGCATTATGACCTGCGTTTGGACGCAGCCCCTTGGCCGCTGAGCTTCACGATGCCGCCGACCTGCGCGGCCCGGCCCGACAACGGTTGCTTTGGGCCTATGGCCTGGGCGATGTCGGCACCGGCATGGGGGCGGCCCTGATTGGCTTCTACCTGCTGCGCTTTTATGTGGCCGCCGGCCTGCCTCCCTGGTTGGCCGGCCTGGCCTATGGCGTGGGCCGCCTCTGGGACGCCGTCAACGACCCCATCGTCGGCTGGCTGAGCGACAAGACCAGCCACCACCCCTGGGGTCCGCGGGTGCCCTGGATCCTGTGGAGCGCCGTCCCCCTGGGGGTGGCCATGGCGGCGATGTGGTGGCTGCCTCCCTGGCAGGACAGCGGCATCCGCTTCTCGATCTTTGTGGCGATCTCGGTGCTCGCCAACAGCCTCTACACCTGCGTCAACCTGCCCTACACCGCACTGGCGGCCGAACTGAGCGGTGATGTCAGCCTGCGCACCCGCCTCAACACGGCCCGCTTCACCGGATCGATCCTGGCGACGATCACCGCCGCCCTGCTGGCCGGGGTGCTGGTGCAGAACCTGGGCGACCCGCGCACCTACCTGCCGGTGGGACTGGTGTCCGGTCTGATCATTGCGCTGACGGCACTGCTGTGCGGCTGGGGGCTGCTGCCGATGGCACGGCGTTGCCGCCGACCCGTCAGCACGCGCGGCACGACACGCAAGCTCTTGCAGCGGGTCGGGCGCAACGGTCGCTTCCTGATGGTGCTGGGCCTCTACCTGCTCCTGTGGTGCGGCCTGCAGCTGATGCAGGCGGTGTCGCTGTTCTTTCTGCCGGTGGTGCTGCAGGTTCCCGAAGGTCTGAGCAAATTGATCCTGCTGCCGTTTCTGCTCAGTTCCCTGGCGGGCCTCTGGTTGTGGACAACCGTGGCCCATCGCGGCGGGCGGCTCCTGGCCCTGCGTTGGGGCGGCAGTCTGTGGATTGCCGGCTGCCTGCTCGTGATGGTGCTGCAGCCCCTCGATCCGACTGTGGCGGTGATGGGAAGCACGGCCAACATCCTGAACCTGGCAGCGCTGCTGTTCACGATCGTGCTGGCCGGATTCGGCGCCTCGACGGCCTATCTGATCCCCTGGTCGCTGCTTCCCGATGCGATCGATGCCGATCCCGAGAAACCCGCTGGCCAGTACAGCGCCTGGATGGTGCTGGCCCAGAAGGTCTGCATCAGCGCCGTGATTGCCCTGCTGGGGGTGTTGCTGAGCGCAAGCGGATACAGCGAGACCCTCAGCGCCGCTCAGCAGCCCGGCAGCGCCCTGCTGACAATTCGCTTCTGCATGGGCCTGATCCCGGCCGTGCTGATCGCCCTGGGCCTGGTAGTGATGCGACGCTGGCCCGAGAAGGGTCTCCACCTCAGCAGGCAGCAGCCATGAGCGCACCATCTGACCGCCGGGGCACGCCCTGGCGCCTGCGAAGCCCCCGCTGGTTGAACCGTCTGGGAGCCAGCTGTCTGATCGGCGGGCAGGCCGTCAGCGCCATGGCCAAGGGCAAGGTCAACGTCAATGACCTGATGGCCGAACTGATGGAGGCCGGCCCGGGCAGCTTTCTGATCGTGGTGATCACAGCCCTGGCGGCTGGCACCGTGTTCAACATCCAGGTGGCGGCCGAACTGACCAAGCAGGGGGCCGGGGCCACCGTCGGTGGCCTGCTGGCCCTGGGGCTGGCCCGGGAAATCGCGCCGATCCTGACCGCCACCCTGATCACCGGCAAGGTGGCCACCGCCTATGCGGCCCAGCTGGGCACCATGAAGGTCACCGAGCAGATCGACGCGATCACGATGCTGCGCACCGACCCGGTCGAATACCTGGTGGTGCCGCGGGTGCTGGCCATGGTGGTGATGGCCCCGGTGCAGTGCCTGCTGTTCTTCTGGGTTGGCATCTGGTCAGGCCAGGTCAGCAGCACCTGGCTGTATCAGATCCCGCCAGCTGTGTTCTGGAATTCGGTGCGCACCTGGATGGCGCCGTCAGACTTGCCGGCGATGCTGCTCAAGGCGGTGATTTTCGGCCTGCAGATCGCGGTCATTTCCTGTGGTTGGGGTCTGACCACCCGCGGGGGCCCCAAGGAGGTCGGCAGCAGCACCACAGGCGCTGTGGTCATGATCCTGGTCACCGTGGCGCTGATGGATGCCCTGCTCACCAAACTGCTGTTCGCCTGATGACTGACGACGTCGTGCTGGCGCCCCGTTTCTGGCTGCCCCTGGCTGTGGTGGTTCTGGGCCTGGCGGTGCTGCCGCTGAGCTGGCTGTGGGGCCCGGCGTTGTGGCCGGGCCTGGTGCTCAGCCTGTTCGGCCTATTTCTGCTGGTGCAGAGCGCCCTGCTGCGGCTGGTGTTCAGCGATGACGCCCTGCTGGTCTGGCGTCAGGAGACGCTGCTGCGCCGCTTTCCCTACAGCGACTGGCTGGGGTGGAGACTGTTCTGGCCGGCTGTGCCGGTGCTGTTTTATTTCCGTGAACAGAAGAGCATTCACCTGTTGCCGGTGTTGTTCGATGCAACGGCCCTGCGCCAACAGCTCGAGACGCGGCTGCCCCAGCTCAGGACGACCGACTGACGCCCATGCCTGATCCCCTGACGCCCGATCCCGCTCCGACCGATGCCCATGGCGAGCTGATCGCCATGGCCCTCCAGGACCTGCGTTCCCAACGCCAGACCCTGCTGGACGAGATCCAGCAGCTGGAGGGGCGGCGCGAGCAGATCAACCGTGAGATCGCCGCCAGCTTCAGCGGCCAGTCCGACCAGATCGCCCGGCGGGTCAAGGGGTTCCAGGAGTACCTGGTGGGCGCCCTGCAGGATCTGGCGGTGGCGGCCGAGCAGATCGAGCTCGTGCCCCAACCGGTGCTGGTCAAGCCCTCGCCGCTCGATCAGGCCAACGCCCGTGGGGGCCCAGACAGCAGTGATCCCGGGGCCACGGCAGCGCCACCGGCGGCGGCCGGCCTGTTCGCCGACGATGCCGACCTGATCCGTCAGCAGCTACAGGCTTTTGGCGGCCAGCCTGACTTTTACGCCGAGCCCTGGAACCTGCGCCGCAGCCTTGACACCGAGAGCGCGGCCCTGCTCGACGACTGGTTCCTGGCCCAGGGTGGCCGTGGGGCGCAAAACAGCCGCGGCAGCCGCAGCCGCAACGCCCTGGTCACCGCCGCCGCGGTCGGCATCCTGACGCGCCTCTACGGCGAGCGCTTTCAGACCCTGGTGCTGGCCGGCGAACCCGAGCGCCTGGGCGAATGGCGCCGCGGGCTGCAGGACTGCCTGGGCCTGGGCCGCGAGGACTTCGGCCCCAACAGCGGCATCGTGCTGTTCGAACGGGCCGATGCCCTGATCGAGCGGGCCGACCGGCTCGAAGAACGGGGTGAACTGCCGTTCATCGTCATCGATGCCGGCGTGCCAGCGGTCGAAATCCCCGTGCTGCAGTTTCCGCTGTGGCTGGCCTTTGCCGCCGGCGCCGGCGAACAGGTCGACGACCTGCCCCCCTACTGAACCCAGCTGCCATGACTCCTGGACTGATCCTGCTGTTGCTGCTGGGCGGCTACCTGCTCGGGTCGATCCCGAGTGGCTATCTGGCCGGCCGCTGGCTGGCCGGCCTTGACATCCGCCGGGAGGGCTCGGGCTCCACCGGGGCCACCAACGTGCTGCGCGTGCTGGGCAAGGGTCCGGCGCTGGTGGTGTTTCTGATCGATGTGCTCAAGGGCACCGCCGCCGTGCTGCTGGCCAAGGCCGTGCTCGAGCCCCTGGGCACACCCCTGGGCAGCCAGACCTGGCTGCTCGACAGCGTCGTGGTGGCCTGCGGTCTGGCGGCCCTGGCCGGTCACAGCTTCCCGATCTGGCTGGGGGGCAAGGGGGGCAAGGCGGTGGCCACGGGTCTGGGCATGCTGCTGGGTCTGGCGACACCGGTGGGGCTGGCCTGCTTCGGCGTGTTTCTGGCGGTGCTGAGTGTCAGCCGCATCGTCTCGCTGTCGAGCATTGCCGCTGCCGCGGCCCTGCCCCTGCTGATGCTGGGCTGGTTTGCCACCGAGGGCCTGGGCCTGCGCTGGCCTTACCTGATCCTGGCGCTGCTGACCAGCGTGCTGGTGATCGTGCGCCACCGGGCCAACATCCAGCGGCTGTTGGCCGGCACCGAACCCAGGCTGGGCCAGAAGCGCGCCTGAGGGCGCAGCTTCGGCTAGGCCAGTTCGCGGCTGCGCTCGGCAGCCGCCACAACGGCCTCGATCAGGGCCGAGCGCAGACCGGCCCGCTCGAGCTGCCGCAGACCGGCGATCGTGGTGCCGCCAGGGCTGCTCACCATGTCCTTGAGCTGGGCCGGGTGCAACTGCTGCTGCTCCAACAACGCGGCCGTGCCGGCCAGGGTGCGGGGAGCCAGCTGCAGGGCCAGATCCCGCGGCAGCCCGGCGGCCACAGCGCCGTCGGCCATCGCTTCGGCCACCAGGGCCACAAAGGCCGGCCCGCTGCTGGTGAGCGCCAGAAAGCCATCGAGCTGGGCCTCGGGCAGGGGCAGCACCTGCCCCACAGCCGCAAACAAACGTTCAAGCCACTGGCGCTCGTGCGGTTCGACCGCTGCGCCATAGGCCAGGCCCGTCAGCCCCGCACGCACCAGGGCTGGGGTGTTGGGCACCGCACGCACGCAACGCCAGCCGGGAAACAGCGCTTCGAGCCTGGCCAGGGTCACCCCGGCGAGAACCGACACCAGCAGGCGACCGGGCGGGCCGGGGTCGGCTCCAGCGCTGCTTGCAACGGCCAGGAGCTGCTGGGGCTTGACCGCCAGCAACACCACCTGGGCGGACCAGGCTTCAGCCGCCTCGGTGCCCAGCGGGCAGGGCCAGAGGGGAGCCAAACGCTGAACCGAGGTGTTGCTGGCCACCACGGCCCGCACCTGGTCGGCCTGCAGCAACCCCAGATCCAACCAGGGACGCAACAGGGCCTGGGCCATGCGGCCCAGGCCCACCACCCCGAGGCGTGGGCTCACAGGGCGCTGGCCATCTCCTGACGGCCCCAGGCTGGGCTGGGGGCGGCCTCCTGGGTGTCCGCCAGGCTGCTGCTGGGGGTGTGGGTGACCATCGTCGGCGAGGTGACCTCCTCAGCACCGGTAGTGGTCACGGTGACGCAGCTGGGGGCGAACAGAAAGATGCTCTCGCCGACCCGCTCCTGATGGCCGTCAATAGCAAAGGTGCCACCGGCGACAAAGTCGACGGCACGCTGGGCCTGGTCCGGATCCATCATCGTGAGGTTGAGGATCACGGTCTTGCGATCACGCAGGGCCTGAATGGCCCGAGGCATCTCATCAAAGCTGCGGGGCTCCATCAGGGTCACCTCGGCGGCGGCGCTGGTCAGCCCAGGCATGCCGATCACATTGGTGCCGGCAAAGGGGTCCTCGCCGCGAAACTCACCCAGAGGGGCCAGGGCGCCGCTTTTGGCAAACGCGGAGGACGACGACTCGGGCAACTCGCCACCGTCGTAATCGAGCTCATCATCAAAGTCTCCGTCCAGGTAGTCGTCACCAGAGACGACAGCGCGAAGGCGGGAGAACAGCGACACGAAGACAACCTCAATGGTCCTTGGACCCTGGATAGCGTCCCTAACGAGCGGAGGCAAGGGTTTCAGCCCGCGATCGGCGTCCTTTCGCCGAACAGGGCGCTGCCGATGCGCACCCAGGTGCTGCCGGCGGCGGCGGCGGCACGCCAGTCGCCGCTCATGCCCATCGAGCAGCCGCTGAGTCCGAGTTGATCGGCCAGCTGCCGGCAGGCGGCAAACACCCGGCGGCTTTCGTCGGCCCCCAGGCCCAGCGGCGTGATCGTCATCAGCCCCAGAGGCCGGGCCGGTGCCAGATCGCACAGCTGGGGCCACTGCGCACAGAGTTCGTCGGTGCTGAAGCCACCTTTGCTCGGATCAGGGCGGAACTTGACCTGAAAGAACAAGCCCGGGGTCAGGTTCTCCTCGGCGGCGATGCGCGCTACCCGTTGGGCCAACGGCAGGCTGTCGATCGAATGGATCGTGCCGAACCGCTGCAGCACAGACCTGACCTTGTTGGCCTGCAGCCGGCCGATGAAATGCCAGTCGAGGGGCTCAAGATCGCTGAGCTGGGCCTGTTTGGCCGTGGCTTCCTGCAGACGGCTCTCACCAAAGCTGCGCTGGCCCAGGCAGACAGCCGCGCGAATCGCTGCGGCGTCCTGCCCCTTGCTGATCGCCAACAGCCGGGTGCCCGCCGGCAGCTCGGCCCGAATCTGCTGCAACCGGACCGCCAGGGGGCCGGACAGATCAGCGTGCATCGCAGCAGTCAGATGAAGGTCTGATCAAACAGCTGACGCCAATGGGCGTGGACCTCTGGACCGGTCCGACGGGCTCTAGAAAGATTCTGTTCGGCCAGATGGCGGGCATCCATCAACGGAACCACCTCAAACATGGCACCCCTTGGCTGCAGGGTGACCACAAAAAAGATCCGCTGGGCATAGAGCGTCGCGTACAGATCGCGGCCATCGTCAACCGGTGCCACCCGATAGAGCAGGCCGAAGGTCGGGTGATTGAGATAACGCTCAGCGCTCAAATCAAGGGGCGCAACCGCGCCATCCACTGGAGCCATTAAAGAGTACCGAGTTTCCAACGCAACATCAGCAGTAACAGCAGCGCAACCATCGCGCCACCATTAAGGGCCACCGCCCTGGCATGCCCCTGCCCCAGCGCCCGCGGGTCCAGCCAGTGGCCGCCCCGGGCCAACAGGGCATCGGCCCCCTGCTCGGCCCGCAGCAGCACGTTGGCCAGCAGGCGCTCGCCCACGGCCAGCACCAGTGCCAGACCACCCTTGAAGCCAAGCCGCTTGAACACCACCGCCCGGGTGGCCAGCGCACGCAGCAGGTTCTGCAGCTCTTCCTGAACCAGGGGTAAAAAACGCAACGCCAGCAGCAGGGTGAACCCCAGGCGCCCCACCGGCAGGCCGAGGCGCTCCAGGGGTGTCAACGACCAGCTGATCGCCCACACCAGCTGCTCGGGTGGGGTGGTCAACAGCATCAGGTTGGCGCTGTGCACCAGGGTGACCAGCAAGGTGGCGCCGCTGATGCCCAGCTCGAGCGAACGACGGGTCACCTGCAAGGGGCCCAGGCGCCACAGCTCCCAGGCGGCTCCGCTGCGCTCGGCGGGTGGTTGCTGGGGAGGCCCGGGCACCAGCCGCAGCTCGGCCGGGGGGCGCTGCAAGGGTGCTGCCGGCAGCGAGCCGGTCGGCAGCACGGCCGCCAGACCACCCACCGCCAGGGCCAACGCCAGCAGCAGCGCCACCCCGCGGCCCCATAACCGCAGCGGCAACCCACTGACCAGCGTCAGCAGCAGCAGCAGGGCCACCAGGGCCAGACGCCACAACGAGCCAGCCAGGATTGGCGTCACCAGAAAGGCGACCGTCCAGGCCAGCTTGAGCCGCGGATCGAGCCTGACCAGCCAACTGCCGGACCCGTCGACGTACTGCCCGATCGGCAGCTGACGCAGCCAGTCCATCAGCGCTCCATCCCCGCCGGCTCAGCGACCGCGACTCTGCTGTCGGGCCAGGTCACGCTCGGCATCGCGCTGCTGCTTGCCGCGCCAGAACAGCTTGATCGGCGTGCCCTCAAAGCCCAGGCCCTCACGGATCTGACGCTCGACATAGCGGCGATAGGTGTCGCCAAACAGCTTGGGGTCGTTGACGAACAGGGTGAAGCTGGGGGGCCTGACGGCCACCTGGGTGCCGTAATA
>Ga0164292_10001922_pt1 | contig 16951 bp, 14 predicted proteins | sample GEODES117metaG_FD_111486 | JGI IMG/M metagenome (GOLD analysis project Ga0164292, IMG submission 111486) | Eutrophic lake water microbial communities from Lake Mendota, Wisconsin, USA - GEODES117 metaG | ecosystem: Environmental > Aquatic > Freshwater > Lake | place: USA: Lake Mendota...
CCCTTTAGATATGTAATCACTCACGAGATCATAGTCCCTTTCATACGCGTCTTCTACAGATAAATCTACAATTTCTGTATTGGGGTAGTTTTCTCTGTTCAACAAATATTCGATCAAATCTTCTGTTTTGATCATTTGTAAATCCCTATTATATCTTGGATCTTTGTACCAAAACATTTCAGTGATTTTGAATGTATTCATTTGTTTTAGAGCTTGGTCGTAAATCTCATAATAGATTGGATCATATCCATTAGGCGTAGAAATTACAATAACCTTACCACCCGTAGATAGTGAGGCCATACAGGCAGCCCAAAAGTCATCATCTGCCTCAATGTAAGCGGCTTCATCAAAAATTAATATTGTTGGAGTATATCCACGTAAGGCATCCTTTGAAGTCGCAACTGCTTTGACTTCACAACCATTTGTAAGTTTGAAATGACGTGCGGCGTTTTTGTCAGGAGAAAACCCAACACCAACCCATTGTGGCCATTGTTCGGTAAATGATCTCACTTTATTTGCAAATTCGACCGCAGTATCAAGTTTGTTTGCGATGATTAGAACCTTTTCAGGATTATTCTTTTTTGCAAATGCCAATCTTTTTGACGCCCAAGCTGCGGTAACTGTGGAAACACCCGCCTGTCTATATTTCAGGGCAATGTTTTCATTATAGTTGTCGTAATCCTCAACCAATGTAAGCTGGTCAGGAAATAAATCCAAAGGCACATATTTCTTAACCGTATTATCAAAGGTTTGGAGATATGTTTTCATCGCGTACGGAGTGTTTTTCATACACTTCGTAACTTCAATAATTAATTGTTCTCTAGTCACAAAGACTTATTTGGGTCTTGATATACCCATACTACCGAAGAAATCATCAAGTCCGTCATCTTCATCTTCAGAATCAATACCTTCCTCTTCTTTATAGTCCTCAAATTCGTCTTTCATATTTTGAGCCTCTTTCATGATTTCTTCAAATCTTGCAGTTGCTTTCTTTACTTTAGACGCATCTTCAGAGATGGCATTTCCTACGATTTCCAAAAATTCTTGAGCTGGTATTTGGTATAACAAGATATGGAACCAATTTATTAATCCTTTGTTTTCATCTTCAAACATTGGATCAGGTAATGCGAATCTAATTTTTTCAACAATCTCAGGCCCAATTCTTAGTTGCATAGGCTCGTTTGATAACAAATCTACTTGGCTTTGTACCTTTTGACGCATTCCGGGTTCCTTCGGTAATCCGTGTCTTGCTTTTGATTCTTCAATACCTTTGATTATTTCATGACATAAAATTGGAAAAATCATCCCTTGTGCTTTGATTACAGTGTCGATTTCAGATTCACCTTCATCTCCACCTTCTTCTTCCTCATCGTCACCACCTGGGTCTAATTCTACTTTTCCTGCAACACCTTGACCTGTTTGACTCATCATTTCAATCATTTGTTCTTGAGTGAAATACATGTAATCATTCACCGCCATAATTGCCAAATAAAGTCCAAATAATTCAGGATTTATTTTGTCAAGTTCTCTCTTGATTGATGGTTTTTGGAAAATATAATGTCCTTTTTTTGCCGCTCCTTGAATTATAGCATTGATTATATTTCTCTTATGTTTCTCTAATTCTAATTCCTCTTCGTCAGTTAAATCCTCAACATCGAAAGACGGTATATCTAAAGATTGTTTTTCTTCTTGTTCCTCTTCATCTTCTTCCTCCTGATCAGGTTCATATCTGAAATTTGAAACATCAATAGGACTACCTAATTGAGCATCGATTTCAACCCATCCTTCAGGTACCTCAGTTTCATCCAAAGACGCTTTAACTGCCAAGTCCTCTAACTTCTTTTTGTTCCTAGCCTCCACTTGCATAATCATAGGGATTCTAGACATCATTTGCATGTATAAGTTCTGAACTTGATTTCCTGTTAATGTTTGAATACCTGTTACATCTCTCAATTTTTTTGCAACCTTTTGAAATCTTGAACTCACTAATCTTTGTACGTCTTTTTCACCCTTTTTCATTGCAGGGTTAGTTGCGTACATACCTTCAGGATCATTTAGTTTTCTTTCTAAATTAGGATCCATTCTTTCAGGTCTACCAGCATAATCTATTTGTTCTTGAACTTTCTTTGCCATGATTACTTTTTTAAAATTTGTGCAATTACATCCAAAACCTCATCCTTAGCCTTTTCATAACGAGCTTTTGGTGCTGGTTTCTCACCAGGATTAGGGTTTCTCAAAGGATGTCCAGGTTTTTGTGGTCTTGTACTTGGTTTACCCGGTTTTGTTGTTGGTGAAGTTTTTGGTTTTGATGGTGCAACTGCAGGTCCATCTTCATTGATATGTTTAATTAATTCAGCCTTAGTCATTCTTGGTGGGATATGTTTAGATACTAATTCCATAATCTTGTTTTCTACAAACAAAGATAACGGATTTTTACCTTCCTTCAAAGATTTTTTTACATCTTTAACACATCTCTCATATTTGTTCTTTTCTTTGGCATTCCATAAATGTCTCTCCTGAGTACCGAATTCCTTACCTAACTGAGATGTACATATTGCCCATGGATTTGTTTTGTCCTTTCCCTTCTTTTTAGCTTCAGTAATATCTTTCTCTTTATTTATTTCAGCATTTCCATCATCATCAGTTCCATCGGGTGCTGGTACCTGAACAGGGTCTTGTGTTGTACCTCCCGCACTTTTGTCAGTTGCACTAACTTCACTGTCCGGTTGTTCTTTCATTTCACCTTCTGTCGGTGTAACTTTAACACCTGTTGGTGTTTTCTGCACTGTAACCTTTTTACCCGCAGCAACAGGAGGAAGAGTAACCCCTTTTTCAACATCCGCAGTAGGGATTTCATATGACGTTGTTGTTTTTTGTTGAATCGCTTCGTCAATTAGTCTTGAATGTAAAACATCGATTTGTGACTCTGACAATTTTGCAACTGTGTCTGGCTTTAATCCAACCTCTATTAATTCAAGGGCTTTCTTATTAATTTTCATATACTTCTTTTTTGTCTATTGAAAGAATTATATCTTTCGAATACAATATGTCGTTTATTTCTTCTTCCGTTTGTCCAAACCTGAAAACCATTCTATTTTCTTCTTCATCACTTTCCCAAGCCAACGCAACAACACCATCAACGGCATCTATCATACTAAAATAATCAGAGTTCTGAATTAACTCCAATTTTACATCGGTGTTTTTCAGAACTCCTACTCTTTTCACGTATTTTAATTCAGGTGGTTGAGGATAACCATTAGATGGTTTACTATCCCAATTCTCACCCCAAACATCTTTTTTATCTGAAAAAATAAATTCATATAAATTATCACCTCTGAAGTTTGGACCAAGTCCATTAACATAGATTAGATAACTCATACTAATAATCCTTCAGGTGAAATTTTTGTTTGTTTATTTCCATTTTCAAATACTAAATTCTTCTTGTTTGTTTTTCCAATGAAATTGAAACTCGCATTTTCCTCTAAGAACTTTTCAGCAGCTAATTCTTGTTCAATAGTTTCAGAAAATTTCTTAACTGATTCCATAACCTTAACTACTTTAGTTTTCTTTTGAATTTGTCTTTTAGCGTTTTTCTCACTTGATACTCTCTTTTCTGATTCGTTTACTTCGAAATATTTTGATAAAACCTTATCTACTTTAGACTCTGAAAATAAATGATCTAATAAACTTTTCTCAGCCTTAGATTCTTCTGCTTCTTCCATTTCACCTTCGTTATTTGAACTACTTGTGAACATGTCAGAAACTTTATCCATAGCCTTGTCTGCAACATAGCTCATAGCCATTTTTTCAAGAGCTGGTGCCACCGCCGCCTGCCATTGTTCTGTTTGTTCACCTTCTTCAGTTTCACCGAAACCTTGTTCAGTCGCCCCTGCATCTACCATGTCTGCATCATTTTCAACATCCATCATAGATTGGATATCTTCAACTTCAGTGTCATCAGTATAATCAGTACCGTCTTTGTCATCACCACCTAAATCCATTTCATCAGATGGTTCAAACTTACCCACAATTTCTTCCTTATCTTCAGGTGATAAATCATTTATATCAACAGAAGAAAGAACCATATTGATTACATACTTAATATCTTCAGAACTCATTTCTTGTTCTGATGCAAATTGTCTGATTTTTTGAGTTAACTTACCTGTTAACTTCTGAATTGTTTTGAACGTAACTTGTTCTTGATCCATTGGGTCTGATTCAACATCTACTTCAGTATCAACCGCTACGTCATCAACAGGTGTCTCAGCATCTGGCATTGGCTCCTCAGCCGCTGGTAATTCAGGTTCAGGAAGACTTGGTGCAACAGGTGCTTCTGCAGGAGGTGCCGGAATATCTTCAACTGGTGGTTGAGGCGTCTTTAAAACAAACTTTTTTTGTTCACCAAATAAAGAAAGTTCTTCTTCATTTCCTACAACAGAATTATTTTCTTTTATCATCAAGTTAAGTTTTCTTAATGCTTGAGAATAGCTTGAAAAATATTTTCTATTTTTCATTGGCTCAATATAATCTGATTGGCCTTCATTTACAACTTGCTTGATGATGTAACCTTGTCTTTCTTTTACGATTCCGTATTGATTACCATCCGCAAATGTGATGTTATATTCTGTAGAAGATTTTTCATTGTTGGATTGAGAATTTGCTTCTCTATAGTTAGCAATTTCCATGATTCTTTTAATCTTATCTAATCCGTCCAATTTTTCACTTCCTAATGGTCTGATGTCTGCCATGTTATTTCTATTTAATTTTTTAATTATTTAATCCGTCGAAACCTCCAAGTCTAATTGCGCTTTTATCATATACAGTTCCTCTTTCATCTCCAATCATTGCTTGATTCGCGGGTCTTGGTAACGGTCCATTACTTGGGTCATAAGTTCCTCCACTATAAGATCCAAACATTTCGTCTGTAAATTCATAATAAGAGTTAGCGTAGAATGTACCAAATTCTGTTGGGGTAGGTGTTGGTGTTGGCGTCTCAGTTGGTGTAACACTTTGTGTTGGTGTTGGTGTTACTGCCGCAGTTCCAGTTGGTGTTGGAGTAACTCCTGCAGTTCCTGTTTGTGTTGGTGTTGGTGTTTTAGTTGTTGTTACCGAAGGTGTTGGAGTAGCACTTGATGTAACACTCGGTGTTGGTGAACTAGTTGGCGTAACAGATGGTGTACTTGTTGCAGATGCTGTGATACTTGGTGTTGGTGTTACAGTTTTTGTTGGCGTTAAAGTTGGTGATGCTGTGATACTTGGTGTTGGTGTTGGTGTTGAAGATTTTGTTGGTGTAACTGTCGCAGTTGATGTTACTGTTGGTGTGACTGTTGCAGTTGTTGTTACTGTCGGTGTTGGTGTTACCACTGCTTGACAAGTAACACAATCACCATAATTTGATGACATATAACTTACAACGTCTGTTCCGTCTCCTGGTTCTGCAGTGTCTAAAATTTCATAACAACCTTCAGTTGTTGCACCCGTGAATCTTAAAAAATAGTTTCCTCCAACAGTAGGTAATGAACTACTATTGAAATCAACGTTGATCGATGCTCCGCCGACACAGGGTCCTATCAAATATGTAACTAATGCCATTTAATTTTTTCTTTATAAATATACGTTCCTTAAGAATAATTTTATTTTATGCGAGGCTTTTGATGTTTGGAGAAGACCCTGACTCGTAAGACTTTACAACTTTGGCAACTAAATTACCCGTTCCCCACGTTTTAAGTGAAGGACATTTTGCAATTTGTGCTGCCCCTATATCATTTTTCAATCCGTTAACAATACAATCGTAGAACCCATTTCTCAAAGTCTTTAGTGTTGCAATCATACCGTCCTCCAAAGAAGAGTAGTGTTGTACACCATCGGAATTCATCTTAGTTGATCCTGGTCTTTTCCATGTAGTGTTGAATGGGTTGTATTTTCCTCCTCTACCTTCAGCTTGTCTCCAAGCATATAGAAACTTCAAATTTTCTGAAGTTACAGGTGCACCTAATTCAGTTAATAATCTTTCATAGAAATTTTTATCTGTAATATTTCCCGTGTCAATTTCTTTGTTTTTTTGGATTTTTGACAAATCATCGTCAGAAAACTTTCTAATCACTAACATAGCAGTCAAATACCTTAAATCAAACCCATCTATTTTTCCATCACTTGTTAAGCTCACAGACTTTTGAAATTCTTTTGTTGCGGTTTCAGTTTCAGGACCAAATTTTCCATCCACACCCCATTTTGGTAATGAAAACCCTAAAAATTGTAAGGCAGTTTGTATTGCTTCTACGTCTTTATCATATGTAATTTTACCTGGAGAGTATGAAACACTTTTATTAGATTCTGCCATTCTCATCAATTCTTGAATAAATTTTGAGTCTCCAACCAAATCTGATATTTCACTATCTTCACTGAATTTTCTTCCGTATTTACCTAATCTTTGACCTTTAGCACATTTAAGTGAACCATCATCATTTAAGAATTCACGAATATTATGTCCTGATTCAATTCCTATGTGTACGTGGTCGTAAGAACTATTAGGGAAATCCATAACATATCCAATTAATTGTCCGCATTCGATCTTGTCCCCTTTTCTAACTTTAACACCTTGTAAATGTGTGTAATAAATGTCAGGTAAACCACCGTCACTATCTACTGTAAAACTTTGTCCGTATAATTTCTTTCCACCTCTTTTAATTACATCTGAACCGTAATCTGAAAAAGTTTGAACAGTTCCACCGGCTAACGCAAAAACAGGATCTCCAATTGATGCTTTGATATCCCAGGCATTACTCGAATGCCAACCACTTTGTCCTCCATGAGCTCCGTCTTGTGGAATTGTCATATTGCTACCACCTAATAAATGATTACTATCAAACTCATTCAAATGTTTTTTTATAGATTCTGATAGAAATTGTTCGATAGATAATTTTTTGTCCATATAGTTGTTATAAGTGTTGAATAATTTTTCAATCATTCCATTTCTTCTTAAGAATTTGAATGTCAAATTTTCATAGGATAATTCACCCTCTTTATCCAACCCTGACTTTCTGTATTCTTTTAGTTTATCTTTTAAATCGTCAATTTTCTTTTTTCCTTTTTCTAACTCATCTCCCTTTAATTCTTCTAAAGCATTCTCGATCTTTTCGTTCCAGTTCTTAACCTTATCTTCTATTATCGATTTATCTATTTTAGCCTTTAATTTCTCAGGTTGATTAATCCATTTGTTTTCCATCACAGAATAAACCCCTGAGCTTTCGTGTTTCTCTTCTGAACCTTGGGCATACAATTCAACATCATATCCGAAAATCTTGATGTCGTGTTTGTCGTTGAAAACTTGTTTCTTTAGATTGAAAATTTCTTTATAAGTTTCTTCTTCCTTTCCGAATTTTTTAAGGTCTACTATGATGTGTAAATCAAAGTCAGAATATTCAGACCAATTAAAGTTGGCTAGTGACCCTGTTAGAGTAATATCTTCCACGAAAGCATCATCTCCAAGATAATCGATAAATTCGTTGGCAATCTTCATTAAACCATTCTTAACCTTTGGTTTCATTTTTGCCTTTTTGGGATCTTCTGGATTATCCCATATTTTTGGATTAAGAGTGTCTCTAAGATTGAAACTATCTAATATTTTCTGAAAATTGCTCATCAGATATAAATACTCTGTGTATTAGAGTTTTTTATATTGATACTTCTTTGATATGTCTGTTGTAAAAAATTTACCTTGTGATTCAGACATTCTGAATTTGGTATAAACTGCGTGAGGTACGTCTTTATATTCGTAAACAAGACCGTTATTGAATTCACAGACCATTAATTTTGTTTCTGTGTCGTATTCTGTTTTCTTGATATTGGAAGACTTAATTTCATTAATAATCTTCGTCCCATTTATCGTTTCCTTGATTATCGCCATTTTCTTTTAGTGGTGTTAAGTCGTTAATTTTTTGAAAAAAAGATAAGATATAGTCATTATATTTCTTTTCATCAACATCAAAACCATAATTATTAACCTTCTTAAGTAAAGCATGGTTTAATGCGGCAATATTAATTCTGAGATTATGCATCTTATTCGTATATGTTTTAGGTCTTTCCAATTCCTTTTCAGTAAAACCTAATTCTTGGAAATGCATTCTCAATTCGAGATACATGTCAAGTATCTCTCTAAGTTCTTTCATCTCACCTAAAAAAAATTTCCAATCTTTTGCCATATCAATAAATACAAATCCCCCACCATTTGGCGAGGGATCTGATCTTGTATGAGCTTACATTATTAAAGAAGACTAATTTTTTTCTTTTCTTGTTTCTTGAAACCAGGAATAAACACAGTCAATAATCCATCTTCGATTGTTGCTTCAATTAATTCAGCATTATATTCTGTACCAAGTTTAAATTGTTTGTGGATTGATTTGGAAACTTCTTCACCATTAATTTTATATGTTCGGTTTCCTTCAATTGTCATAACACCACTTTCAATTTCCACCTTAAGGTTTGTTTTATTAAATCCTGGAGCCTCGAAGAAAAGATATGCACCATCTTTTGTTTGGTTTACTTCATAGTTATTCTCTTCTTCCTTACCTTTGGTAATAACTGATGTTTTGTAATAAGAGTTTGGATTATTACCGAATACTCTTTCGAAAATACTGTCTAAATCTGAACCGTAAATCATAGTTTTAATTTTTGTTTTTTAAAATTTATTATTTATTATAATCAGAATCAAGTTTGATGCCGTCAGTCATATTACGACAAAATGACATATGAAAAAATAAATCACTGACAATTTGACAATAAATTTGTTTATGTCCAAATTTTGATACACCTTTGTTAAAATTTATAAATTATGAATGACCTACTCGATGACGATGACAAAATGATGAGCAAAAAGAAATCTCAATCTGATAGTTCAACCCCAGTGTTGGATAACTTCAGTAGAGATTTAATTAAATTAGCAGAACAAGGTAAACTTGATCCTGTTATTGGACGTGATAAAGAAATCATCCGTATTGCACAGATTCTTTCTCGTAGGAAAAAGAATAACCCAATTATTATCGGTGAACCAGGTTGTGGTAAGACCGCAATTGTAGAAGGACTTGCAATGAAAATCTACAACGGGGATTGTCCTAAAAATTTGATGGACAAAAGAATTGTTAACTTGGACATCAACTCAATAGTAGCCGGTACAAAGTATCGTGGACAATTTGAAGAGAGATTGAAAGTAATCATTGAAGAACTTCAAGCTAATCCAAATATTGTAGTATTCATTGATGAGATCCACACAATAGTTGGTGCAGGAAATGCTTCAGGATCTTTGGACGCATCTAACATTTTCAAACCAGCACTTTCTCGTGGTGAAATTCAATGTATCGGTGCAACCACTCTAAATGAGTATAGAACAAATTTCGAAAAGGACGGGGCACTTGAAAGACGTTTCCAAAAAGTTGTTGTAGATGGTGCGACAAAAGAAGAAACATTCCAAATTCTTCTTAACTCAAAAGAGAAATACGAAACCTTCCATAAAGTATCTTACACTAATGAAGTATTGGATGCTTGTGTTAAACTTGCAGATAGATACATCACGGATCGTGAATTCCCTGATAAGGCATTTGATATCTTAGATGAAGTTGGTGCTCGTTGTCAACTGGAAATGAAAGTACCACAGGCAATCGAGGAGCTAAAACAAAAGGCTGCGGAAATCAAACAACAAAAGTTGGACGTTGTTAAGAAACAAAACTATGAGCAAGCAGCTGAGTTAAGAGACAAAGAAAGAAAAATCATCGTTAAACTTGAAGACGCCAAGAAGAAATTCGAAGAAGAGATGAATCTTTCAAAACGTGAAGTTTCTTTGGAGTTGGTTTATGACGTTGTTTCAACAATGACAAAGATTCCAGTATCTAAGATGTCAATTGATGATACCAAGGCTCTTGTTAACCTTGATAAAATTCTTCAAGAGAAAGTTATTGGTCAAGATGAAGCAGTTCTCAAAATTGCAAAATCGATTCGTAGAAACCGTATCGGAATCAAAGATCCAAATAGACCAATTGGTTCATTCATCTTTTTAGGATCAACAGGTGTTGGTAAGACTCACTTGGCAAAACAATTGGCAAAAGAAATTTTCGGTACTGAAGATTCTTTAATCCGTGTAGATATGAGTGAATACCAAGAAAAACACACCATCTCCAAATTGGTTGGAGCTCCTCCAGGTTACGTTGGGTATGATGAGGGTGGTCAACTTACTGAACAAGTTAAGAACAAACCATACTCAGTAATTCTATTCGATGAAGTAGAAAAGGCTCACAGAGATATATTCTCAGTTTTACTTCAGATCATGGATGACGGTCATGTTACAGATAGTTTAGGAAGAAAGATTAATTTCCGTAATACTTTGATTATCATGACATCTAATCTTGGTGTTAAGAAACTACAAGACTTTGGTACAGGTATTGGGTTTGGTTCTTCCAAATACAGTAATGATGAAAAGAAAAAAGATGTTCTTATGAAAGAACTTAAAAATTTCTTCTCACCTGAATTCCTTAACCGTATTGATGATGTTATTACATTCAACAGCTTGAAAGGTGATGATATCAACAAAATCGCTGAGATTGAAATCAAGAAATTGATGGTTCGTTTAAACGAAATGAACTATAAGATTTCATATGATCAAACATTAGTTGATTTCATTTCAAAAGTAGGATATGATGAACTTTACGGAGCAAGACCTTTGAAGAGAGCAATTCAAGATAAAGTTGAAGATTTATTGTCCGAAGAAGTTCTTAAAGGAACTATCGAAGAAAACAAAAACTATAAAGTAATTGTTGACGGAGAAGAGGTTAAGATTAAAAAGACAAGATAAAATTTGAACCCTCACAGAAATGTGGGGGTTCTTTGTATTTATGATTATGATTGATCTAATTAAACATTTAATGAAGGAACAACAGGAAGCTAGAAGAGCATCTCATTTTGACAGAATCATGGATAAATTCAGAGATGGATTCCCTGATGAGTACAAGAATGAAATTGATTCTATATCAGAATATGTCAAGTCTTTTATTAGAGAAAATAATTATACAATCAAATTTTTGAATAGCTGTTCAACAGGATTTAGTGGGGTTAGAACTGATAAAGCGGTCATTATATGTTCACCAAACTACATGGCAAGTATCGGTGATTTTTTGTATACTATCTTCCATGAAATTCGTCATGAACAACAGATTTCAGTTTTCAAAATGGGAAACCCAACAATAGATAGTTTGGATGATTTCGAAGAACTATCTGAAAAATATTGGCAGATGGAATTGGATGCGGATTCTTTTGCAAAGAAAAAAATTGGAGAAATTGTTCTAAAATCTAAAATGCCAATAGAAATGGCTAAGATGTTATTCAGACTATCTCAATATATCCAAGAATACCCTTCATTGTCGAAAATGGTTAAATTTCAAATTGAAAAGATTGCAAATCAATTGAAATATATGAGAGATAGTGGACAAGAAATCAAAGATATATCTGATCACCCCACTGTGAAGCAACATATGGAAAAATTAGAGGATTTTATTTAAATCCACAATCTATTTTTCTTCTGATATGGAACTGATTTTTTATAGTGTAATTTATAACCTAATTTCTCAATCATTTTCTTACCCATATTAATTCCGTTGTACACATCTTCAACAACAACATATTCATGTTTTGTATGATAACTGTAATATCCTATTGAGAAATTAATACAAGAAAAATCGAACTTATTTCTTAAAGCCCAAACATCAGTGTAAGGATGAACCATGTATTCCATGTCATCATTATTCATCCCTTCAGTTAATACTTCATTACAAGCCTGGTAGAATTCAGATTCTCGGTCGAATAGAACTTGACCAAAACATTTTTCTGTTATCATCCAATTTTCAGGTGCATCAAACTGAATAACATATCCAACGTTACTAAAAAACTCTTCATCTGCCTCTGAAGATCCGTGACATCCTGTTTCCTCAGAAACGAAGAAAGCCGCTTTCAAATATGGTAATTCAGTTAATAACTTTAAACAAGCAAAAACACCCGCCTTATCATCACCACCAATTCCTGTTGGATCCCCGTTGTCGTTATATGCCTTCAAAGATAATTTAACCTCACCTTGAGCATTCAACTTTTGTTCTTCAACAATATTGATAGTGTCTAAATTATGTACCGTGTCTGTATGTGCAACAACACAAGGAAAATAAAAATCCTCGGGTACCATATCTTCAAACTTAGTAACGTATACATTGTTAGATTTATCCACATGATAATCTAAATTGTTTTCTTTACACCAATTGGTGATATATTCCACCATCTTACCTTCTTGATAAGTTTTGGTTGGGACACTTAATACTGATTTTAAAAAATCTAAATCTTGAGACATTAATAATTGTTTGGTATAAATGTACAAAAAATTTTACATTCTACCAAATCCGAAGTCAAATAATTCAGGTTGATATAATAGATTGTAAAAATTTTCTTCGGAAACCTTTCTTTGCATACTCTTCAATTCATATCGAAGTGCAACAACAATTTTCATTGTGTCTTTATCAAAGTCTCTAATTGCAAACTGAACTCCTTTTAATTTTGGTAAATTATACCAAACTCCCGGCTTAAATTTTGCAGTGATTCTATCAATCATTGCAATATAATCTTGTAAACTTTCACTATCCTCCAAGGTATCTTCCAATTTATTTAAATAATTCCAAACGTCTCTATTGAAAGATTCAGAATCTAAATCTGCATTACTAAAATATTCCCAAGTATCATTACTCCACCCTCCAATATCTGTATCTTCGAATGCTGTTTTGAAAAGATCTCTAAAGTTTAACCATATTTTTCCGTTCTGAACATATAACATTATCAAATGACCTACATCAATCGAAACCGCATCAAATTTATCGTGTAATTTGAAACCCTTTTCTTCCAAAGCTTTATCTATTTCACTTTCAACAACATCTCTGGCAGATGTATTTGCTGCGATTTCCTTTTCCATACTCCAATTATCAACTAATCTATTTGTCTCCTTTTCGAAAAGTTTCAAAAGTATGTTAGCGGCTCTTTTATTTGACTCTTCATCAGGAAAATCACTATAATCGAATCCAGGGTCGATAATTTTGATTACTCTTTTGAAAGTTTCTATGTTTTCTTCGTTGAAATCATAAAAAACATTATATCCTTGTTTGAAATCTTCATCTGTCATTGATGAATCTTGGAAATTATATCCTTCACCATATGGATGAGTTACCACATTTGCAAACCAAGCATCGTCATCTCCGATATTCAAAAATCTGAAAAACTGATCGTTATCCTTGAAATCAAAAATTAACTTAGTTAACCCCTTTGTAGTGTTTGGTCTAATATCATATAAGTTTGAATCCGACGAATAAAGTTCACCAGTTTCAATCTGACCTTTTGTGTATTTTCTTAAATTTTGGAATAATTGTGAAGTTGCCAACTATATTGATTTTCCAATAAATATAAATTTCGTTTGGTTTGTATAATATTTATTCTTACCTTTGACAAAGTTATTTGAAATTATGGGGATGTCCAGGTATTGATTGCAGTACTTAGGGTAGACAGGCACGTAGTCAGAATTCATCTATGACTCAAATCCACGGTGAAGACAATTAAATGGCAATACTTTTGCTAAGATGGCTGCTTTAGGTTTAACTAGAGAATCATCTGTTGTTGCTGCCTAAGGGGTAGAGAACAACGTTCGGGTCGGTTAGAGCATTAACCTAGGAACAGAAGCTCAATATACGGGTGACAGGTCAGAGCTCGTTTAAAATAATTCTGAGACCAAGTTGTTTGTAGGTAGGGTTCTCACATATATCAAACCTAATATTTCGAAACATTGAGAACCAATGTTGTGCTAAACGTGTAGTCTGTTTATGTTAATATTGTAAGACGCGGGTTCGATTCCCGCCATCTCCACCAAAACAAACAAAGACGGTGGTGGAACCCCTCTGTCTATAAATCCCAAAGACGCTGTCTTGATTCGCGGTATCAGAGCGGTGAGGGTAGAATCACTATAAGTCGGGAGTAGCTACCCAATGACGAAAATGTGATCACCGGTATAGGAATATATTGGTTATGATGTACGAACGGGTACGAAAAGTTTGTTTCTTTGCTCCTATCGACTAAGGGTTAGGTCACATCCCTTTCACGGATGTAATACGGGTTCGAATCCCGTTGGGAGTACTAATTTAAAACTATGGAAGAACTAATAAAATTATCGTCTGTTTGCATTTATGTAAGTGCAACATCCGTTTTTCCTTGCGATGAAAACGGTCAACCAAATTATGAGGACCAAAAATTGTTCAGCGATCTAAGTTCAGAATGGTTTCAAAATTTATCCAATGAGGATAAAGAATTAATTAATCAATTAATAGAATCTAATAAAAAAAATTAAAAAAAATTTTTCTCTGATTCTCAATTTAATATAAGATGTTAACAAAAATGTAATGTGAGAGTTTGACTACTCTGTCGTTTTAGATTATACTTATTGAGGTATTTCAATTAACAGGAAAAAACAATTTTGTGAATCGAACAAATAATCTTTTTAACACATCAATTAAACAAATCCCGTCGGCTTAGTGTCTTCGGGATTTTTTATTTATAAACCAAAAAACAAAACAAAATGAAAAAAACAATCATGATGTCACTTTTATCCTTTATGGTGGCGTTAACATCTTTCGGGCAGATTACGACTTCGACCCTGTCAGGTGTTGTGAAAAATGAAAAGGGGGAAAATTTAGTGGGTGCAACAGTTCACGCTGTACACCAACCAACAGGATCCGAGTACAAATCTCAGACAAACAAATCGGGTGTTTACACAATTCCTGCAGTTCGTCCTGGCGGTCCTTATGTTGTACACGTATCTTATGTAGGTTACAAAATGAAAGAAGTAACAGACATTAACACCTCTCTTGGTTTAACAAGCAACATCAATGTTGTTTTAGTTGAAGAATCAAAGACGTTGAAAGAAGTTACCGTAACTTCGGGAAGAAATAACACTTTCTCCAAAGATAGAACGGGAGCATCTCAGGTTTTTGGAAGAAGAGAACTTCAAACTATTCCTATCACAGGAGCAAGAACAATTAATTCAATCACAAAGTATAATCCTTTGGGTGATGGATCATCGTTTGGTGCTGTTGATAGTCGTTTGAATAACTTCACAATTGATGGATCACAATTCAACAATGGATTTGGATTGGGTTCTTCAGCACAAGCTGGTGGTAGAACAGGTTCAACAGCAATCTCTTTAGATGCGATTGACCAACTTCAAGTAAACATTGCACCTTTTGACATTCGTCAAAGTGGATTCGTTGGTGCTGGTATCAACGCGGTAACACGTTCAGGTACTAACAAAATTGAAGGTTCTTATTATCAGACACAAAGAGATAATAGTTCTCGTTATGTTGGTGATAAAGCTTACGGAGTTCCTGTAACCGCATCAAAATTCGATGAAGTAGTAAGAGGTTTCCGTTTAGGTGCACCAATCATCAAGAACAAATTATTCATTTTTGGTAACTATGAATTTTTGGAAAAAACTGAACCAGGTACTACTTGGACATCTGCAGGTTCACCATTAGGTGGTGCTCAACCTACAAGAGTTCAATATAATGATTTGAAAACTCTTTCTGATTTCATGAAAGAAAAATTCAACTATACTACAGGTCCTTGGGAAGGTTATTCTAATACAAATGCTTCTTCAAAATTCTTAGTGAGAGTGGACTGGAACATCAACGACAAACATAAATTAACCGCTCGTTACGTTCATCACAACTCTGATGCTGAAATCAACATTTCAAATTCTCAATCAGCAGGTGCTGGTAATAGAACTACTCAATTCAACTCTATGAGTTATAAGAACAGTGGATATATTATCATGGATAACACCCGTTCTGCGGTACTTGAATTGAATAGTAAGTTTTCAAACACTCTTCACAATAATTTGATTGTTGGATATGACAAACAAATTGAAGATAGAGCTTACATGTCAGGTGTTTTCCCAACGATTGATATCGCTGATGGAACATCTGCAAGGGTAAACTATATCACTACAGGATTTGATCCATTCACACCAGGGAACAAATTAGATTATAATACTTTCCACATAACAAACAACTTAACAAAGTATGCTAACAAACACACTTTAACCGCTGGTTTCAATTTAGAAAAGTATCAATCTAACAACTTATTTTTCCCTGCTTCGAATGGTGTTTATATCTTCAACAGTTTGGCTGATTTCTACACTGCAGCTAATCAATCATTAGCTAATGGTGGAAAACCATCAACGTTGGCACCATTCAGATTCCAATACAGATATTCTGCATTACCTGGAGCTGTTGACCCAATGCAAACTTTGAAGTCAACTCGTTTAGACATTTATGGTCAAGATGAATACCAAGTAAATGATAAATTGAAAGTTACAGGTGGTTTGAGAATTGCTATTATTGATTTCCAAAATACAGCTTTAGAAAACCCTGCGGTAACTGCAATGACATTCGCTAATGGTGAAAAATTCAATACAAGCGTATTACCTAAAACACAAAAATTGTTAGAACCAAGATTAGGTTTTAACTATAATGTAAAAGGTGAAAGCAAAACACAATTTAGAGGTGGTACAGGTGTATTCACAGGTCGTCCTCCGTATGTGTTTGTTTCTAACCAAGTTGGTAACAACGGTGTGTTAACAGGATTTATTGATGTAAGTGGTGCAGCTGCAGCGGGATACGGTTTCACTGCTAACCCTGAGAAATATTTTATCCCTCAGACTCCAACATTACCATCTACATTTGATTTAGCATTCACTGACCCTAATTACAAATTCCCTCAGGTTTGGAAAACTAATATTGCAGTTGACCAAAAATTACCTTTAGGGTTAATTGGTTCGGTAGAATATCTTTACAACAAAAACATCAATGCTGTTCATTATTATAACGCAAAC
>Ga0164292_10001923_pt1 | contig 16947 bp, 13 predicted proteins | sample GEODES117metaG_FD_111486 | JGI IMG/M metagenome (GOLD analysis project Ga0164292, IMG submission 111486) | Eutrophic lake water microbial communities from Lake Mendota, Wisconsin, USA - GEODES117 metaG | ecosystem: Environmental > Aquatic > Freshwater > Lake | place: USA: Lake Mendota...
CAACTGTTACAGAGCGCTGGATTCCGGTCGATCGTGTCGCGCTCTACGTCCCCGGTGGACGTGCGGTCTATCCCAGTTCAGTGATGATGAATGTCATTCCTGCGCAGATCGCGAAAGTTCCAAGTATCGCGATCCTCTCGCCGGCACAGGTTGAGAATGGCGGTTGGCCACATCCGACCATTCTCGCGACTGCTGCGCTCCTTGGAATCGATGAGGTCTATTCGCTCGGGGGCGCTGTGGCGATCGCTGCTGCTGCCTTTGGCGTAAGGGATGCCAATGGTGAAACGGTGATGGAGCCTGCGGATATGGTGACCGGACCGGGCAATATCTATGTCGCTGCGGCGAAGCGTGCGCTTCGAGGAATGATCGGCATCGATTCCGAAGCAGGTCCCACGGAGATCGCGATCGTCGCCGATGAGAGCGCAGATGCGCGCATCGTGGCCGCAGATCTCATCAGCCAGGCAGAGCATGACACCGCTGCCGCAGCGGTATTGATCACCGACTCAATCGATCTAGCAGCAAGTGTCGATAGCGAGCTGGAGAGGCGAGTCGATGGGACTCGACATCGAGATCGGATCAAAGAGGCCTTGTCGGGAATGCAGTCGGCGATCGTCCTTGTCGATTCGATCTCAGATGCAGTGAAAGTGGCGAACTTCTATGCCGCAGAGCACTTGGAGATCCAGACCAAGGACGACGATCGCTGGGCAAGTGAGATCCGAAACGCTGGTGCAATCTTCTTGGGTAGATACACGCCGGTATCGCTCGGGGACTATTCGGCTGGCTCGAACCATGTCTTGCCTACCGGTGGGTGCGCCTGCCACTCGAGTGGTCTTTCGGTGCAGAGCTTCCTCCGAGGACTCCACTTCGTCAGTTATGACAGAGAGGCACTGCGTGAAGTGGCTTCGACAGTTATCACCCTTGCCGAGGCGGAGAATCTTCCCGCCCACGGCGAAGCGATTTCGGTGCGGTTCGATGACTGATAAGTGGCCGGATTGGCTTCCATTGCGAGAGTCACTGCGTAGCCGAACTCCTTACGGTGCGCCACAAGTCGCGGCAGATGCACGATTGAATACCAATGAGAATCCATACCCGCTTCCCGAGAACGTGGCGCGAGCAATCGAAGAGTCAATCAGGGCAGTGCTGACAGGGCTCAACCGCTATCCAGATCGCGATGCGATGGAACTCCGCAAAGCTCTCGTCGGATATGTGAAAGAACACGTCTTTGCGAACGCCACCCTTGGCGGCCCAAAACTCGATGAGGGAAACATCTGGCCCGCCAATGGAAGCAACGAGGTCTTGCAGTCGATACTCCTTGCCTTTGGTGAGAACGTGGCTGGGTTCGCTCCTTCCTACTCGATGCATTCGATTCTTACAGAGGCAGTTGGCAAGAGTTTCAAAGCAGTGCCACTCAAAGGTGATTTCACGCCAGACCTCGAGGTACTCAAGGGTTTCCTAACTGCGAAGAGACCTAGCGTCTTCTTCCTGACCACCCCGAACAATCCAACTGGACGCTCGATAGCCATCGAGCAGATCGGATTGATCGCGGGACTGGTCGCATCCCATGGCGGATTGTTGGTCGTTGATGAGGCATACGGTGAGTTCTCGGACCAGCAGAGCGCCATCACTCTGATCGATGAATATCCGGCATTGATCGTGGTCCGCACGATGAGCAAGGCATTCGCCTTCGCGGGCGCTCGACTTGGATATGCCGTTGCGCGCCGAGAGGTGATCGATGCCTTGCAACTAGTGCGACTGCCGTATCACTTGAGTGCTATCACGCAAGCGGCAGCCTTGGCAGCGATCGGCGAGAGCCGACTCCTTCTATCGGAAGTTGCCCAGATCAAACGTGATCGCGACGCTCTTGCCCAATCCCTTAGTGAATTGGGTTTCGATGTGACCCCGAGTGACGCCAACTTCATACTCTTCGGAGGCTTCGATTCCTTCGAGACGATCAAGGGTTGGACGAGCGAGCGACTTTGGCGAGCCCTTCTGGAGCGTGGCATATTGATACGCGATGTTGGTATCCCCGGCACGCTGCGAGTGACGGTGGGAACAAGTGCGGAGAATGACTCCTTCATCAATGCTCTTCGAGCCATCGCCACCGCGTAGTAGCCTTCTGAGACTTGAATGTGTCAATGTCTTGTCGCGTCATCGGTGTCATCAGCGTCATCGGTGTCAGGGGAGCCAGTAGAGAAGGTAGGGAAGTAGAGCGATGAGAACCGCCAAGGTTGAGAGAAGTACGAAGGAATCCTCGGTTTCAATCTCACTCAACCTCGATGGAAGTGGGACGATCGACGTCTCCACTGGAGTCCCGTTCTTTGACCACATGCTTTCGCAGCTAGGCAAACATGCAGGTTTCGATCTGACGGTGAAGACCGAAGGGGATGTCGAGGTCGACTCCCATCACACTGTCGAGGACACCTCACTCGCTTTCGGTGAGGCCCTTCGCACCGCACTTGGCGATAAGAGTGGGATCCGAAGGTTCGGTGATGCATTGGTTCCTCTCGATGAGGTCCTAGTTCAGGCTGCAGTCGATCTCTCTGGTAGGCCATATCTTGTCCACCGACAGCCAGAGATCGTGGAGCTGATCGGTACCTTCGACACAACTTTGGGTAAGCACATCTGGGAGTCGATCGTGGCTGAGGCCCGCATTGCGCTTCACATCCGAGTCCTTGAGGGACGGAATGCTCATCACGTCTTCGAGGCTCAATTCAAAGCAGTGGCGCGTGCGCTTCGAGACGCTGTGGCATTGGACTCGCGTGTCAGCGGAATCCCCTCCACCAAGGGCTCGCTCTAAAGCATCCCAGACGCTAGAGAAGCAAAGGAATAGCGAAGAGAATCCGTTAGGGCAAATCATCACCGAACGCTCCATGACGTTGAGTAGCCTTCCGTTGTGAGTGGCGCCTCGAAGATCGCGGTTCTTGACTACGGTTCCGGAAACATCCGATCGGTCGAGCGAGCGCTTGCGACCACGGGAAGCTCCGTGGTCATCACGAGCGACTTTGAAGTCGCCGTCAATGCCGATGGACTCGTCGTCCCTGGTGTCGGTGCATTCGGGCAGTGCATGACCGGACTTAGGGCGATTCGTGGTGATGAGATCGTTGCAGAGCGATTGAGGCGAGGGCGTCCAACTCTGGGACTTTGCGTAGGACTTCAGATCCTCTTTCAGTGCAGTACCGAGAGCGCTGGTGTGCAGGGTCTCGCGATCTTCGAAGAAGGAATCGAGCGAATTCCTGCTTCGATCTTGCCGCATATGGGTTGGAATCTCGTCGACGCCGTCCCCGGATCCCGATTGTTTGACGGCGTCGAAGATGAGCGCTTCTACTTCGTGCACTCCTACGGGAGATTGCAGCAGCAGAGCAACGCCGCGTTGCCTGACTATCTACCATCATGGAGCGAGCACGGAGCTCGATTCCTCGCTGCCTTGGAGTTTGGATCCCTCTCTGCTACGCAGTTCCATCCTGAGAAGAGTGGCGATGCCGGCCTACATCTCTTGGAGAATTGGGTTCGGTCCTGGCAATGAGAGAAACTACGGAGAAGATGTCCTCACAACCTCCCCTCACCATCATTCCCGCTATCGATATCAAGGGTGGGAGGGCGGTGCGACTCCATCAAGGGCGGGCGTCCCAGGTGACTGATTACGGTGACCCTGTCGAACGTGCCTATGAATTTGAACGTACTGGAGCGCGATGGCTGCATGTCGTCGACCTCGATGCAGCTTTCGGAGCTGGTGACAATCGCGGCATCGTAGAGTCGATTGTTGCGAAAGTTGATATCTCCGTCGAGGTCTCTGGTGGACTTCGAGATTTTGATTCGGTGGCACGAGCGCTCGATACCGGTGCTCACCGAGTCACGCTTGGTACAGCTGCGGTCGAGAATCCCAGATGGGCGGCAAGCATGATTGAGAAGTACACGGATCGCATCGTCATCGGTCTCGACGTGCGAGATGGTCTGGTGGCGACACACGGTTGGACCAAGAGTGCCGGACCTATGGTGGAACTGATCAAACTGTTCGAAGAGGTGGGATGTCGAACGTACATGGTCACTGATATCTCAAAAGATGGAACTCTCACGGGTCCCAACCTCGAACTCTTGCGAGAGAGCGCCGCATTGACCTCCGGCGCCATCATCGCGTCAGGAGGTGTGGCCTCACTCGAAGACATCGCATCACTCCGCGAATTAGTGAGTGTCGGGGTAGAAGGAGTCATCATCGGTAAGGCTTTCTATGAGGGCTTCTTCACCGTCGCGGAGGCGTGCGAGGTGGCCGAGCGCTCATGAGCGGGAATTCGATCTCAGGATCTCACCAAGGTGGTGCCATGAAAGTGGCGGTCCGAGTCATTCCTTGCCTTGATGTCAAAGATGGTCGAGTCGTGAAAGGAACCCACTTCCGAGACCTACGAGATGCTGGCGATCCGGTAGAACTCGCTTCGCGCTATGGGTCGGAAGGTGCGGATGAATTGACCTTCCTCGATATCTCCGCGAGCGAGCAGGGGAGAGCTACGACGCTTGAGATGGTGAAGAGATGTGCTGAGCAGATATTCATCCCGCTCACTGTCGGCGGCGGTATCAGGTCGAAAGAGGATGTCGATCGACTACTGCGAGCAGGAGCAGACAAAGTTTCGGTCAATACCGCAGCGATCCTACGTCCAGAGTTGATCGATGAGATCGCATCAACCTTTGGATCCCAAGTCCTTGTCGTCTCGGTGGATGCACGACGTGAGAGCTCGCAATCGAGTGGCTTCGAGGTGACAACCCATGGCGGCAGGCAGAGTGCTGGGCGTGATGCTCTTTCCTGGGCGAAAGAGGCGAGTGACCGCGGTGCGGGCGAGGTACTTCTCAATTCGATGGATGCAGACGGTACGAGAGATGGTTTTGATCTGGAGATGATCTCTGTCTTTCGACAAGAGTTGTCACTTCCTTTGATCGCCAGTGGCGGTGCGGGAAAGATTGAGGACTTCCCAAGAGCAGTCGAAGCGGGTGCCGATGCCGTTCTCGCCGCTAGCGTCTTCCACTTCGGTACAGTCTCGATCGACGCGGCGAAGAGATCGATTGCCGCTGCGGGGCAGATCGTGCGACTCCCTTTCCAGGGTTGAACTCGCAGAGATGATGTTGAGGCAAGAGATGAGGAGTGAGGGCTGATGAGTGCTTTGATCGTCAATGAGGATGAGTTGAAGGAGATCAGATCGTCCTTCGTCGATGAAACGACTCTCCTGCCAGTCGTTGTGCAAGAGGAGGAGAACAAAGAGGTATTGATGTTGGCTTATCTCAATCTCAAGGCTCTAGAACTATCGATCTCAACTGGTAGGGCGACCTACTTCAGTCGAAGTCGCCGCGAGATCTGGGTCAAGGGCGAGAGCTCAGGCAATCGTCAATGGATAAGAACCATCTCCTTCGATTGCGATAGCGATGCCGTCCTTTTCGTAGTCCATCAAGAGGGTCCTGCCTGCCATACGGGGGAGAAGAGTTGCTTCCATCACAGAGTCTGTTAGTGGGAGCGTAAGGTCGCGTCCCTAAGTGGCGCTCTCTATACTCTTGCCATGCCAAAGACACCTCGTGAGAACCCCCGTGCAGCTCGACGCAATGACTCCCGAAAGGCGGAAGGCGACAAAGTCACTCGTTGGATCGTGATCAGCATGGTCGCGCTCGTCGTAGTCACCGCTGGTGTCGTCAGCCTCTTTTCGCAGCGGGGTGGAACCGATGAGGACCTCTCTGCACTCGACAACTTCCCGGTCTCTGCTCCGCTGGAGTCGGTGGTCTCCGATGCGGATGACAAAGCAATCGTCTTCAATCAAGGTGCACCACTGAAGTTGTCCATATGGGAGGACTTCCAGTGTCCGGTCTGTCAGCAATTCGAGGCGTCAATCGGCGGATACATTGATGAATTGGTCAGAAGCGGTGAAGCAGAAGTGGCATTCCATACTGCGTCTTTCCTGGGGCCTGAATCCAGACGCGCTGCAAATGCAGGGTTCTGTGCAGCCGATGAGGGCAAGTTCCTCGACTTCCACAAGGCGATGTACGTGATTCAGTCACCGGTTGAGAATTCAGGTTTCTGGAATCCAGACAATCTGGTTCGAATCGGAGAGAAGGTCGGTATCGCTTCAGATTCATTTGCTACCTGTGTTCGTGATGATGCCAAGCGAGAGCTCGTCGATACCGTGGCCGAATCGATGGCCAAGTACGGAGTAGAGGGAACACCGACGGTCTTCATCAACGGCAAGGAGTGGAAGCGTCAGTCACCTACCTTCGACCTTGCCGAGTTCAAGAGCGCTGTCGAAGCAGCGAAGACCGAGTAGGTAGTGGAGGTGGCGATCCCACTCTCACTGCCCTCTCCAGATTCGAACATCCTCGAACTCGGGCCGATATCGGTCCGCTATTACGCACTCTCCATCATCCTCGGAGTCGTCATCGCTGTCATGTTCGGCAGTCGCCGAGCACAGGCGATGGGAGCACCGAAGTCTCTCGTCAGTGATGTCGCAGTCATCGCAGTCCCAGCTGGCGTCATTGGCGGGCGCATCTACCACGTGGTCACGAGTCCGGATGAGTACTTTGGAAGTGGCGGGGATCCGCTCTCTGCTCTCTATATCTGGGAAGGTGGCCTCGGAATCTGGGGAGCCATCGGTCTTGGCGGTATCGGTGCGTGGGTTGCCTTTCGCTATCTCAAGCGCCGTGGTGAAGTGGGTATCTCTTTCGCGCAGTTCGCTGATGCGATCGCACCAGGCATCCTCTTTGCGCAAGCAATCGGACGTTTTGGGAATTGGTTCAATCAGGAACTCTTCGGCCGACCGAGCGATTTGCCTTGGGCGCTCGAGATCGATGCCCGCTACCGCCCCCTTGAGTACGGTCAATTCGAGACGTTCCATCCCACTTTCCTCTACGAAGCGATCTGGTGCACTATCGTCGCATTGCTCTTGATCCGTCTCACCACCCGGCTCTCTTCGAATCCTGGAAGAATCTTCGCGCTTTATGTCGCGCTCTATTCCTTCGGACGTCTCCTGATCGAGCAACTTCGCATCGATGAGGCAAATGAGATCTTCGGCTTTCGACTCAACACTTGGACCGCAATCATCGCCATCGTGCTAGCGTTGCTGGTCTTCCGGAATCTCAAAGTGAAAGATCAGGCCCAGTAGTCATGCCGATAGAAGATGTACAAAGGCGCAATGAGGACCACCGCACCCATCGCACCGGATGGTTACGCGCGGCTGTCTTGGGCGCGAATGACGGCCTGGTATCGATTTCCGCCTTGATGATCGGTGTCGCCTCTGCGGGAGCGAATGATGCAGTCTTCGCTGCCGGTATCGCCGGTATCGCAGCCGGTGCCATGTCTATGGCAGTGGGTGAGTATGTCTCGGTCCGCTCTCAGAACGATATCGAGGAAGCCGATCGAAAACTCGAACAGGAACACCTTGATGAGGACCCCGAAGGTGAACTTGAAGAGTTGACTCTCATCTACATGGAACGCGGACTCTCACGGAAACTTGCCGAACAAGTTGCCGAAGAGTTACATGCGAAGGATCCACTAGTCGCGCATCTGCGAGATGAACTGGGTCAATTCCATCTGACGAGGGCGCGACCTTTCCAGGCCGCCTTCGCATCTGCATTGAGCTTCATCGCTGGCGGAGTGATCCCGATCTTCGGTGCTCTTGCTCCGACGCTTGGTGGGAAGGTCTTCACGATCGTCGCAATCACCGTGATCGGGCTCATCCTTGCTGGCATCTTCAGCGCAGTCAGTTCAGGATCTTCCGTTACGCGCTCGGTGGTGCGTATCGTCTTCGGTGGCTCACTCGGCATGCTGATCACGGCTGGGATCGGCCAGCTCTTCCAGGTCTCCGGCATATAGCTCGTATCCACGTTCGGATACAGAACATCCCTGCCTGACACCCGCGGTTCCTCGGGCGTAGACTTCAGACCTCTACCGGGCCACAGACGTCCCAATCGCATCTCTTGCTTTCGCGAAGGAACTCGACACATGGCCTATGCATTGGGTACTCCTACCCAACAAGGACTTTACGATCCTTCCTTCGAGCATGATGCCTGTGGCGTAGCCATGATTGCAACCCTCAATCGCAAACCAACCCACGAGATCGTCCAAGCCGGATTAGAAGCGCTCCGCAACATGGAACATCGCGGCGCATCAGGCGCTGAGGTCAATAGTGGAGATGGCGCTGGAATCCTGATTCAGATTCCAGATCGATTCCTGCGTGATGTCGCGGGATTCGAGCTTCCTGCTGCAGGTCACTACGCAACTGGCATCGCATTCATCCAAAGTGAGTCTTATAACGAAGAACTCCTAGCGAAGATTGCGAAAGAGGAAGGCCTTTCCATCCTAGGTTGGCGCGATCTACCGACCGACCCCAAGAGTCTGGGTAAGACTGCGATCTCTGCGATGCCGATCTTCAGGCAGATCTTCATCGCTGCCATCGACGGTTCGAACGGAATGGACCTAGAGCGCCTCGCCTTCAGCTTCCGAAAGAGAGTCGAGCACGCACTGCCGATCTACTTCCCCTCGCTCTCCTCTAGGACACTCGTCTACAAAGGAATGCTCACAACTGGACAACTTCAGGACTTCTTCCCAGATCTCTCTGACGAACGCTTCGAATCGGCGCTTGCCTTGGTTCACTCGCGTTTCTCGACGAACACCTTCCCATCATGGCCATTGGCACACCCGTATCGTTACATCGCACATAACGGTGAGATCAACACTGTCCGCGGAAATCGTAATTGGATGTCTGCGAGAGAGTCTCTTCTGGCGAGCGAACTGATTCCTGGTGATCTCTCACGTCTGCTCCCTATCGTAAATCCCAATGGGTCGGATTCCGCATCCTTCGATGAGGTATTGGAGTTGCTGTACTTGGGTGGACGATCGCTGCCACATGCGGTCCTGATGATGATTCCGGAGGCGTGGGAGAACCATGCAACCATGTCGAAACCTCGTAAGGACTTCTATCGATTCCATGCCTCATTGATGGAACCATGGGATGGGCCAGCATGTGTGACATTTACCGATGGACGTCAGGTTGGTGCAGTCCTTGATCGAAATGGTCTACGGCCATCGAGATTCTGGATCACCGATGACGGGATGGTCATCCTCTCGAGCGAGGTGGGAGTTCTGGAGATTCCCGCTGATCGAATCGAGCGCAAAGGTCGACTTCAACCCGGGAAGATGTTCCTTGTTGATATCGAAGAAGGTCGCGTCATCGAGGATGACGAGATCAAGGATCGTTTGGCGGCAGAAGCACCGTACGGCGAGTGGCTTGATGCCGGCATCGTGCGGCTTTCGGATCTTCCGGCGCGTGAACACATCTTCTATCCGCATGCATCCGTAGTCCGTCGTCAACGCGCCTTCGGTTACACCGAGGAAGAGCTTCGCATCATCCTCACGCCGATGGCGAAGAGTGGCGCCGAGCCGATCGGTTCGATGGGTACGGATACCCCTATCGCCGCGCTTTCCACCAAGCCTCGACTTCTCTTCGATTACTTCACTCAACTCTTCGCCCAGGTGACCAATCCACCTCTCGATGCCATAAGAGAAGAACTTGTCACCTCGCTCGGTGGTTCTATAGGACCAGAGCACAACCTCCTCGATCCTGGTCCTGCCTCATGCCGGCAGATCTCGCTCGCATTCCCGGTGATCGATAACGACGAATTGGCGAAGATCATCAATGTCAACGCTGACGGTGACCATCCAGGGTTCTCGGCACATGTGGTTCGCGGACTCTTTCCGATTGCTGGTGGTGGCGATGGACTGGTGAGGCGAATCGAGGAGATCTATAGCGAAGTATCGGAGGCCATAGCTGCGGGTGCGCACATGATCGTGCTCTCCGATCGTGATGGGGATGCAGAGAATGCGCCCATTCCCTCACTCCTTCTTACCGCTGCGGTTCATCATCATCTGATTCGCGAGAAGACACGAACTCGAGTCGGACTGATCGTCGAGAGTGGCGAGGTCCGCGAGGTCCATCATGTTGCGCTCCTCATCGGCTTTGGTGCAGCAGCAGTAAATCCGTACCTTGCTATGGAAAGTGTCGAAGATCTGGTCTTACGTGGAATCATCACCGGCGTCAGCCCAGAGAAAGCAGTGCGCAATCTCATCAAAGCCCTTGGCAAGGGCGTCTTGAAGGTGATGTCGAAGATGGGTATCTCGACCATCGCTTCCTACACCGGCGCACAAGTCTTCGAAGCGATCGGCCTCGCACAACCGCTCATCGATAAGTACTTCGTCGGATGCACGTCGAGACTTGGCGGCGTCGATGTCGATGTCATCGCGGAGGAGACCATCGCGCGTCATCACATCGCTTACCCACCTGGCGGCGAGATCCCCGGCAGCAAGAAACTACCTATCGGTGGCGAATATCAGTGGCGGAGAGAGGGAGAACCTCACCTCTTCGACCCTGAGACAGTCTTTGCGCTCCAGCACTCCACCCGGCAAAAGCGCTACGACATCTTCAAGCGTTACACAACACGAGTCGATGATCAAAGTCGTCGACTGATGACTCTTCGTGGTCTCTTCACATTCAAGGAAGGTCTTGCCTCTCCCATCCCATTGGATGAGGTCGAGCCTGCTTCAGAGATCATCAAGCGATTCTCGACCGGGGCGATGAGTTACGGTTCGATTTCCAAGGAGGCTCACGAGACTCTCGCGATCGCCATGAATCGTATCGGTGGAAAGTCGAACACCGGTGAAGGCGGCGAGGATGCCGAGCGTTATCTGCCTTTGGTCAACGGTGATTCGAAGCGCTCCGCGATCAAGCAGGTTGCGAGTGGTCGTTTCGGTGTGACGAGTGAGTACTTGGTCAACAGCGACGACTTGCAGATCAAGATGGCGCAAGGTGCCAAACCCGGAGAGGGGGGACAGCTACCTGGAAACAAGGTCTATCCCTGGATCGCGAAGGTTAGGCATTCGACTCCTGGAGTCGGTCTCATCTCACCGCCGCCGCATCACGACATCTATTCGATCGAGGATCTCGCTCAACTCATCCATGACCTCAAGAATGCGAATGAGCATGCGAGGGTGCACGTCAAGCTCGTCGCAGAGGTCGGTGTTGGCACCGTCGCAGCGGGTGTGAGTAAGGCTCATGCTGATGTCGTGTTGATCTCGGGACATGACGGCGGGACCGGAGCATCGCCACTGACTTCGCTCAAGCACGCTGGCGCTCCATGGGAGCTTGGACTTGCCGAGACCCAACAGACCTTGATCCTCAACGGATTACGAGATCGCATCGTGGTCCAGACCGACGGTCAGATGAAGACCGGGCGCGATGTCGTCATTGCCGCACTTCTTGGCGCAGAGGAATATGGTTTCGCAACCGCACCGCTCGTCGTCTCAGGATGCATCATGATGCGTGTCTGCCACCTCGATACCTGTCCAGTCGGCGTCGCAACCCAGAACCCTGAACTACGCAAGAAATTCACCGGGCAACCGGAGTTCGTCGAGACCTTCTTTCAATACATCGCAGAAGAGGTGAGAGAGATCCTTGCCTCTCTTGGTTATCGCTCTTTGGAAGAGGCGATCGGAGCTGTCGAGCGTCTCGATACGCGTGCTGCGGTCGATCACTGGAAGGCAAATGGTCTCGATCTCACACCGATCCTTCACTTCCCGAGTGGATTCGAAGGCGCGCCACGAAGTCGCAAGGTCTCACAAGATCATGGACTAGATCGCGCTCTCGACCGGGAGTTGATCCGCCATGCGAAGAGTGCATTGCAGAGCGGGGAGGGCGCGAACCTGGAATTTCCAATCAGCAATGGGAACCGCACCGTCGGAACCATGCTCGGATCGGAGATGACGCGGACGGGCAGATCATTCTCGGACGACTCAATCGCGATCACCTTCCACGGTTCAGCCGGACAATCCTTCGGAGCATTCATTCCGCGCGGATTGACGCTACGACTCTACGGAGATGCCAATGACTATGTCGCCAAGGGAATCTCTGGCGGACGAGTGATCGTCAGACCCGACGAACGTGCGAGTTTCGCTTCGGAGCAGAATGTCATCGCGGGAAATGTGATCGGATATGGCGCCACCTCGGGCGAGATCATGATCCGAGGTGTCGTGGGGGAGCGATTCTGTGTCAGGAACTCTGGCGCCTCAGCAGTTGTCGAATCTGTCGGTGATCATGGTTGTGAGTACATGACCGGAGGAACTGTTGTCGTCCTAGGTCCGACAGGAAGGAACTTTGCGGCCGGCATGTCTGGCGGTGTCGCATTCCTCCTTGATGCTGATGCCCAGAAGGTCAACAGCGAGATGGTCGATCTCCTTTCGGTCGATGAGTCGATGGCAAAGAGATTGCACGAATTGATCTCTCGCTTCCATGCTGAGACAGGCTCTCGAGTCGCTGCCGACCTCCTAGCCGATTGGAATGGATCGGTTGGAAGATTCACGATGGTGATGCCGCGGGATTACCGTCGCGTTCTTGATGCCATCGCCCGGGCAGAACGCGAGGGTCTTGATGTCGAGAGAGTCGTGATGGAGGCAAGTAATGGCTGATCCAAAAGGCTTCCTGACCACTGATCGCAAGACGCCGGAGCGCAGACCAGTCGATATTCGCATCCGCGATTGGAAAGAGGTCTATCAAGACCAGGAGTTCCATGAGTTGCAGCGACAGGCTGGTCGATGCATGGATTGCGGAATTCCGTTCTGTCACCAAGGATGTCCGCTCGGCAATCTCATTCCAGAGTGGAACGACTTGATTTGGCGAGGCGAGAAGGAGGAGGCGATAGCGCGCCTTCATGCCACCAATAACTTCCCGGAGTTCACCGGGCGACTCTGCCCTGCGCCTTGTGAGACAGCATGCGTGATCGGAATCAATGCGGATGCGGTCACCATAAAGCAGGTGGAGCTACGCACCATCGAAGAGGCATTTGATCGAGGTCATGTCACACCTCAACCGCCTGATCGCATCACCGGCAAAGTGATCGCAGTGATCGGAAGTGGGCCAGCAGGGCTTGCTGCGGCGCAACAACTCACTCGAGCGGGGCATACGGTCGTCGTTTATGAACGCGCTGAGAAGATTGGAGGTCTCCTTCGCTACGGAATCCCTGAATTCAAGATGGAGAAGCGGATTCTCGAACGTCGCCTTGCACAGATGGAGCGTGAAGGGACGCGCTTCAGACCAGGTGTCGAAGTGGGACGCGACTTGACTGTCGCCCAGCTCAAGTCTCGATACGACGCGATCGTCATCGCCACTGGCGCTACACAGTGGCGAGAGCTTGAGATTCCTGGGCGAGAGTTCGAAGGTGTCTATCAGGCGATGGAGTATTTACCGTGGGGGAACAAGCAGGCGCTTTCTCAATTGCCAGCAGAACCACAGATCAATGCAAGTGGCAAGCGAGTGGTCATCTTGGGTGGCGGCGATACCGGAGCAGACTGTCTTGGCACTGCACTCCGTCAAGGCGCAAAGTCAGTGACGCAGATTGAGATCATGCCTCGGCCGACCGAAGAGCGTCCGGATGGTCAACCGTGGCCAACCTACCCCATGGTCTACCGAGTCAGTAGCGCACATGAGGAAGGCGGGGAGCGGATCTACTCGATTGCGACGCAAGAGTTCTTGGCCGATGATCAAGGGCGACTGCGCGCACTCAAAGTTGTCGAGACGAGGTTGGAAGGTGGGAAGTTCATCCCGATTCCAGGGAGTGAACATGAGATCGAGTGCGAGATGGTCCTCCTTGCCATGGGCTTCACAGGTCCAGAGCGCACTGGGTTGATCGAAGAACTCGGTATAACACTCACTGATCGTGGGTTGATCGCGCGAGATGATGAGTATCAGACCAACCTTGAGAATGTCTTCGTCTGCGGCGATGCTGGACGTGGGCAATCTCTGATCGTCTGGGCCATTGCAGAGGGTCGTAGCGCCGCGGCTGCCGTCGATCGATATCTCACAGGTCGAAACCAATTGCCGACCACTATCGCTGCGAGTGAGCGTCCACTCGCTCTGTAGGTATCAGTGATTCATAAGAGGAATGAAAGATAGGATTGGACATATGTTTGCGTCGATGGATGTGAAGCGACGGGCGAAGATCGTCTGCACTATCGGTCCTGCTGTGGCTACCAAAGAGAAGATCGCCGAACTGATCTCCGCTGGCATGAATGTCGCTCGTCTCAATCTCTCCCATGGTGACTACGCGGAGCATGAGGCAGTCTTCACATTGATCCGAAGCGCCGCCCAAGCGGCAGGTCGCCCAGTCGCGATCTTGGTCGACTTGCAAGGGCCAAAGATTCGTTTAGGGCGTTTCAGTAAGGGCCCTCACAAGCTCTCCAAGGGTGACATCTTCACCATCACGGTCGATGAGGTCGATGGCGATTCCCAGCACGCAAGCACCACATACAAAGGTCTTCCGGGTGACTGCTCCGTCGGCGATATCGTCCTCATCGATGATGGAAACATCATGGCCCGCGTCACGAAGGTCACCACCTCCGATGTGGTCACTGAGATCGTGCAAGGGGGAAGCGTCAGCAATAACAAGGGTCTCAATCTCCCCGGAGTCGCCGTTTCCGTCCCTGCAATGTCCGACAAGGATCGAGATGATCTGCGATGGGCGCTGAAAGTCGGTGCTGACATGATCGCTCTCTCTTTCGTCCGCCGCGGTAGTGATATCGATGAAGCGCTCACCATCATGAAAGAGGCTGGAAGACGACTACCCGTCATAGCGAAGATAGAGAAACCTCAGGCAGTCGCCAATCTCGATGAGATCATCGAGGCCTTCGACGGCCTGATGGTGGCTCGAGGTGATCTTGGAGTGGAACTTCCTTTCGAGGATGTTCCGATGGTTCAGAAGAGGTGCATCACTGCCGCCCGCGAGATGGCAAAGCCCGTCATCGTGGCGACACAGATGTTGGACTCGATGATCAATAACCCAAGGCCGACCCGTGCAGAGGCGACCGACTGCGCCAATGCTGTCCTAGATGGCGCTGATGCCTTGATGCTTTCCGGTGAGACCAGCGTCGGCCAATTTCCGATCGAGGCAGTCCAGACGATGGCAAGGATCATCGAGAAGACGGAGAGTGAGGCTCTTGACCTAATCCCGGCCCTCAAGCATGCGCCGAAGACCAAGGGAGGTGCGATCACAAAGGCCGCGACCGAGGTTGGCATGATCATCGGTGCGAAATATTTGGTCGCTTTCACGCAGAGCGGTGATTCCGCGCGAAGGATGTCGCGGTTACGTTGCTCGATCCCGATGCTTGCATGTACTCCTGAGAGCGCAACCTACAATCAACTTGCGCTGAGTTGGGGCGTCGAACCGATCATCGTCCCGGTAGTGAAGACGACGGATGAGATGGTGCGACAGGTCGATCAGATCCTGATCGACAGCGGAACGGTCGCAAAAGGCGAGAGCGTCTTGATCGTCGCAGGTTCACCACCAGGGATCCCAGGATCCACCAATGCGATGCGGGTACACATCATCGGCGCAGCAGTGGATGGTTCTGCGGCTGCCTATCGCAATTAGCATCGCTATAATCTGACCTGAGCCTCGGTACTCCAACGGTAGAGAGGGCGGTCTCAAACACCGCATAGTGTCGGTTCAAATCCGACTCGGGGCACATGAGTTATCGGATCGTGGTCGCGGAGGATGAGGCACTGATCCGAATGGACCTGGTTGAGATGTTGATCGGTGCTGGGTATCAAGTAGTCGGCGAAGCGACCAATGGTGCTGAGGCAGTCGATTCGGTGAAATCGCTCCAACCTGATCTTGCGATCCTTGATGTGAAGATGCCGGTCCTAGATGGCATCTCTGCCGCAGAGCAGATCCAAGGAGTCTGTGCAGTATTGATCCTCACCGCATTCAGCCAGAAGGAGTTGATCGATCGTGCCAGTGAGGCGGGTGCGATCGCCTATGTGGTCAAACCTTTCACTCTCCTTGATCTTCAGCCATCGATAGAGATCGCCATCGCCCGCTTTCGTCAGATGAAGTCGCTTGAGGAAGAGGTGCGAGACATTCATGAACGACTCGAGACCAGGAAGGTCATAGATCGAGCAAAGGGGGTCCTGATGGGAGCGCTCAAACTCTCCGAACCAGAGGCCTTCACATGGATCCAGAAGACTGCGATGGATCGCAGGGTTTCGATGAAGGCCGTGGCAGAAGCAGTCATCAACCCGGAGAAGACGCTGGATTGAGACTATTCATCCCAAGATATGAGACAAAGGGAAAGAGATACCCTCTCAATTCTTGAGAAATCAGGAACCTCCGGGCTAGCCTTGCCTCTCCAAATCTCTCCCTCTGATTGTTGGGGAGAGGTCTAAACAATCGAGAGGCAAAAAATGCAGAAATCACTCAAGGTGACCCTTCTTGCAGTGCTTGCGTCGCTAGGTCTCGTCGTTGCTGGTTGCTCCAGTGACGGTGGCGAGGCTTCCGGCCCACTCAAGATCGGTTCACTTCTTCCTGAGACTGGAAACCTCGCATTCCTCGGACCACCAGAGTTCGCAGGCGTCGACCTCGCTGTCAAGGACATCAATGACGCAGGTGGCGTGCTTGGAAACCCAGTTGAGCACCTTCGTGGTGACTCCGGAGATACCTCGACCGATATCGCACAGCAGACTGTCGATGCACACATCGCAGCTGGTGTGAGCGCGATCGTCGGTGCGGCATCTTCTGGTGTCTCGCTCACTGTGATCGACAAGATCACAAGCGCTGGCATCGTTCACTTCTCGCCAGCGAACACCTCACCTGACCTCACCACCTACGCTGATGACGGCTTCTACTTCCGTTCGGCTCCACCAGATACATTCCAAGGTGCAGTCCTCGGACAGTTGATGGCACAAGATGTCAGCGGCCAAGAGGCTGGCGGTTCAGGTAATGCAGTCTTCATGAACCTCGATGATGCATATGGAAACGGTCTCGCGAAGTACGCAATCGCTGCATTCAGCGGTACCTCGACCCAGATCGTCTACAACCCACAGGCAGCTGAGTTCTCTGCTGATGTCGCTAAGGCAAAGGCAGCAAACCCAGATGCGATTG
>Ga0164292_10001925_pt1 | contig 16946 bp, 15 predicted proteins | sample GEODES117metaG_FD_111486 | JGI IMG/M metagenome (GOLD analysis project Ga0164292, IMG submission 111486) | Eutrophic lake water microbial communities from Lake Mendota, Wisconsin, USA - GEODES117 metaG | ecosystem: Environmental > Aquatic > Freshwater > Lake | place: USA: Lake Mendota...
GAGGATCTGCGCGCGGTGGCCGAGGTGCTGCGCGGCCGCCGGGTCGCCGACGGCGTCCGGATGTTGGTCGTTCCGGGCTCGATGAAGGTCCGCGCCCAAGCCGAAGCCGAAGGTCTCGGTGAGGTTTTCAGCGCAGCAGGCGCCGAGTGGCGGCTCGCCGGATGTTCGATGTGCCTGGGGATGAACCCCGACCATTTGGCCCCGGGTGAGCGCTGCGCCTCGACGTCCAACCGCAACTTCGAAGGCAGGCAGGGCAAGGGCGCCCGTACGCATCTGGTGTCACCGGCTGTCGCCGCCGCCACCGCGGTCCGCGGCACCCTCTCGTCGCCCGCCGACCTCAACTGAACCCGAGGAGAAGTCAAGTTATGGAAGCGTTCCACGCCCACACCGGGATCGGTGTGCCGCTGCGCCGGTCCAATGTCGACACCGATCAGATCATCCCCGCGGAGTACCTCAAACGGGTCTCCCGAACGGGTTTCGAGGACGGCCTGTTCGCGGCGTGGCGCTCCGACCCCTCGTTCATCCTCAATCAGAGTCCCTTCGACCGGGGTTCGGTCTTGGTGGCCGGGCCCGATTTCGGCACCGGCTCCTCACGCGAGCATGCCGTCTGGGCGTTGATGGACTACGGCTTCCGGGTGGTCATTTCGTCCCGGTTCGCCGATATCTTCCGCGGCAACTCCGGCAAGGCGGGTCTGTTGGCGGCTGAAGTCGCCCAGGATGACGTCGAACTGCTCTGGAAACTGATCGAGCAGCATCCCGGACTGGAAATCACTGTCAATCTTGAGGATCGGACCATTTGCGCGGCAACGGCGGTGGTGCCGTTCACGATTGACGACTACACCGCTTGGCGGTTGCTCGAGGGCCTCGACGATATTGGCCTTACGCTGCGCAAACAGTCTGAAATAGCGGCTTTCGAATCCGCCCGCCCGGACTGGAAGCCGCGCATCCCCACCGCCTCCTGAGCCCGCCGGCAAGCCCGGAATTCTGTGCTCGCCGCGGCACTCACCCGCCCCGTCCTAGCCCTCAAGCGGCGCAACCGGATTGACGCGACCCCCGCAACATTTTGCTGTAAATACGCGTGGCTCATGGATATCTGTGCGCGCAGGGTTTACCGTGTTGTCCAGTCGGCCCAGAGTGGGCCACTGTCGCGGAGGATTTGAATGAACAAAGCAGAGTTGATCGAGATTCTCACGGAGAAACTGGAAACCGATCGCGGTAGCGCGACCAGAGCCGTCGAGAATTTGGTCGACGCCATTGTGCGCGCTGTGCAAAAGGGCGACAGCGTCACCATCACCGGGTTCGGCGTCTTCGAGCGTCGACGTCGGGCCGCGCGCGTCGCCCGCAACCCACGCACCGGTGAGACCGTCCGGGTGAAGCCCACCTCTGTTCCGGCTTTCCGTCCCGGAGCACAGTTCAAGGCGATTGTCTCTGGTGCGCAAAAACTCCCGGCTGAAGGACCCGCTGTCAAGAGAGGCGCCGTCGGCGGCGCAGTTAGGAAGGCTGCTGTGAAGAAAGCTGTCGCCAAGAAGGCCCCCGCCAAGAAGGCTGCGGTCAAGAAGGTTGTCAAGAAGGCTCCGGCCAAGAAGGTCGTCAAGAAGGTCGTGAAGAAGGCTCCGGCCAAGAAGGCTCCGGCCAAGAAGGTCGTGAAGAAGGTCGCCGTCAAGAAGGTTGTCAAGAAGGCACCGGCCAAGAAGGCTCCGGCCAAGAAGGCTCCGGCCAAGAAGGTCGTGAAGAAGGTCGTCAAGAAGGCACCGGCCAAGAAGGCACCGGCCAAGAAGGTCGTGAAGAAGGTTATCGTCACGAAGGTCGTTGCCAAGAAGGCTCCGGCTAAGCGTGGCCGTCGCTAAGCGCTAACACCTTCGCGAATACGCCGCGGGCCCTAGGGGTCCGCGGCGTATTCGTGTTTCGCCAGTGCGGACGCTCAGCCGTTGACCGACGTGGCCAGCGGGCTGGGCATGTGGTCGGCTGCGATGAGCCGGCCCTGAGCCAGCGTCAGCACCCAGGTGCTGCCCTTGCGGTTGCGGGACTTGTCCGGTTTCACGCCGTCGCGCTGACACCACCAGTCGATCAGGTGGGGGATGACCCTTCCCTGGGAGCAGATGGCCGGGGTCCCGCCGAGCGCGGCGATCTCCACTACCCGCTTGTGGGCGGCCTCCGGGTTCTCGGCGTAAGCCTCTTCGGTCAGGGCCGGTTCGGCGGTGATGGGAACGTCCAGGGTCAGCGCCAGCGGTTCGACGGTTTGGACGCACCGGGTCCTCTCGGCGGCGTAGACCACGTCGGCACCGAAGGCCAGTAGTTGGGGGACCAGCGATTTCGCCTGTGCCCGGCCCTTTCGGTCCAGTGGCCGCTGGCGGTCGTCGCCGTGATACCGCGCTTTGCGGCCCGCGGTGCCGTGCCGAACGATCAGCACGGTCTGGGTGTCGGCGGGCTTCTTGGCGAACCGCCCCAGCACCTTGCGGTCGAGCGGATAGGTCAACTGCTTGGCGGCAGCCTTGGCCGGAAGCCACAGCAGGGTATCCGCTTCGCTGCCAGGCGTGAACTCACCGCCGCAAGCGCGGGCCGCCCAGTAGTGGACCACCTTGGTCCCGACCGGGATCGGATACGTGACCCGGCACAACCGGCGACCCAAATGCGCCTGCTGCCCGGTCTCTTCGAGAATTTCGCGGACCGCTGCCACCGGTTCAGTTTCGCCCGGGTCCACCTTGCCTTTCGGAAGTGACCAGTCGTCGTAGCGGGGCCGGTGGATTACCGCGATCAGCGGTTCGCCCGATTGCTCCTCGGGCCGCCACAACACGGCCCCGGCTGCCAGCACCGAGACCGGCGCCGCCGTCTTCTTGTTCGACACCTTGTTCTGGGCCACAGAGTTTCGCCTCAGCCGTGCCGATGTTGGTCCATCAGCCACACCTGGTGATCGCGGACCTCGTGACCGTCCTTGGGTGCGGCGGTCCAACTGCCGTCCGATCCCAGTTCCCAACATCTCGTCGACGGGTGCAGGGCCGACTCGAATACCTCGTCGAGCTCAGCGGTCAGCCGGCGATCCTTCACTTGGGCCATCACCTCCACCCGGCGGTCCAGGTTGCGGTGCATCATGTCGGCGCTGCCGATCCAGAACTCGTCGATGGCGTGGAAATGCATGACGCGGGAGTGCTCCAGGAACTGACCGAGGATGGAACGCACCGTGATGTTCTCCGAGAACCCGTCGACTCCCGGCTTCAACGCGCAGATCCCGCGCACCACCACCTCGACGGCAACCCCGGCTTGCGATGCGCGGTAGAGGCCGTCGATCACCTGCTCGTCGACGATGGCGTTGGCTTTGATCCGGATTCGACCGTTGCCGGTCTTTTCGTGCGCGGCCACTTCCCGCTCGATGCGCCCGAGGATCCCGGTGCGGACCCCGTGCGGCGCCACCAACAGGTTGCGGTAGCTGACCTTTCGCGAATACCCGGTCAGCGAGTTGAACAGATCGGTGAGGTCCGCCCCGATATCCGGTGCCGCGGTCAGCAGGCCGACGTCCTCGTAGAGTCGAGCGGTCTTCGGGTTGTAGTTGCCGGTGCCGACGTGGCAGTACCGCCGGATGGTGGAGCCCTCGCGGCGCACCACCAGGCAGGTCTTGCAGTGCGTTTTGAGCCCCACCATTCCGTACACCACGTGTACGCCGGCGTCTTCGAGTGCTCGTGCCCATTTGATGTTGGCCTGCTCGTCGAACCGTGCCTTCAGTTCGACCAGTGCGACCACCTGTTTGCCGGCGTCGGCAGCCTCGATCAGCGCGTTGACGATCGGGGAGTCGCCGGAGGTGCGGTACAGAGTCTGTTTGATCGCCAACACATCCGGATCGGCGGCGGCCAGCTCGACGAACCGCTGCACGCTGGTCGAAAACGATTGGTAGGGATGGTGCAGCAGCACATCGCCATCGCGCAGGGTGGCGAAGATGCTCTTGCCGGTCTCGCTGAACGCAGGGTGGGTAGCCGGCACGAACGGCGGGTCCTTGAGCGTCGGCCGGTCGACCGCGTACACCTGCCACAGCGCAGAGAGATCCAGCAGGCCCGGCACCTGCACCACGTCGCCGGGGTGGACATCCAGTTCCCGCAACAGCAGGCCGAGCATGTGCTCGGACATGTCGTCTGAGACCTCCAGGCGCACCGGCGGCCCGAACCGGCGCCGCGCCAATTCCCGTTCGAGGGCCTGCAGCAGATCCTCGTCACGGTCTTCGACATCCATGTCGGCGTTTCGGGTGATCCGGAAGGCGTGGTGTTCGACGATCTCCATGCCGGGGAAGAGCACCGGTAGGAACGCCGCGATGAAATCCTCCATCGGCAGGAATCGCGCAGTCTTGATCTCCGGGTCGGTGTCTTTGAGGCGCACGAACCTGCCCACATTGTCGGGCACCTTCACCCGGGCGAAGCGCTCTGCTCCGTCACCGGGGGAGCGCACGGCGACGGCCAGGTTCAGGCTCAGCCCGCTGACGAACGGAAACGGGTGCGCCGGATCGACGGCCAGTGGCGTGAGCACCGGGAAAACCTGCTCGGAGAAGTACACCGACAACTCGCTGCGTTCGGCGTCGGTGAGGTCGGACCAACTGACGATGTGGATGCCCTGCCCGGCCAGCGCGGGCTGCACCGACTCCAGGAATACCTGGGCATGACGGATCGCCAGTTGCTGGGTGCGCTCCCCGATCAACCGCAGTTGCTCGCGCGGGGAGAGCCCGTCGGCGGAGCGGACCGACAACTTCATCTCGTCGCGCCGTTTGAGACCGGCCACCCTGACCATGTAGAACTCGTCGAGGTTGGAGGCGAAGATGGCAAGGAACTTGGCCCGCTCCAGCAACGGCAGCGAGGTGTCGGCCGCCAGCGTCAGCACCCTGTTGTTGAAGTCCAGCCAGCTCAGTTCCCGGTTGAGATAGCGGTTCGCCGGCAACGGGTTGTCCACCGGTGCCGCAGTCGCCGCCGGGGGTGCGGTGGGGGCGGCGTCCCGGGCCGGTGGGGCGCCTTCGGCTGCTCGAGGATCGGTCTGGGCCTCCGTCATGGCCCCATCATCCCCCATCAGCAGCTTGCCGTGGTGGGCTGCGGCGAATCGGCTGCCAACCGGTGATCGGTCGGCGATCTCACCGGATCGCGGCGGCTGTGGCGGCCCCGACGCCGAGCAGACGAGCCGCGGAGAGGTCTGCCGGGGTGTCGATGTCACAACGCAGGCCCGGCCAGTCACCGACGAGTTCCACTGCACCGGATTCGCGGTGTCGGCGGGCCGAATCGGCCCCGAAAAGGGGTTGCGGCCCCACCCCGAAGGCGAACAGCGCCGCGGTGCCGCCGCCTTGGCGGTCGGCCACGAAGCTGCGCGGGTGGATCGCCGCTGAGGCCACCGCTTCGCTGAGTTCGCTGGACCGCAGGGCCGGTAAATCACCCTGCAGCACAACGATATTCGAGGCGGCTCCCGGCACCGAGCCGCATGCGGCCAGGATGGCGTTGTTGAGCGGGTCCCGGTGGCCGGCCGGTGTCGGGTCGGCGACGACTCCGGCCCCCAACTCCTCGACGGCCGCCGCCACCACGGGGTCGGGCGTGACCACCGTGATCGATTCGACCGCGGGCACGGCTCGCGCTGCGGTGATGGTGTCCACCAGCATCGCGAGCACGACACGTTCCCGCGCATCCCCGCCGAACAGCGACCCCAGCCTGCTTTTGGCGGCGTCGAGGCGCTTGACCGCGATGATCAGCCCGACGCCCACGGCCGCCATCCTGCCAGCGCCGCCGTGATTAGGTTGAGGGGCAGGTGGCGGAACGGTTGCCGCATGGATGAGGTGACGGGAGGATCGGAGGGTCGATGACGCTGGGTACCGCAGCGGTGATGGGCGCAGGCGCCTGGGGCACCGCGATGGCCAAAGTGCTGGCCGACGCCGGCGGCGACGTCCGATTGTGGGCGCGCAGTCCGGCGGTGGCCGAGGAGATCAACACCGCCCACAGCAACGACCGCTATCTGCGGGGGATCGCCCTGCCGACCGGGATCCGTGCCACCACCGACCCGGCGGTCGCATTGGACGGCGTCACCACCGTGCTGCTCGGGGTGCCGTCCCAGACGCTGCGCACCAACCTGGAGGCCTGGCGGCCGCACATCGCCCCGGACGCCACCTTGGTCAGCTTGGCCAAGGGCATCGAATTGAGCACCTGTATGCGGATGAGCCAGGTCATCATCGCGGTGACCGGGTTCGATGCGGGGCAGATCGCGGTGGTGTCCGGGCCCAACCTCGCCGACGAGATCGCCGATGAGCAACCCGCCGCCACCGTGGTGGCCTGCCCGGACTCCGGGCGGGCGGTGGCGTTGCAGCGGGCGCTTGCCACCGGCTATCTGCGGCCCTACACCAATTCCGACGTGGTGGGCACCGAGATTGGCGGGGCATGCAAGAACGTCATCGCACTGGCCTGCGGGATGGCCGCCGGTGTCGGCCTGGGGGAGAACACCGCCGCGGCGATCATCACCCGTGGGCTCGCCGAGATCATGCGGCTGGGAATCGCGCTGGGCGCCAACATCACAACGCTGGCCGGTCTGGCCGGCGTGGGCGACCTGGTCGCCACGTGCACCTCGGCACACTCCCGCAACCGAAGCTTCGGTGAGCGCCTCGGCCGCGGCGACACCCTGGCGGAGGCCGAGAGCGCCGGGCACGGCCATGTCGCCGAGGGCGTCACCTCCTGCTCGGCGATCCTGGCGCTGGCATCGAGCTACGACGTCGAAATGCCGCTCACCGAAGCGGTGTACCGGGTCTGTCACCGTGGACTTTCCGTCGACGAGGCCATCGTTCTGCTGCTGGGCCGCAGCACCAAACCGGAGTGAAGAGAAGACCCGCATGACCGAGCGCTTCGGCGATTCCACCCGCACCGTCAAAGCCGTCGACTCCGAGGCGATCGCGGGTCAACCGGTGGCGCACGTCCCGGTGCCGGCCTCGGCGTATCACCTGTCGGCCGACGAAGGCAGCGAAGCCCACGTCTACGGACGGTATTCCAACCCGGTCTGGGTGCATCTGGAGTCCGCACTGGCCCAGTTGGAAGAGGCCACGACAGCGCTGACTTTCGGCTCCGGCATGGCGGCGGTCACCGCCACGCTGCGGGTACTGGCCCGCCCCGGGTCGGTGCTGGTGGTTCCGGCCGACGGCTACTACCAGGTGCGGCGCTACGCCCGGGAAAGCCTTGCAGAGGCGGGCATTACGGTTCGTGAGGCGACGACCGCCCAGCTGTGCGAAGCCGCCGAAGATGCCGACGTGGTGCTGGCCGAGACACCGACCAATCCCGGTCTGGACGTGGTCGACCTGCACCGCCTGGCGGGGATCTGCCGCCGCCGGGGCGCCCGGCTGGTGGTGGACAACACCACCGCGACTCCGCTCGGACAGCAGCCGCTGGCGATGGGCGCGGATCTGGTGGTGGCCAGCGCCACCAAATCCCTGGCCGGGCACAGCGATCTGGTCGCCGGATACGTCGCCGGCAGCCAACCCGAACTGATGCACGCCGTCGAACGGGAGCGGCTGCTGGCCGGACCGATACTGGGTGCGCTGGAATCCTGGATGCTGTTGCGCAGCATCGGCAGTTTCGGACTGCGGTTCGACCGGCAATGCCAGAACGCACTGGCGCTGGCCACGGCCTTGCACGGCCATCCGCGGGTGCGGGCGGTGCGCTATCCCGGACTGCCCGACGATCCGGCTAACCGGGTGGCGATGACCCAGATGCGCCGATTCGGTGGCCTGCTGTCGGTCGAACTCGCCGATGCCGAAGCGGTGCACGATCTGGTGCGCCGCAGCGAGTTGCTGGTGGCGGCCACCAGCTTCGGCGGTCTGCACACCTCGGTGGACCGCCGGGCCCGCTGGGGCGACGTCGTGCCCGACGGGTTCGCGCGAATCTCGGCCGGCATCGAGGACACCGACGATCTGGTGGCCGACGTCGTCGCCGCGCTGAACACTTAAGCGGCTTCGTGGGGGTGGCTTCGGGGGGTGGCTGTAACCTCTCTAGCTTGTGACTCCACCCCCGGGCTCCCGGATCCGCGTTGCCGTCATCTACGGCGGCCGTAGCTCCGAACATGCGATCTCCTGCGTATCGGCAGGCAGCATCCTGCGCAATCTGGATCCGGAGCGCTTCGAGGTGGTGCCGGTCGGGATCGCGCGGGATGGATCCTGGGTGCGCGCCGAGGTTGACCCCGACGAACTGGCCATCGCCGACGGCAAACTGCCGCAGGTCAGCGGCGCTGCCGCCTCGCCGCTAGAGGACGTGGGGGAGATCCTGGCGGGGGTGGACGTGGTTTTTCCGATCCTGCACGGCCCCTACGGCGAGGATGGCACCATCCAGGGCCTGCTGGAAATGGCCGGGTTGCCCTACGTCGGTGCCGGGGTGCTGGCCAGCGCAACGGGCATGGACAAGGAATTCGCCAAGAAGCTGATGGCCGCTGAGGGCCTTCCCATCGGCGACTACGTCGTCCTGCGCCCCGATCGCAGCGCGCCCGGCGCCGAAGAGATTGCCCGCCTTGGATTCCCGATGTTCATCAAGCCTGCGCGGGGCGGATCCTCGATCGGTGTCAGTCGGGTCACCGAAGCGGCCGGACTGCCCGCCGCGATCGCCGAAGCACGCCGGCACGACCCGAAAGTGATCATCGAGGCCGCGATCAGTGGTCGCGAACTCGAGTGCGGTGTGCTGGAATTCCCGGACGGGGCGGTGCGCGCCAGCACTATCGGTGAGATCCGGGTATCGGTCGGCGGCCGAGACTGCGACTCCCCGGGCTTCTACGACTTCGAGACCAAGTACCTCGATGACGCAGCCGAACTCGACGTCCCCGCCCACGTCGATGATCTGACCGAAAAGCTCCTGCAGGACTTGGCGATTCGGACGTTCAACGCGCTGGACTGCCAGGGTCTGGCACGGGTGGATTTCTTCCTCACCGAGGACGGCCCGGTGGTAAACGAGATCAACACCATGCCCGGATTCACCACCATCTCGATGTACCCCCGGATGTGGGGGGCCAGTGGCGTGGACTACCAAACCCTGGTCGGGACGATGGTCGACACCGCACTGGCCCGCGGCACCGGCCTGCGTTGAATCACGGCCTGCCGGGCCGGATCGGTACGGCCGGCATCTCCTTCTCGATCACCTCGGACATGGTCTGGATGGGTGAGGGCCCGGATCCGTCGGGCAGCGTCAACGCCACGTACACCGGGCGGTCCACACACAGCCAGGTGCTGCGCCGCAACTCGGTGTCCTCGATGCGAAACCACTGCACCTCATTGACCATCTGGATGGGCGCACCGACGACGAACTCGCCTGGCCGGTCCAATCCGCAGCGCATGATCACCGGTTCGGTGCCCGCTTCGTCGGTACGCCAGGCCGCGGTAGCCGCCGGCGTCGGCTGGGCTGTCTCGGCGCGGCGGTAGTCGCCAAGCTGATCGGGCAGGGCGGCGAACAGGGCTGCGCATTCGGGACCTTCGGCCGCCGGCGCCGGCACCGCGGCGATGACGACCGGCGCGGCCGGGGTGCGCCGGACGGCGGCGACGGTCAGGACCGCGCCCACAGCCAGCACTGCCAGCAGAAGTGCGGCGATCAACACCGCCCGGGGAGGTCCGTCGGGGTCGACGGCAGGGACCTGATCAGGGACCCGATCGGTACCGCCCTGCACGTCTCTCACCTCGCTGGTTGGTCCTACACTGAGGGTCTCAAGGTACCGCAGGGGGAGGCGAGCCAGGGAGGCAGCGAACGTGACCGATGCGCCGGGCGGGGTGTCCGGTCCCACCCTGCAGGAGGTGGGTGAGTTCGCCGTCATCGACCGGTTGGTCCGAGGACGCCGGCAGTCCGCCGATGTGGTTGTGGGCCCCGGGGACGACGCCGCGGTGGTGTACGCGCCGGACGGCCGGGTCGCGGTCAGCACCGACATGCTCGTGGAGGGCCGCCACTTCCGGCTGGACTGGTCCACCCCGCACGACATCGGCCGCAAAGTCATCGCCCAGAACGCCGCCGACATCGAGGCGATGGGTGCCCGGGTGACCGGCTTCGTCGTCGCCTTCGGCGCGCCTCCTGAGACGCCGGCCGACAGGGCCGCCGAAGTGACCGACGGCATGTGGTCGGAGGCGGCGCACTGCGGAGCGGGGATCGTCGGCGGTGACCTGGTCGCCAGCCCCGGGTGGGTGGTATCTGTCACCGCACTGGGCGATCTGGGGGGTCGCGATCCGGTGCTGCGCAGCGGTGCGCATGCCGGTTCGTTGATCGCTATCGCCGGCGATCTTGGCCGCTCAGCTGCGGGATTGGCGTTGTTGCGCAACGATATCGGTGTTGCCGGTGACGAGTTCGAGGATCTGCGCCGCTGTCACCGCGTGCCGCGGCCGCCCTACGGGCAGGGCCGGGCCGCCGCCGAGGCCGGCGCCCAGGCAATGACCGACGTCTCCGATGGACTGCTCGCCGACCTGGGCCATCTCGCAGATGCCTCCGGTGTGCTGATGGACCTGCGTGGTGCGACGCTGCGCGCGGACGTCGACGCGGTGGCCGCCGCAGCGGCCGCCGCCGGGGTCGATCCATGGTCGCTTGTGCTCGGCGGCGGCGAGGACCACGCCCTGGTGGCGTGCTTCCCGGATCACCCGCCACACGGCTGGCGGGTGATCGGATCGGTGCTGTCCGGTCCGCCCGGTGTCCTGCTCGACGGGCAACCGTGGGCCGGCCGGTCGGGGTGGCAGTCCTACGACTGAGTTTTTTCGCAGTCCTAAGACTGAGCTGTGGGGCGGCCTTACCGGCCGGTTGCTGCTCCGTCGGCGCCCGGGTTAAGTTGTCCCTCCGTGACGGCCCAGCCACTGAACGAACTCGTCGATGACGGCTGGGCGCGGGCGCTGGAGCCGGTGGCCGACGACATCGGCCAGATGGGTGATTTCCTGCGGGCGGAACTGACGGCGGGCCATCGCTATCTGCCGGTCGAGCCGAATGTGTTGCGGGCCTTCAGCTTTCCGTTCGAGGCGGTCCGTGTGCTGATCGTCGGCCAGGATCCCTATCCCACGCCCGGGCACGCGGTGGGCCTGAGTTTCTCGGTGGCCCCGGACGTGCGGCCACTACCGCGCAGCCTGGTCAACATCTTCACTGAATACCGGGCGGATCTGGGTTATCCGCAACCGGCGAACGGCGATCTGTCCCCGTGGGCGCAGCGCGGCGTCATGCTGCTCAACCGGGTCCTCACGGTCCGGCCGGGCACTCCGGCGTCGCACCGGGGCAAGGGTTGGGAAGCAGTCACCGAATGCGCCATTCGGGCACTGGTGGCCCGTGAGCAGCCGATGGTGGCGATCCTATGGGGCCGCGACGCGGAGACACTCAGGCCGATGCTTGGCGGCGAGAACTGTGTGAGCATCGAGTCCGCGCACCCGTCGCCGCTGTCAGCGAGCCGGGGCTTTTTCGGATCACGGCCGTTCAGCCGGGCCAACGAACTGTTGGCCGGGATGGGCGCCGAACCGGTGGACTGGCGACTCCCCTAGGCGACTCCCCTAGGCGACTGCCCTGGGCGGCAATCTCAGCCGCGAACGACCTTGCCGGCCTTCAGGCAGGAGGTGCAGACGTTGACGCGATGCTTGTTGCCGCCGGGGCGGGCAACGGCGTGAACGGTCTGAATGTTCGGGTTCCACCGGCGGTTGGTCCGGCGGTGCGAGTGCGATACAGACTTGCCGAAACCAGGGCCTTTCCCGCAGATATCGCAGACGGCAGCCATGTCAGAACTCCTCAAGTCTTATGTCGGTGGGGTCGGGGGGCGGTTCGGTGAACGCCACGTCGGTGACCCGGCTGCTCAGAATACCGGCGCGGGGAACGGAACGCCAAAATGGGGCCGGTGCGCGGGAGGTATGCACGGGGCCGGATCCGTCACCCGTGCTGATTAGGCTGACGCCACACGCTGAGGATCGGAGGTGCGGATGGCCGAGCGGCGGCTGGACGCGACCGCCCTGTGCGAATGGGCGCACACCTGCGTCAACGCCCTGATCCGGCACACCGACGAGATCAACGGACTCAATGTGTTCCCGGTCGCCGACGCCGACACCGGGACAAACATGCTGTTCACCATGCGTGCCGGGCTGGTCGAGGCCGAGCCCGCGGGCATAACCGGTGATGTCGTCGCGGTGGCCGGGGCGCTGGCGCGGGGGGCGTTGAGCGGGGCGCGGGGCAACTCCGGGGTGATCCTGTCGCAGATCCTGTGCGCGCTGGCCGAAGTGACCGCCGCCGCGGCCGCGGACCGCGACATCGCCGATATCGACGTCGCCCTGCTCGGTGCGTCGCTGCGGCACGCGGTGGCCCTGGTGGTCGCCGCCATGGGTGGGCAGGTGGTGGACGGCACCGTGGTCTCGGTGCTGCAGGCCGCCGCCGGCGCCGTCGAACGCAGCGCCGATGCCGGCGCCGGGTTGGCTGACTCTCTTCACACCGCCGCCGATATGGCGGCCGAGGCCTTGGAGCGCACCCCGGATCAGTTGCCCGTGCTGGCCGAGGCCGGGGTGGTGGACGCCGGTGGATTGGGGCTGTTGGTGCTGCTGGACGCGTTGAGCGTCACCGTGGCCGGGCACGCGCCCGCCCGTCGCAGCTATCTGCCCGCCAGCACACCGGCCCGCGCCGATGTCACTGAGGTGCCGAGCCCGCAGTTCGAGGTGATGTATCTGCTGGGCGGGTGCGACGCCGACGCGCTGCGCGGACTGCGGGCCGCCCTGCAGGATCTGGGTGACTCGGTGGCCCTGGCGCCGGCCGCCGACGGGCGACAGTCGGTCCACGTCCACACCGACGACGCCGGCGCGGCGATCGAAGCCGGTCTGGCCGTCGGAACGCTCAGCCGGATCCGCATCTCCGCGCTGGACACCGGGCGGCTGGCCCCCGGCGGCTGGACCCGCCAGCGCGCGGTGCTGGCGGTCATCGACGGCGACGGGGCCGAAGGGCTGTTCGGCGGCGAGGGTGCGTGTGTGGCGCGCCCGGACGTCGAACTGGTCGATCCGGCCGACGGCCTGAGCGCTGATGAGTTGCTGCGGGCCCTGGTCGATACCGGCGCCGCCCAGGTCATGGTGCTGCCCAACGGGTATGTCGCCGCCGCGGACCTGGTGGCCGGGTGCACCGCCGCGATCGGCTGGGGGATCGACGTGGTGCCGCTGCCGTGCGGCTCGATGGTGCAGGGGCTGGCTGCGCTGGCCGTCCACGATCCGGGTCGCCACGCCGTCGACGACGGTTACACCATGGCCCAGGCGGCGGCCGGCTGCCGGCACGGCTCGGTGCGGATCGCCACTGAACAGGCGCTCACCTGGGCCGGGGCCTGCCTGCCCGGTGACGGCCTGGGTATCTCCGGTGAAGAGGTCGTGGTGGTCGACCCCGACCCGGTCGCCGCCGCCGCCCGGCTGATCGACCTGTTGCTCGGCTCAGGAGGGGAGCTGGTCACCGTGCTGCTCGGCGCGGGCGCCGACCCCGGCGGTGACGCCGTCGCCGAGAGGCTCGCCGCCCACGTGCACCGCCGACATCCCGGCACCGACTTCAGCAGCTACCGCACCGGCCATCGCGGCGACGTCCTGCTCATCGGGGTGGAGTAATCGTGGGCTCGCCGCGGGTTCTCTTGACCGACCGCCTGGATGCCGTGCTGGGCGCCAAGGCCGCCAAGAGCCTCGACGAGGTGTTCGGCATCCAGACCGTCGACGACCTACTGCGCCACTACCCCCGCAAGTACAGCCAGGGCATGACGGTGCGCGGCGAAGACGACGAGCCGCCCGAGGAAGGCGAGCACATCACCTTCGTCGGTGAGATCGAGAAGGTCGACGTGCGTTGGACCAACCGTCAGCCACGCCGGGAGTACGTCGTCATCACCCTGAGTAATCGGCGACCGAAGGTGACCGCGACGTTCTTCAACGCCAAGTACCTCAAGAAGCAGTTGGTGGAAGGCACCAGGCTGATGCTGTCCGGGGAGGTGGGCTACTACAAGGGCACCATGCAGCTCACCCACCCGGCGTATCTGATCCTGAACTCACCCTCGGGCCGCCTGGGCGGCACCAAGTCGCTGAAGACGATCGCCGCTTCCGCCGGCGGGCACGGTGACGAGTTGGATATGTCGGTCTTCGAGCGCGATTACTTCCCGATCTACCCGGCCAGTGCGAAACTGCAGAGCTGGGACATCTACGCCTGCGTGCGACAAGTTCTCAACGTTCTGGACCCGATCCCCGAGTCGCTGCCGGAAGCTGTTGTGCAGCACTGGGATCTGGTCAGCGAGGATGCCGCGCTGCGCGGTATCCACCTCGCCGAGAAGGAGGCCGATCGGGAACGTGCGCGCCAACGCCTGACTTTCGACGAGGCCGTCGGCCTGCAATGGGCGCTGGTGCAACGGCGCAGCGGCGATCTCGCCGACTCCGGGCCGCCGGCGCCGCGCCGCGACGATGGGCTGGCCGCCGCCCTGGGCGAGAGGCTGCCGTTTGAGCTGACCACGGGCCAACACGAGGTGCTCGAGGTCATCGCGGCCGAACTTGCCGCCACCAAGCCGATGCACCGCCTGCTGCAGGGTGAGGTCGGCTCCGGCAAGACGATCGTCTCGGTACTGGCAATGCTGCAGATGGTCGACGCCGGATACCAGTGCGCGCTGCTGGCTCCCACCGAAGTTCTCGCCGCCCAGCATGCCCGCTCGGTCTGCGACGTGTTGGGGCCGTTGGCGATGGCCGGCCAGTTGGGTGGGGCCGAACACGCCACCCGGGTGGCGTTGCTGACCGGTTCGATGTCGCCGGCCCAGAAACGTCAGGTGCGCGACGAGGTGGCCTCCGGTGCGGCGGGCATCGTGATCGGCACCCACGCGCTGCTGCAGGACGCCGTGGAATTCCACCGGTTGGGCATGGTGGTCATCGACGAGCAGCACCGGTTCGGCGTGGAGCAGCGAGACCGACTGCGCGCCAAAGCTCCCGAAGGAATGACGCCGCATCTGCTGGTGATGACCGCCACCCCGATACCGCGCACCGTCGCCCTGACCGTCTACGGCGACTTGGAGACCTCGACGCTGCGTGAACTGCCCCGTGGCCGCCAGCCGATCACCACCACCACCATCTTCGTCACAGAGAAGCCGCAGTGGCTGTCGCGGGCCTGGCAGCGGATCCGCGAGGAGGTCGCCGAGGGCCGGCAGGCCTACGTGGTGGCATCCCGCATCGACGAGAACGACAAACCCGACGCAGCCGCCACAGCCGAATCGGCCGGCGGGAACCTACCGCCGCCGGTTCCCGTCGTCACTGTGTATGAGCAACTGCGAACGGGACCGCTATCGGGACTGCGGCTGGGTCTGATGCACGGACGATTGTCTGCCGAGGAGAAGGACGCGGCGATGGCGGCGTTCCGGGCGGGGGAGATCGACGTGCTGATCTGCACCACCGTCATCGAGGTGGGAGTCGACGTGCCCAACGCGACGGTGATGGTGGTGATGGACGCCGACCGGTTCGGTATCAGCCAACTGCATCAACTGCGCGGCCGCGTCGGCCGCGGTGCCCATCCCAGCCTGTGTCTGCTGGCCACCAGGCTGCCGGAAGGTTCCAAGGCGGGGCAGCGGCTCAAGGCGGTGGCCGGCACCCAGGACGGCTTCGAACTGGCCGACCTGGATCTGCAGGAACGCCGCGAAGGAGACATATTGGGCGCCAACCAGTCTGGCCGTCCGATCACCCTCAGATTTCTATCCCTGGCCGAGCATCTTGATGTGATCGAGGCGGCGCGGGAGATCTGCGAGTCGGTGCACGCCGCCGACCCTGCCAACACCGGGATGGCTGTCCTGGCCGCACAATTCACCGGCTCGGACCGGATCGACTACCTGGACAAGGCGTGAAGCGCCGCACCGTGCTGTGGCTGGCCGCCGCCGCGGTGGTGGCCGTTCTTGTCGCGATCCAGGCAATAGCGGCCGCCGGCCACCGGGAACCGACGGCTGGGGCGCCGCCGAGTGTGCAGGCCGGTGCCGACGTGCTGGCCGGGATCAGCGTTGTGCCACAACGTGTTCGCGGCTACGACTACCGCCGGTCGGCGTTCGGGGACGCCTGGGATGACGACACCAGCGCGCCGGGTGGGCGCAACCGGTGCGACACCCGCAACGACATCCTGCAGCGTGATTTGGTGGACAAGACCTACGTCAGCACCAAACGCTGCGCCCAAGCCGTCGCCAGCGGCACCCTGCGCGACCCGTACACCAACGAGACGGTGTTGTTCCAGCGCGGCAACCAGATTGGCGCGTCGGTGCAAATCGACCACCTTGTGCCGCTGGCGTTTGCCTGGGACATGGGAGCGCGTGATTGGCCGGATGCGATGCTCAAACGTTTTGCCAACGACCCGGCCAATCTGCTGGCCGTGGCAGGGAAAGCCAACCAGGACAAGGGCGATCTGCCGCCCGGGGAGTGGATGCCGCCCAACACCGCGTTCTGGTGCCAGTACGCGGTGGCCTTCGCCGAAGTGCTGCGCGGCTACCGGCTTCCGGTTGACGAGGATTCGGCTCGCCAATTGCGAAACGCGGCGGCCAGTTGCCCAAGCAACTGACCGCCGCGCTTCGATCGAGCGGTACTTAGTCGGCGTCGCTTGCCCCGCGACGGGAATCGCTTCCCCGGGAGTCGCTTTCGCCCGTGTCGTCGGATCCGACGCTGGCGGCCGCCGTCGGTTCCGGAGCCTCGACCGGCTGTCCCAGGTCGGCCTTGAACTCCTCATCATCGGGAAGCGCTGGAGCATCGACAACCGGGTCGTCGATGGCCGGGGCCTCGTCAGCCGGGGCTTCGTCGACCGGGGCTTCGACGGCCGGGGCCTCGTCAGCCGGGGCTTCGATGGCCGGGGCCTCGTCAACCGGAGCCTCGACCTCGACTGCATCAGAAACCGCTGCCGCGGTGGTAGGCGCCGGCGGCGGCGTCACCACCATCTCCTGGCCGAGGTATTGACCCAGGCCGACCGCCGCGCCGATCCAGCTCACCGGGATACCCGGGTCGTTGACCTTGACGGACGTGC
>Ga0164292_10001926_pt1 | contig 16944 bp, 7 predicted proteins | sample GEODES117metaG_FD_111486 | JGI IMG/M metagenome (GOLD analysis project Ga0164292, IMG submission 111486) | Eutrophic lake water microbial communities from Lake Mendota, Wisconsin, USA - GEODES117 metaG | ecosystem: Environmental > Aquatic > Freshwater > Lake | place: USA: Lake Mendota, Wisconsin...
AGCGAGCGGTGAAAATAAAATAATAAAAAGAAATGTAAATCTCTGCATGAGACTCCTCCAGTATTAATTATAGAGGCTTGTCAGAGGAGGAATGGAGGAAAATTAATCTAGGAAAATTGTTCCATTAATTTAGGGAATATTTTGCCGATTTTGCCAGAAACTAGAAAACGTAGGTCGCACCAATGGCAATTCTTGTATCCTTGACACTCAAAGAGGTCTCACCCTTTCCTGCTAAATTAGTTGACTGATAGAGTATTCTTGGCGTTAGGCCATAAATTATGTAAGGAAGTCCAATTTCAATACCAGTAGAATTTCCTTGAAAGCCCTTTGTCTTACTCAGAGGTTTCCACCCTGTTGATGAAGCCACTGAACTTAAATACTGAGTCTTAATGTTCCACTTTTTATCTTTTATAATTGGATTTATTTCAATTAGAGCTTGGGCCCAGGTAGCCTGAATGGTACCAGAGGTTAGACCACCACCTGGTTCTGTAATGTTAAAAAAAAGCACATCTTCTTTTTTAAGTCCAATATCAATGGAATGCTCCTTCATCTTAAAGCTACTCGTAAAACCATATTGAAATAAGTTTGGAGCAGGTAATTCAGAGGCAAGTGGTTTTGAAATTCCGCCCTGATATTTAAGATAGAATATTTTATTTTCTGTATGCCAAATATCTCCACTTGATCGTAATTGTAAAAAATTTAAATCTGAAATCGTTTTAATATAAGAATTTGTATCAATATTTCTTTTTTCGTAAATCACTTCAACGTTAAAATTTCTTTTATATATTCTTGGTATTGTTTTATCATTCTTGTCATTTTGATCGAGATCAGAAGAGGACATAAGCATTCCAGAAGAGGATGCTCCTGAATTATTGTTCTGATTAGTGTTTTCTTCTGTTGAATGAGAGTCAAGTCGCTTTTTTGATATAGCTGAATCAGCACCCTCTTGAAGGCCTTTAATTCTGTCTTTAAAATTTATCGCCGATGCATTTGCAGTATTTGTTGAAATCGTATCGATCTCTTTGTCGCTGGAATTGCTGGTCTTCTTTTCTAGCTTCTGTGCTTTTTCATTCTCCTCTTTGAGATTAATAAACAAAGCCTCAAGTCCACCTTGAATCAGACGTATAAAATCTTCTTCTCTTATTTCATTTTTTTTTACAGTCTTAATAACTAATCTTTTTTTTGTGTCAAGTAGATCCAGAGTAAAACTTAATTTGTTATCAATTTGCTCAATAACTCCTTCCACCGCAAAAATATTGATCAATGTTTGCTCCGGAGGAGCTGCGCTATTTAACAGGAGCTCATATTCTGGTAGAGAAGCTAGAAATTTTAGAACAGTTTTATTTAAAGAGTTTGAAAGTGGGCGACTGATTTTATCTTGTCCTTTAAACTGTCTAATAATAATGTATTTCTTTTCTGATACTCCCTGGCCAAATGTCAGCTGAGAAAAAATCAGTGTAAAGATTATGAAGATGTGTGTTTTCATATTCCCTTATAAAAAAGTACTAAGGTTTGTCATACATCTAGAGTAACCGTTCTCGAGATCTGCTTCAATATAAGCTGGGGAAACAAGACTGAACTCAAAAAGATTCCCTCTAAGCTCTCGACCACTAAAAAGGTCAAGAGAAGATCTGAAGCAGCGATTGGATGGGTCGGTATAATCAAAACTTTGCATGAGTGGACACATGGAAGCAAAAGTAATTGGGTTTGCAGTAGAAATCCATTGCGGATCATTTTTTTCTTGAGAGGTAAGCTGATCCCAAGCTATTGAATTAATCATGGTTTTTTGTACAGAAGAAGTCTCATTACCATTTTTGATACTTACAGTTTTAGAAGTACATCTAGAAAAAGCCTTTGAATATGCTTCCGGAGTGGTAAAACGAGTTGTATCAACAAGAAATTTTTGATTGTGAAAATAAAGGTTTCCTGCCGGAGGGACAAAGACTTTAACAAAATTAAAACTCGTGATGTCCGTTATAAAATGGTCTTTTCTGTTTGATGCAAAACCAAACAATACATCACCTCGAGTGAAATTCGGATGTTGTCTTATGGCAAGCACCTTATAATGATAGATTCTTCCTATCTCTGAAGTTGGGGCAGAAAAGGTTGCAAGAGGAGTCGTCGTATTGTAGATGTCCTGTCTTGTAATGTCGGTGTTTGCTAAATTGAAAAAATCACTTAAAGATCCCACTAATCGAGACCTAATCACTCGGTATCCGACAATTGTTCCGATATCAGGCGTTGAACCATTATGAGCTGGAAAGTTGAGATTTGTTGTTAAGCTCACCGATGTAATATTTCCCCAGTTAGAATTTGCGGCTTGAGCAACAAGGGCAGCTGGCGTGATATTAAATTCAACGTAAAAAACGAAATTACTTAAAAGCGATCGGCCGGCAGAGTAAAAATTAATTCGATAAACATAAGGGTCTATCGAATCCGCCCTCGATGTATTCGATTGATTTAACATGTTGTTATGTTTTTTTGAGATAGATATTCTCAAGAAGCAATTTTGTTCTGAATTTGTGAAACCACTGGTTGATGTCGCAATTGTATCGCCTCCATAAAGACACTGTCTGCTGGCAAAAATTTTCATGAATTGCTGAGTATTCTCTCCGATCAGGACGTAGCTTCTAGAGTCGAAAGAGTCCGTACTAAAATCACTTGCCTGGGGTTCACCAATAAAGTTATTGTTATATAGTCTCCATTGGTAGAGAAGAGACGCTTTTGTGTTGGTATTGTTAGTGTTTAAAATTTTCTGATAGATATTGACCACTTCTGGCGATGAACCTTGAGAAAATAACTGAGTTGCAATTGGAATCCTGAAGACATTGTTTATCGTATTTTGAACTGCTCCAATTGTATTTTGGCTGGTTAATCTGGTAACTACGTTGACCCTGGTTAATTGACTATTGTTAGCCAGAACTGGGGCCAAGGTTGCAGGTAAGAGCGGTTGAAAATTTAGGGGAACATTATAGATGTTGTGATTGTTTTGATAATTGTTTGTTGTGTCATTTGTGATTAAGTATCCAAGATAAAGCTGAACTCCATTAGCAACTGTTGGAAGATAGCGAATGGTAGTGTAGCAAAACTGATTGGGCGCAAGTAGCTTATCTGTACCACATAAATTTTGATCATAGCTAAGGCATGTAGCGTCTTTAGCACTATTGGCTGCTAAAATATTCACCCTAATGTCCGCAGCTCCCGGGGCTACATAACTTGTTGAGTTGTTGGTGTCTGATATTCTGAGCATCGTTCTTTTTACTCTAATATTTGTAGCAGAAATATTTGTAATTTTGATGACTCTTTTATCATAAGTTGCAGTTGAAGGTGCAGGGGCATTAAATCTTAAGGACGTTAATCCAAGGGATGTTCCTCCTGCCACTTGATTCCATGTTCCCGTAGTGAATTGGGTCAAAGGATCGGTGCATGTTTCATAAAGAGTATTATTGCCCAGAAGATTAATACCAATTTTAGCGGAATCAAATCTAACCGGAATTGTGGTTGAACTATCTACCTCTGCAAAAATGACAAGGCGTATTTTTCTTTCGCATTCACTATCAGATGCTACCGTGCAAGATTTTATCCAACTTGTACCGTTACGGTCATGATTTCTTTTACCAGTGTCATACGTAAATAAAACGTTTATAGCATAGAGGCATTTTCCTACATTACATAGTGAGGGATTAATTTCTGTGCTGTAAGTTGCTCCCCCTAAAGAGGCGATTGGGAAATCATAATAAGTATTTGAACTGAGGGGTGTCGCTACCTCTGTTCCATTATTAACTTGGCGAAGATTTATTGTCCCAGCTCCGGCCACAGGAGAAATATCAATCGATTTGATAGAACCACTGCCAGCGTTTACATTGGTCAGGTCAAATGGAATTTTATAACTTGTTGTGGTCGACCCTATGGCATATCTAGGGAAGCTGCCCATGAATAGATAATACTTTATGGTGTTATCTTCATTGGCTGTTAAAATATTTTGAATGGCAGTGCCAGAGTAAATAGTTTTAGGGAGTTTGTAAGAATCCCTGGCACCTAAAATGAAGCTTGAATTTTGTTGAGGGTTAAGAAATGGGTTAAGGTAATCCAAATTTATCGAAGATGAATTAGAAGTTCCATAAAAAATTCTTTCAACGAAATTATCTGTACCGTAAGTCATGGGCATTCGACCAATCATGGTTGTGTGCCAATTGTTTCTCATACCAGTTGGTGCACTCGTTGGAATTAGCGGAACCAGCCTTATAGGCATGTATACTGGAGTGACGGCAGTGGTGAATTGAGGCTGAGAAATTTGATAACCAAAGTCTGAGGAATATCCAGCTGGTAAAGTTCCATTAAAAGCAGCAAGCTCCTGCGCTGTATGTCTAAAACAGTCTCGGTAGCTTAAGTTAGTTGTGAGAGAGAATGAAACAGTCGAGCCGTAAGTATCATAGTTCACTCGATATGCATCATTTATGGCCTCTTGTCCTGGGATAGAGTTTGCCAGGATTCGAGAGGACTCACTCGTTTCAAGTGGACTGGTATTACTTCCAAGCCTCCAAGAAAGAGGTAAAAAACATTGAGCATCAGATGGAAGAGAATCATCCGTTGCGCCAAATTGACAATTATTAACACTGAATTCATAGCATCGACAGTCTTTGATAACGAGAGCAGGGTTACAGTCAGGTGCGGAGGTAAAGCTGTAACCACTTCCACTTAAAGCTGCGCTTATTTGAGCGACTTTACCGGAACCTACGTTTGTAATGTTCATCCTGTAATTTACTTTACTGCCTTTTACGAGTCCCATGTTGAGGGTCTTAAAATTATCTGGATCATCAGCGATTTCTTCGAGTTGACCTTTTTCTGTTAAGGTAGCTCTAATTTTTACCTCTGATTTTAATAAAGGGAAATTCGGAGTCGTCTCGTTTATATCATCAGTAAAGCTAGATCCGTTTCGATAAAATACTTTAAACGTTTTAAATTTCTCCGCAGTAAGACCACTAGGAAATGGGAAGTCATACATCGCCTTATTTTTATCAAAGGCCGGAATGGTAAAAACAAAAGGAGCGAATAGGATTTCTAAAGTACATACCTGTTCAGAGGAAACTTCGGTGCAGTCACTTGTCACCCTGGCATTACGGTAGTAGCAGTGATTGAGTGTGTCGATACAATTATTGGCATCGTTAAGTAGAGGTAGTATTTGTGAATCATGGGGAATTATTATCTCATTTTGTGTATCAACGGGATAAGCAATTTTGGTTAGAAAAGCACTCTCTTGACCAGTGTTTTTAAAGATCATGGTAATCTTTTTGAAAGCGGTCTCCTTACTTCTCTGTGAATGTGCTAAAAGTGCAAGTCGCCCGAAATCGTAGGTTCTAAGATAATTCAACTCAGAGTTAGGACTGTTATTAATTTCACTACCGAGGTTGTTTACAGCAAAAAGAGAATTGTTATTATATCTAATCGAAATAAGTTCCAGGCGAGCAGCTGACTTTCTCTTCGCTCTGAGGGGGATGCTATAGTTCTCTTTCCTATATCCAGACGGAGGCAATGGATCACAATTAACCTTATTGTCACAATGATTTTCGCCATCTCTCCATTGAGAGTCGTAAATGACGAAGATCTTCATATCCTTGCCAAGTTTTGAGTAATCGGTCTGCTCAAAGTTTGTAGCGGATGCGAGTGGATCAACAAAAAAAGTCTCAGAACTAGGTTGAAATGTAACTTTAAAATTACATCCACTGTTAATAGGTATCAGTGGACCGGTTACTTTGTCCCCGACACAATTGTCTGAATCTGTAATAGAGAAAGGAAAGTTTTTAAGAGGCTTGGGAGTTTTTGTAGCATCAGCTTCATCGTAGCATCTTAAAATAAGTGAGCCTGATTGTTTTTCGCAAACGACCCATGGTTCGTCGTTTGAACTCATTAAAGCTGGTTTTGTAACTCTGATTTTATTAATTCTTAAGGATCGGTAACCCACATTAATGGTTCTGAAAATTTTAGATGCTCGATTTCCCTGAACAATGCCAACTCCACTGTTTGTTAGATCTATGGCCGAGACAGGAAGAAGACGACCCTCAATTTTAGAGGAAAGAGAGTCATAGTTAATCCCAAGAGTCGCTCTCGAGCCGGTTGGATTTTTTATGTACTCAACAGTTAATCCTCCTTCATAACGAACCCTTTCATATCTCTCTGCTATGATCTCTGGAGTGTTTTTAGGAGTGTATGTAAGAGTGAAGTCACAGGTTTCATTTTTTTTAATTGATTGACCATCCACACAGTCCGGACTGGTGATTGTGTAAGCATTCGCATACATATCGCAAAGATTATCATTGACGTCTTTGCAAATATTAATATTTTTAATAATGAGACTACGCGCAGTGAGTCCACCAACATTTTTAATTGTAAAATTCTGCGTATAAGTTCTTTCGATCGTTCTCTCGACGAGAGCTTCAGATCCTACTATATCTCCAAAACGAATTCTGGAGGGAATCTCTTGAATAGCGAGCTCCGCCGGGATACCCGAGAGGATATAGATAGATCCAATATGATTTTCGAAATCGACATAGTTTTTAAAACTAAGATGAAGCTGCTCTTTATATTCTCCATCAATAGGAGGAAGAAGCTCTACCATGATAGTACAACTTGTTCCAGGAGCTAACGTTCTCTCGCAGGTTCCACCTTTGCCAGGAAACACAGACTCACCTGTTTCAAGAGTTTTAAATTTCATCGCTGTAAATTCATTATTGATGGGACTAAAAGCTAAGTTGATCTCAGTGTAAGGGAAAAGGGTGTTATTCCTTACTGTCACGGTCATGCCTTTAGCACCATCGGAAGTAACCCATTCTCCTAAATCCAAATCTTTTCCAGATAGATCCTGGTTATCAATCCCAAAGGTGATAGGTTTAAAGATTCCATTTGTCATAATTTGAACAGAGGAATCCTGTGGATTACATCCCCCGAAAACGATCATGATTAGAACTAAGAAAAAAACTTTCATCTTTATGGTCCTAATTAATCAACCTCATGTATCGATACACCACATCTCACACCTGATTCTTCTCCGAAAAATCTTCCAATCCTTGTACTAAATCGACCATTATGCTGGTCATCTCTAGTGTTTTTATTAAAATGTCCGCCTTGGGTATAAAAGAGTGTTGTTTCTCTTGGAAGTTGCCAAGAAACGGACCAGTATTGAACTGGATAATTCGGATTACCAGCATCAAAATTGGTGAGTGGCTCCTGAATGCTTTGGATTTGGTTACTATTTAGATCATTTCCAGAAACATGAATTCGGTTCTGATCCACACTCGGTCCAAGTTTTACCCCTGTAGTTATAGAGAAAATTCCTCCAGCGTTTGCCCCTGCGCCCGGTGTGGGTGGAACCACGGTCCCCTGAGTAACTGAAAGCTCTCTCAGCCCTTCATTCTCAATTTTCGATCCACCAACATAATAGTTTTTGATGATATTTGGGTGTGGATTTCCACTTTCACCTGGGAAATCAGGATCTCGGCTTCCATTGGTATCTAGATAACTAAAATCTGAAAACTCTTCAATTACGAGGGCTTCTTGATCGGCTGCACAGGTTGTATTGTAAGTCGGACCCTCTCCACAGGACAAAGGAATACCAAGGAGAGTTGAAAAGAAAGCATTATCAAGGAATTCTGTGCCACTGGCCGCAAGACCAGTTTTAGCTTCAATGGTCAGACCATCCGGTCCGCCACTTTTAAATATCCACGGAAAAGAGAGGGAATTCCTATTTAAGATGGCGCTCGCTAAATGTTTAGGACCAAAATCTAGAAAATATCCATTACCATCTCTGTAGTAGCGTAGAGATCCTTTGTCTTTAACACTTGCATGAGTTTTTATCAATTGTTGGTTGAGAGTCTTGAAGAAGAGATCTCCAAATATATCTTGGGTGGTTAGGATACTAATTTCACTCGAGTCATTTCTTCGATTAACGTCGGTATCGGCCATCGAACAATAACCAGCTCCCTGATTATCCTTAATGTAAGGGCGAAATAGGTTCTCATCATCAAAGGTTCCATTTGTTACTGTCGTACCGTCATTTCTTGAAATTTTAAAGTACTGAGGATTACCGCCTTTATAGCCTTTCCTTAAAAGTAGCCAATTGCTGCTCCACGTTGTCGAGACAAAATTTAAGTCTACATGGGGTTCATCAACACCACCATTAGGTTGATATTCGGGGGACTCGCCACCGAAAAAGTGGTTGTCCCATTTTCCTGTATCGACTGCTCCAAATCTTAGACCAATTGGAGAATAGCCACAAAAAAGTTCATCATTACTTGGTTCTTCAACGTTCCCCACCATGTCCTGAATTCCGTAGCGGCTAATGCAGCTACTGGTCGATTTCGAGCCAGAGAAATATGGATTATTTGGTAATCGATCTGGAAGATCCGACCAAAGAGTGGGGTCTCCCATTCCATTTGGTTTATGAGCACAAACAGTTTGTTTTATGTCTTGTTTGTGAAAAAGGTTTCCAACGGTAGAACTAGATCGTGAAAATGCGTCATCAATACCTTCAAGATAGTCTATCTCTCCTGTTCCATAAATGTCTGGCCACATGCTGGAAGCAACGAATTCTCTTTTTCTTAGAAGTCTCTTGGGGAGATTTGTGGCAATGTAAGATGTCTTTCCTTCTTGATAAACAACAACATTGACCTTGTAGAGTTCGCAAACTTTTCTCGCCACTGTTCGATCTACAAATGTCAGAGGAGGAGCACCCGCATTGTTGGTGGTCATGATTTTACCAATTGGTAAGTTAGGTATGTAGCTAGGAATTGCTGGAGCGGTAAAAACTCCACCACCGTAAAGTTTATTGTTAGTTATAATTTCTTGACGGGATTTATCGATGGTAATTGAGGAGTCGTAAGAGCCTGTGAGTCTATTTAAATTTGCCCAACGAGGAATGTACTCACCATTTCCATTTGACCCGTCAATAGCAGCTAGATTTATGGAACAACTTGAAGCATAACTAGTAACTGGTTCAGTAGGCGAGGCACTCAACACGACAGGATTAGAGCCACTTAAACCAACTAATAAATTAGGATATGTTACTCCTGAAGGAAAGGGCTCCTGAGCGGTAATCACACCGCTAAAAGTATTATGATAAACATTCAAAAAGTTTGATTGAGCAGCATATTGTTTGAGCCACGAAAAGCGGTCCCCTGGGACGGGGAAATGATTAATAAATGTTAGAGGGTTGTCACTGGAGTTAGCGACACCCACTCTTTTCGTAGCATAAAAGACATTACAGTCTGTATTTGGAACCGGAAGATCCACGCCACTTTTTAGACTATAGCCTGGAAGTGAATTAGCGTCAGGATTATATCCACCCAAATCTGCAATTTGTGGAGAGCAGTAATATCGCGGAACAGAATAATCATAACTCGCACCGATACAGTCTCCAACGAGGAGTTTTTGTTTTAACGTGTTGTCTCCTGTAGGTGCAGTGGTTAAAGTCACGGAGCTAATAAGTCCCGGCAGAGGGTTAAGATCGTTAGCTCCCAAGGTGTAACCTGGCTTCACATAACGATAGCATCCTCTTTGTGAAACCGCTGCATAAACGTTCGATAGATCATTCCAGGAAGTTGATTTTAGAGTTTCTTGTGCGCTTGAGGATTCAGGGCCTCGGGTATAATTACAACCCAATTCATGTCGATCAACCAGAAGGTCTGCTTTTAAATCAACTCTCGTTTTTCCCTGAATAAATGGATAGCTCTCTTGGACAGCACCAACACCAGTAAATTCACAACTGTAATTATAAACTTTGTTTGGATAGAGGGAGAGATTTTGTCCTGAGCCAATATCTGGAGTGAGGTTCATTTCTAAGCACTGAGAACGATTTGCCATCCATCGGTGGACAAGGGCCATGTTAGGAGGAGGCAGAGTCACTCTGACTACAGCAGATTCTGGATTAGTCAGTGTAACTGGTTTGCCATTAAAATAGGGAACTACTTTATACCAATAAACGCGTGCTTGCTCGGTTCCATTTACAAGATGATTCGGACTTTCAACCGGTGCTAAATTCTGGACAGAATAATCAGTGAAAAAGGCCATACGGCTCGTGATCAAATTTGTATTTGGTCTTTTTCTGTATCTATGAGTTCTGGAATGAATCATGAACGCATCAGAAGTCGTAATATCTGTCCATGAAAGACGATTATCCTCAGAGCGAAAAACTTTGTAGCCAAACTTTCGGTTCGTGGCGTTTCTTTGTGCAGAATCCAGTTGAGGAGTAGTGAAGGCAGAATTATCACTCGTGTATTTGAAATCTACATCCTCCCAAGCGATAGATACAATTCCACTATTACTACCAAAGCCTCCTTGCTTTCTTTTTCCATCAAACGATGAGTTTAAATTGATCTTATCATTATCTGGATCTGAATCTTGAGTGCTTTCAAAAGTCGCAGCTAGTGGTTGGCCAGGAGGTTGACGAAAAATGTCCTCAATCGCATCAGTTGGCTCATAAGGAATTCCACTAGAATCAATTGCCTCAGTTATGTATTGACTGGAGGCATCCGATTTTAAATTACTTTTCTTAGGGCCAATTGCAAATATTCTTGTCCATCCTTTAAAATCTGCTTTGGATGGAAGGATTTCAGCATTTTTAATTTTAACGTTAATTTGACTCCAAAAAAAGTTTGTCGTTCCCGAATTCGTATTGGTAATTAGGCTTAGAACTCCCATTTCATGAATTCCAGTCACAAGACCTGTTTGGGTCGTAAGAGTGTTGCCCGTAGTTATAGTTTCAAAGCAATAGTTCGATACACCACAATTTGTATTCCGATTACCTGCCGTCGATGCGTAGGTGGATTGATATTCACTGACTGCTTGATTAAAGCTAAAAGTTGAAATATTAGATGTTTCAAGTCGCTTTTTCCAAAAGACCACAGATCGATTATAGATACCACCCGTAGGTTGGTTCCAAGTTAAAGTGATACTTCGGTTATCTTGGTTCGCAGCAATTGTTTCTGCGCCTGAAAATTGTTGAATAGTCGGAGTTAGGATCTGGGGAGTGATACAACGCTTAATTCGCTGACCATCATTTAATTGAGCACTGATGGACCCCATGGTATTAAAAATATACGGAGTTCCAGTGAAACAATATTCGGAGCCATTCAAGAGGGTGCCTGAAACCTTTAATTTGTTAAAACTAGAAACATCAGGAGGTATTTCTCCTCTCGTAAGCCCATTACAAACTCCCGCATCGGCATGACTTATGGGTGTGGTATTAGAAAGTTCATGTTGGGTGTTGTTATTTCCCACACAATAAAATTTCATGCCATCTGCCCAACCCACGCTTGTTACTGGGGGATCAAAATTAATTGTCACTTCATTTAGAAAATCTGGATTATCTGGGTTACTGAGAGATATGATCCCCATGAAGGAGGCAAGAGAAGGTTTTACTTGAATCGTCTGTGTATCAGAGCGACCCGCTCTCGTTGTTGCAGTTCCAGCAATAGGGCAATCAGACACTGGTGACTTACAAAGAAGTAACTGAAGTTTATAGGTAGCACCAGTTTCCAGTCCTACAATTGTTTTTCTGGTAAGAAAGGGGTCCGTAACGGTAAATATTCCAGACGCTTGGTCGTTAGCTTTGAGAGGAATATCAACGAAATCTTGTTCAAGAAAATCAATCGTGCTTCTTTTGTAGATGATTTTCATCGCATAAAAAGCACCCCAAGATCTTGCCCAAGTCGTTTCAATATCTGTGTAACCAGATTGTCCCAAAGCATTTTTCGCACGAAATTTTTCTGGATTAAAATCAGGAAGACCCTCAGCATCATTTGTTTTAAAACTTAAAAATTTAGTATTGTTTTCTCGATCAACTGGGATGTAAGAGGCTCCAGAACTTAGATAATTTCCATACATTCGATGTATCGCTCGCACCGTAAAATAATAGGTGGTATTGGCATCAAGATCATCGATATCTGCTTCAGTTGGATGTTGAGCAACAGTGATGGGAGATATCGTTTTTATCGATCTGTGTAAACTTAGTGGGTTGAAAAGTTCAGCAGGACTTAGCTTCGCATAGATAACTTCATAGCGAACTGGATCATTGGGCTTAGTGGGAGAAGCAATAAAAAAGGGAACCTTGTCCCACTTGACCCTTATCGCTCTAGACTCTTGTCCCGGCACTGCTTGCAAATTTACAATACCTCTAAAGTCTGCAACAACATTGTCGAAGGTCTTTGCTTGAATGGAAGCCTCATCCTTAGATTGTGCCCCAGTTTTTTTATTAAAAGCCCTAACTCGAAATTTATAACTAGAGTTTATATCTAGATTAGTTACAAGAAAGTAGTACCTACCACCCAGATGGGTCGTAAGAGAGTTAAGAAGCATCTCAGTCCCGACTTCTGAATCGTTAATGTAGAGTTTGTAAGAATAATCAGTAGTAGGACCATCGACTTTCTGAAAAGTAATTTCAATCTTGTCGTGGGATACGGCGTTCGCAGTGGCAATACCGTTATAGGAGAAGAGGATAGGATCAGTTACGAATTGGGTTGTATTGGGAACATTTGCTTCCTCAATTTTTCCCACACACGCACTAAGCATGACTAAAAATGAAACTGTCAAAAGATGAATGATTTTCGTCGTTTTCATAACCATTATTGTCACATTTATAAAAACTCAATTACAGAGTGGGATAATTCTTCCCCCTAGAGAGAAAGTTGAATTTTCAATAGTTTAAATCGGCTATAAATACGGGGCAAATTTAACGAATTTTCAGCGGTTTACGGATTGTCCGACTTGGACCATCTGCCAACAATTAATGGATCATTTTGCTCAATCTAGGGGGACTCAATATTTTTTGCCTAAAAACTGGACTACAGCACTCAAGCCAGAGTGATACTTTCCTTCTTGGATCTCTCGGACGCAAGTTCGAAAAATAACAGGATTAAGTTCAGACAATTCACTTTCAATAATAGTTTTTGTCAAGAACATGGATTCATCTTTAGGCCCTCCTGTTTTAAACAGGAGTTGCTCTGGTGTGTAAGCCTCAAACAGAAAAACACCATTCGTTTTTAAAGATGGATAAATATTTTGATGAACCCTCTGTCTTATTTTTGGAGGTAAATGACCAAAAATAGAAATAATTCCGTCCCAAGTTTCATTCCCAAAACCAAACGTTTCTAAATCTGAAAGAATTGTTTTAAGAGAAAGATTCTCCTCCTTTGCTCTTATCATGGCCTTTTTAAGGCCCACTTCAGAAATGTCCACGGCGGTGACTTCAAAACCATTTTTAGCTAGAAAGAGGGCATTTCTTCCTTCACCCTCGGATAAGCAAAGAATTTTACCGTCCTTTGGAAAATGAAGAAAATTGTCTTTTAAAAAATCATTTGGTTCAACGCCGTAGGCGAATCCTTCTTCGGCATATCTCTCATTCCAAAAATCTTTCATTAAATTTTCCTCTAGATGCGGAATATCACCAAGAATGGTCCCGCCATGCTTCAAGGATAAATATCTTTGGTTGCTTATTCAATTGAATTGGTTGATTTAGGTTAAAACAAAATCACTTCTTTAATGAAGCTGCCGCAGAACGTTTTGTGCGCTTTCACTTTATGCTAACAGTTTAGTGAGAGATAATAAGCCCAAGGAGAAATGAGAATGAAGTTAAAACTCATAAATTTAGTTTTGATCCTAACGATATTTTCCTTCGAAGCTTTCGCAGACTCTTTTGAAGTCGAAGCTCAACAAATTGCCCAAAAAATCAAGATGACGATGATGAAAAGTGTTTCTGAGAAAGTTTCAAAAGAGGGAACTGAGAAAGCGATTACTTTTTGTCATCAAAACATCAAAGACATTGCAAAGTCTTCGGTCAAAGAATTTCTCGATAAGTACGAATTTGGAAGGACATCAGATAAAACCAGAAATAAAAAAAATAAACCTCAGGATTGGATGATTAAGTACCTAGGAAGTTATAAAGGATCAAAGGCGCAAGAATCGAAATCAATTATTCATCTTCTCCCATCTGGTAAGCGTGCCTATCTTGATCCAATCTATATTCAGCCACTTTGTCTTAATTGCCACGGAGAAAATATTAATCCTTCTGTGAAAATGAAACTGAAGGAGCTCTATCCAGAGGATCAAGCGATTGATTATAAGTTAGGTGAATTTCGTGGGTTTATCTGGGTCATCCAAAAATAATCCAAACTGCCCCCTTACCCTGGTGTTAGGGGTCAGTTTTTTTTCTTCTGAGATCCATACTTTTTTTATCCTGTTTGTGTTAAACCCTTCAGATTTTAATACTCTAGCACTTTTAGAATGAGTCCCAATCTTGCAGAAAACTCTGCATGAACAGAATTTGCCCTTATATAAATTGTGCTGCCCCAGAAAAAATCATTCGCGATGGAACTTTCTGGAGAAAAGATGACTCCAAAAACATTCAGCGCTTTCGATGTAAAAATTGTGGTACAAGATTCTCATCTGTAACTTTGTCTGAATTTTATCGGCACAAAAAAAGGCGCATCACTGCACCTCTTTTAAAGCACCTCTCATCCGGCATGTCGATCAGGCGATGTGCCTTCGTCTTAAATGTAAATCCAAAAACCATCGAGAGAAAAATTCCTATCGTCGCAAAAATCTGCCGAAGAAAAAATGAGGTTGAGCTTAAAAAATTTCGCTCCCGTGTGTTTAATGTGCAGATTGATGACCTCATTACAAAAGAGAACTCCAAACTTAAGCCTCTGTCGGTGTCAATTGCTGTGGACGAGGACCGGCGCCGGATTTTAGGGGCGGAGGTTTCGAAGATTCCGGCCTTCGGGCATCTCTCAAAATTGGCGATCAAAAAATACGGCAAAAGAAAAGATGAGCACTTTGAGGGACTCACAAGACTTTTTAAAAAAGTCTCCCCGATTGTTTCGCCAGAAGTCGTCATTAAAAGTGATGAGCATCAGAGTTACCCTGGGTTTATCTCTAGTTATCTTCCACGAGCGAGGCATTTGACCTTTAAGAGTGAGCGCAGTTGTGTTGCTGGACAAGGAGAGCTTAAGAAGGTTAATTTTGATCCGCTTTTTATTGTAAACCATACCTGCGCTCTTTTGCGGGCAAATATAAACCGATTAATACGAAAAACGTGGTGCACGACTAAGGATCCAAAACGGCTTCAGGATCACTTGGACATTTTTATTTACTTCTATAATGAGAAGCTTCTTCCTCACACGTTAACACCAATATAAGGGGGCAGTTTAAAGCTTGTAAGGTCTCATCACAAAACGTATAATTTTCCTATGAAAAAGACGATTTTAAGTGGAAGCACAGTAACAGGGGACCTGACTCTAGGAAATTATATTGGGGCGATTAACAATTGGAAGAATCTTCAAGAAGATTACGATTGTCTCTATTTTCTTGCTGATCTCCACGCCTTGACTGTTTTTCAAGATCCAAAAGTTCTGCGAGAGCGCACTTATAGTTTTTTTGCTCAGTACTTGGCCCTGGGACTTGACCCAAATAAGAATATCATCTTCGCCCAATCTCATGTTCATGAGCACGCTGAACTCATGTGGATCTTAACTTGTCTCACTCCTATGGGTTACTTAAATCGAATGACTCAATTTAAAGAGAAAGCAGAAAAACATGTAAAAAATGTTAACGCTGGTCTTTACACTTATCCGATTCTCATGGCGGCGGATATCCTCCTTTATCAAGCCGATTTGGTTCCCGTTGGAGAGGATCAAAGACAGCACCTTGAACTTACGAGAGATATTGTTGGTTTCTTTGAAAATCGATATGGAGAGGGCACATTTAAACTACCAGATGCCTACATAGGTAAACTTGGTGCAAGAATCATGTCTCTTCAGGATCCTGATAAGAAAATGTCCAAATCTGATGAGAATGAAAAGAACTATGTTTCAATCACTGATGATTCAAAAAAAATAGAAAAGAAAATTAAGTCCGCGACGACTGATTCAGGAACTGATATAAAATTCGATCCAGAAAATAAGGCCGGACTCTCAAATCTCATGACTATTTATTCCGTGTTAAGTGGACGATCTATCGCACAGCTAGAATCTGATTACGCAGGAAAAATGTACGGCCATTTGAAAGTGGATCTAGCTCAGTTGGTTGTGGAAACTTTGAGACCCGTGCGCGAAAAGTATGACGATTTAATGAAAAATAAAGATTACCTTGATGAGCTTTTAAAATCAGGAGCGTCGAGAGCTCAAGTTCGTGCACGTGTGACGCTAGATAATGTTTATCAAAAAGTGGGACTTCTTAAACATTGATCTTCTTTTGCGTAGTTTCCTTTAGAAATCTTAGCATGAAATAATTTATCAACCGAAGTATGGTTTTGACGTCGGAAAACGTTAACATCATCCAAGGTGGTAAAATGAAGATCAAAAAAAATGTGAGTTCACTTCTTGTTTGTTCCTTGATCCTTAGTTCTACGATTCCTCAAAACGTGAGAGCAGAGACATTCGAAGACTACAAGATGATTGTTGAGCCCTCGTCTCAAAAAATCGCTAATGCCTTTAATAAATTTCGCTATGAAATGACTGTTGAATGGGATCAAAAAGATCCCTATTTTAAAGAATTAGCACAAAAAGAACTTGAGAATTCGTTAGATGCCCTTAAGGCGCAGGGGATTTCTGAAAAAGAAATTCTATCTTATATGAAGTCAAGTTTCTTAGATGATGCTGCTAAAAAAGATTACGATCGACTTTTATTAGCGATGAAAAAGCAGAATTTATCTGAAGCTGAAGCTTCTGAAGTTGCCATGAAGTATATGGAAAAAAATCACGCTCAAGGACTTGGCTTTTCTGGTGGTGGATCTTACGGCCATCGTAGAGTGATGATTATTGTTGGCCTAGTGATTATTGGAGTGGTGACGTATCTTGTTATTAAACATCACAGTGATAGTAGTTCCGATACAACAGGAACAAATGGCACAGACGGCGACAATGGTACTGATGGACACAACGGTACTGATGGACACAA
>Ga0164292_10001927_pt1 | contig 16937 bp, 11 predicted proteins | sample GEODES117metaG_FD_111486 | JGI IMG/M metagenome (GOLD analysis project Ga0164292, IMG submission 111486) | Eutrophic lake water microbial communities from Lake Mendota, Wisconsin, USA - GEODES117 metaG | ecosystem: Environmental > Aquatic > Freshwater > Lake | place: USA: Lake Mendota...
ATCATGGAGAATGACGTTAGTGTCCAACACAAACAGCTTGGGTAGCCGGTCGCTCATGCGGGGGCTCGCGAACCAGGGAGGGTTTGAGAGGCAACACGGAGCATCTTAATCCGAGTTCACATCGGCCAACAACAGCGGACCAAGCCGGCTTAACCGAATGTTCACAGTGTTGTCCTTAGGTTAAACGAGCTCGATGGTGCATCACTGCTTGAGAGCATAAGAGGTGAGAGCGGTGGAGCGGGACAGGCGGATAGTCGAGGCGTCACATGTAACGAGGCAGTCCTGCCACCGGCTGGTTCGCCTCCCCCGGCTCGGGGCCGGGAGAGCGCGAAGAGAGCCCTCACTTCCGCGTCGAGCCGCCTGTGCCGCGGGGCGGCGCCCTGTCGGGGCGAAGAACTCTGTCCAAGTAGTGCGATTGACGTCGAGGGCCAACTCTGGATGTAGCCGCCTTCGTGGAGCGGGCGGATGAGACGCTGGTGGAGCATCGGTTTGAGGTGGTGCGTCGGGTTTAGGCGCGTCCACGCTCTGCGCGAGCGTGGCTCCATTGGTCAGCATCCGCAGGGTTGCGCTCGCAAAACCTCGCAGACTCAGCAAAGCTCCCGACCTTCGCTTTTCTACTGCTCTACTGCTCTCCCCTCCACTGCTCTCGCGCAGCGCCGGCTCACTTGCAGCGCTTGAGTGACATCAAGGCGAAGGCGGTGCCGTATTGCTGGTGGTAGTTGTAGAGCGGATAGTCCCACCACGAGCCGTCCTTTTCCTGCAGCGAAAGCAGGACGTAAGCCAATTGCTGCCGCAACTTCTCCTGTTGCTCCGCCGGAGCGTGCTCAATACAGAGCGCTGCGTAGTAGTGCCCGTAATAAAAGAAGTAGCCGGCCACTTGGTACCACGACTCGTGGGGTACCGGTCGCTTGCGACCGATGTCGAGCCAGAGGTTGCGGGCAAACAGGCGGTTGGCCCAGGTCGCAATCGCTTCGTCGGTAACGGATTTATCACCGTAGAGGCGAAGCACCAGATTACAGGCTTGACTGCGGCCGACGCTACCACCGGGCTTGTTGATATCCGCTCCGGTACGCTGCAAAAAGGTTTCGGAATAGAGATAGCCAAGATCGGGGCGCTGTTGGCGGCGAATAGCCTCAAGCCCGCGATCAATCAGCTTCTGAGGAACGCTGACGCCCGCGACTTGAGCGAGATGAAACGCGTACAGTACGGTCGCCGTCGTGAAGCTGTTGGGATCCGAGCTGGGCTTTTGCAGCTGGTAAGCGAAATCGTAGTAGCCCCAGCCGCCATGTACCGACTCGTATCTGCCGAGCAGCTCGATTTGGTGGACCATCTCCGCCCGCAAGGCACTTTGCTTTTCAGCATCACCAGCGCGATAGGGATGAAGTCGCGCGAGGGCCTCAATCCCATAGGAGTGTCCCCAAATGTTGTACAGCGCATCCCCCGTCGCCCGACGCAACGAGGGAAGGTTGTCCAGCAGCCACTTCTCGCCCCGATCGATCGCCGTCGCCACGCGGGGGTCAGCGGACTGCACGTCGAGCAGAGCCGCCACGCAAAGTCCGGTCACCGCGCTGCGAAAAGCATGATGAGCGCCGGGAACCGGGGCATAAATGTTGAGGTCCTTGGTTCGTTCCGCGGTCCCCCACGAACCGTCCTTGTTTTGGACGCTGAGCAGAAACTCAACTCCTTTCCCAATCGCTGCATCGATTGCCTCGGCGGAGGGAGGCTCGACCGGCAGCGGCGCGGGCCCGACTTCGGCCAGCGGCCGGGGTGGCACTGCGGGCTTTTGGTCCGGAACCTGCTCCAAGGTTGCAGGCTCCTGGCAATTAGCCGCTCGAGCCCAACTTGGGGCCGCAGCCAACAACCCAGCGCTCAGCAAAAGTCCAACGACCACAGTTGAAAACAGGCGTGACATTGACGTTCGTCCGGTCTGGAAAGAAATGCGATGAATGCCCCGGTCAGCCGCTCTACTTCAGCAGCAGTTTGTCACTGGTGGTCAAGGTGCTGCTCAGCAGTTCCACATCGTCACCCTTGGTTGCGCCGAGCTTCACTTCAGCCCGGGCCTGGGACCCGTCCGACTTAAGCAACTTGACGTACTTGATCGTGTCATCGGCCTCATCAGTGAAGACGGCCTTGGACGGAACAAGCAAGGCATCCGGTTGGTCGTAGACCAAAACCTTAATTGAACCATTCAGACCGGCGACCAGTCGAAGCTGGCTGGCCTGAGCGAGTTCGAATTCGGTTTCAAACGAGCCGTCCGTGTTGGGCAAGGGAGCAATCTTTGCAACTTTCATGGCCACGCGTCCTTCCGGGAAGGCGGTGGGTGCCATCCGGGCAAATTGGCCAGACTGGAGCTTGGCGACTTCCGCCTCCGGCACATTGGCGACAGCGGAGAGTGCCGTATTGTCGACGACCGTGAGGAAAATCTCGTTGGGCAGGATGCCGCCATGCTTGCGAAGCTTGTTACCCAGCTCGGCAATCCCCGGCCATTTTCCATCGACACATTTGCCGTAGTAGACAACTCCGTCAATTGGCGCGGTCACGCGGAACAACCCGGCATCGGCCTGCAATTCCGCTAAAGTTTGAGCAGCCTTCTCCAATGCGACTTTGACCTTTTCGGCAGCTTGCCGCTTCTTGGCTTCGGCGAGCGACAGTTCGAGCCGGGAGCGATGGTAGGCGAGCTCGGCGAGGCGATGAGCCGTTTTGCGCTGCTTTTCCAACCGGGGCAAGCCAACCTCACGTTGCCGTTGACTCGATTGCTTGGTTCGTTCGAAGCCAAACTTGCTCCGCTCGAAATCATCGCGGGCGCGGCGGAGAACGATTTCTTCGGATTCCTCCGTGAGATCGTCTGCCTTGTACATCTTTTCCAACTGCTTGAGCTCCTCGTGGTTGTAGTCGAGGAAATCCTGAGCCGACTTGAGGCTTTGGTCCAGTTCCTTGAAATCGAAAGGGAATTCGACTTCGACGAAGTACTTGTAATCTTCCTGGGCTTGGGTCCAGGTCAGCTCGGCCTGTTCCACGTCAATCGGATGCTGCTCAAGGAACAGCTCCATTTCCCGTTGGCTTTCTTTGGCTGCGACTTCGGCCGCCTGCAATTCGCGTTCGGCTGCGGCGAGTTGCTCCTGAAATGACTCGGCGTCAAATTCGACCAGCAAGTCGCCAGCCTTGACGGACGTTCCATGCGGGACCGCCGAAATCACCTTGAAAGCCTGAGTCGTCTTCGGGGAGACCGCAATTTCGGCAAACTTGCGACTGAACATAATCCCCGGAACGGTGACTTCCGAGCGAATCGGCCCGCGGCGGGGCGAAACTGTCTCCGGCTGGTCCTTGGCAGCAGCCTCCTGAAAACGGGCCCAACTGGAGGTTGGAGAACTGACAAGCATGAGGCTTGCAAGCAATACCGGGAAGGAACGGCGAAACATCAAACAGAACGGAGCCACGCGGTGCTCTCCTGCAAAAGACAACGGCCAAACAGGTGACTAGACTTCGCGCAGTCTAATCTGGGGAGAGTCCGATTTCCACCACCGGTTTTGGCGGTGGCCATGCGTGGCTCCCGTCGCAGCCCGACAGCGAGGATTCCACCTGCAAATAATCTTGCCCTGTCACGTCCCTGCCACCTGCCAACCTGTCCGCCACTACGAACGACTCATTGAAAAGGTCTGGGTGGGTGTTGAGAATGGGCAACTCACGAAACGACTCAACTCATGACGTTCGGAAGGCGACGATGCGGAAACTAAGCGAGAGCAGGTTGGGAGCTAATTGGTTGAACCTCAGGCGCGAACTGGGCACGATCGCACTCTTCCTGTTTGCAGCCTGGACCTTGGCAGCCGGGACCACCGCGGCAACGGCGCAGGACTGGCGGGAATTCCGAGGCCCGGAAGGGCGGGGAGTGGCCACGGCCAGCGGACTGCCGCTGAAATGGGAACCGGACGATGCCCGCTGGCGAATTGACTTGCCTGGCAAGGGCTGGTCATCCCCTGTCTTGGCCGAAAATCAAATCTGGATGACCACGGCAATCCCAAGCCCGGAAGGGGCCGGGAGTGGCCTGGTGCTCACAGCACTGTGCGTCGATCGGGAGTCGGGAAAACTGTTGCATCAGGTCGAACTATTCAGCGTTCCCCAGCCGCCCGAAATCCACACCCTCAACAGTTACGCCTCTCCGACGCCAGTGATTGAGGGGGAAACGGTCTATTGCAACTTCGGGACGATGGGAACCGCAGCCGTTCAGCGAAGCACGGGCAAGGTACTTTGGCGGAACAGTGAGCTGAAGTTCGAGCATGAAACAGGTCCGGGAAGCAGCCCAATTATTCATGGCGACCTCGTGATTGTGCATTGCGATGGAACCGATCAGCAGTTCGTCACAGCCTTTCGCAAAGCTGATGGGAAGATTGCCTGGCGCACGGCGCGGAGCGGGGAATTGCACCCCGAGGGCATGATGAAAAAGGCCTTTTCGACGCCGCTGGTGGTCGAGAGCAACGGAGGTCCGCAATTGATCTCTCCCGGTGCAAACTGGGTATACGGATATGACCCGGCAACAGGTCGCGAACTCTGGAAAGTCTCCTATGGAAAACTGGGGTTCTCCAATGTCCCCCGCCCCTTGTTCGGCAATGGATTAGTGTACGTGTGCACCGGCTTTAATCAGGCCTCACTCTTGGCTCTGCGATTCGATGGCAAGGCAGAACTGAGTGAAGATGACATTGTCTGGCGATTCGAAAAACAGGTCCCGACCATGCCGACGCCAATTCTGGTCGATCAGTTGCTGTTCATGGTCAGCGACAAGGGAGTTGCCACGTGCCTGGATGCCGTGACAGGCAAACAGTTGTGGCAAAAGCGTTTGGGGGGCGAATTTTCCGCGTCGCCAATTCTGGCTGACGGCCGGCTTTACTTCTGCAATCACGCTGGTCAAGTTTTTGTTCTGGCTCCCAAGGCCGAGTTTGAGCTGCTGGCGACGAATGAACTGCCCGATGGAATCATGGCAACTCCCGCGGCGGTGGGAAACCAGTTGATTTTCCGGACGAAAACCGGACTGTTGCGGCTCGACGGTCGCTGAAATTCTCCGGCTGGCCAATTTCATTGGACCTTCATCCTTGAGGAGGGCGACGCGGTTAGAATCGCGGCGAGAGGGAGGCACGCTCCTTCAGTGCAAGCCTTGAGACTGGTGCAGGTGAACCATGGCCCGTTGGTTGCTGATCGGATGGATACTTACAAACCTGATTGCCGTTGGTTCGGGAATCTCAGGCCAATCGCCGCAGGTTGAGCAACCCGGCGAGCCGCTCTTGGTCGGACGATGGCGCGAAGACCTGATTGTCACACCAGTCAATCAGGTGCTGACTCCATGGGGCAAGCAGATTGATCTCCCGGGGCTGCGGCCGCAAGCGCTGGCCCTGGCGCCGGATGGAAAAATTGCCGTCACTTCGGGCAAGACGAGCGAATTGCTGGTGCTCGATCCAACCAGCGGTGAAATCCGGCAACGGGTCGGCCTGCCCAGCGAAGCGCAGCATGAACCCCAGCCGGAGCAGCCGTCGGCAAACCTGCTGCAGCCGGATCGCAAAGGTCAAGTCAGCTATACCGGGCTAATCTTCTCTCCGGATGGCCGGCGGATTTATCTGAGCAACGTGAATGGCTCAATCAAGGTCTTTGCCGTAGCGGAAAGTGGCGAAGTGACTGCCTCGCATTCATTTGCATTGCCTTTGGCCAATGCTCCGCGACGAAAAGAGGAAATCCCCAGCGGGCTGGCCTGCAATGCAGATGGAAGTCGCCTGTACGTTTGTGGAAATCTCTCGAATCAATTGCTGGAAATCGACACCACGAGCGGCAAGATCCTGCGCACCTTTGCCGTGGGTGTGGCTCCTTATGACGTGCGGCTGGCTGGCGAGCGGGCCTATGTCAGCAACTGGGGCGGGCGTCGACCTGAAGCGGGCGACTTGACTGGACCAGCCGGGCGAGGCACGACAGTCCGAGTCGATGCCGTCCGGCACATTGCCAACGAAGGAAGCTTGTCGGTCATCGATCTTCCCAAGGGGGAAGTCGTGCGGGAAATCCTGACAGGCCAGCATGCCTCAGCCTTGGCGGTTTCACCGGATGAACGCTATCTGGTCTGCGCGAATGCCAGCGACGACCATCTTTCCCTGCTGGACTTGGCCAGCCTGGAATTGCTGGAGACGATCTGGGTCAAGAGCAAGCCCTCCGACTTGTGGGGTTGCGCACCGAATGCGTTGGCATTCGATACCAAAGGCGAGCGATTGTATGTGGCCAACGGTGCACAGAACGCAATCGCCGTATTTGAGTTTGAACCCGAGGAGCCGGGCGAGACAAAGCTCCTGGGTTTGATTCCCGTCGGTTGGTTTCCGGGAGCGGTGGCGTTCGATGCGGCTCGGCAACAGTTGTTGGTTGCCAATATCAAAGGCCTGCCGGCGCAACCCAAAAAGCAGGGGGATGGAACTGAAGGCTTTAACTCGCATCACTATTCGGGAAGTCTGACGCTGGTACCGCTGCCCGAAACGCCCGAGCGTCTGGCCGAGTTAAGCGAGCGAGTGGCTCGAAATCAACGTCACGAGGCCATTGTCCAGTCGCAGTTGCCAGCCCGTCCGGAGGCTCGACCGCGGGCGATTCCGGAACGAATTGGCGAACCGAGCCTGATCAAGCACGTCGTCTATGTGATCAAGGAAAACCGGACTTACGACCAAGTCTTCGGCGCTTTGCCACAAGGTCGAGGCCGGGAAGAGTTGTGCATTTTCGGTAGGGAAATCACGCCCAACCAACACAAACTGGCCGAGGAGTTTGTCTTGCTGGACAACACTTACTGTGCCGGCATCCTTTCGGCCGATGGTCATCAATGGAGCACGACGGCGGCCAGTACCGATTACCTGGAAAAAAGCTTTGCCGGTTTTCCGCGAAGCTATCCGGATGGAATGGAAGACGATGACATCGACGCCTTGGCTTACTCGCCCGCCGGATTTATCTGGGACAATGCGATCGCTCACAAGGTCTCGATTCGCAACTATGGCGAGTTCATGATGCCGCGGGTGCGGTGGAGTGATCCTGGCCGCCCGGGAACTCCCGATTTCCTGTCTTGCTACCGCACCTGGCAAGGTCAGGAGCAAAGCGTCATTTTCGAGAGCGAACCGGGGATCGAGTCCATTCGGGAGTTTTCGCCGACGAAGTACGTGGGCTGGAACATGAGCGTCCCCGACCAGTATCGGGCAGACTTTATTATCAACGAATTGCGTGAATTTGAAAAACAGGGAACGCTGCCCCAACTGATCATCATCTGTCTGCCGAATGATCACACCAGCGGGACCTCGGCGAATTGCCCGACGCCGGCGGCTTGCATGGCCGATAACGACTTGGCTTTTGGACGGATTGTCGAAGCTCTCAGCCACTCGAGATTCTGGCCTGAGATGGCGATTTTTGGAATCGAAGACGACCCTCAGGCCGGTTGGGATCACGTTTCCGGGTATCGGACCACGGCTTATGTCGCGAGCCCTTTTGCCCGACGAGGAGTCGCGGTCAGCACCAATTACAACACGACCAGTGTCCTGCGAACGATTGAGCAGATTTTGGGAATGAAGCCGATGAATCAGTTTGATGCCAGTGCCACGCCGATGCTGGACTGCTTTGTCGACGAACCGAACCTGGCTCCGTTTAAATCAGTTCCGGTGACGGTTCCTCTGGACCAGATGAATGCTGCGCCGCAGGCAATTCGCGACCCGCTGCTCCGGGAACATGCAGAGCTTTCCGCCGGTCTGAATTTCGCTGAGGTTGATCGCTGCCCGGAAGACACGCTCAACCGGATTCTCTGGCACGCGCAAAAAGGATCAGCGGTTCCCTATCCCAGTTGGGCGACCTCTCCCGATGCTGAAGAAGAGGAAGAAGCTGAGGAAGCGGAGCGGGACCGCGGCAAGTAAGCGCCGGGTTGCGACTGCCCCGGCGGCAACACAGCCAGCGAGCGCGGGTGTGGTTCGCAGATCAGACTGCCTGAGTTCGGGCGATCAGCTCTCGCAGCACGGCGAATTCATCGCGGGCGAAATCGTCCGGGAGCATCGGAATCTCAATTTGGTGATCGGCAGGCCCAGCGGCAGCCGTATCAACGGCCAGCACCGCCATCTTCCAACGACGGTCAAAGGGAGACTGCTTGAAAGAGACGCTTTGGATTCGCTCGTAAAACGTCAGGCTGAGTTTTCGTGTCACCAAACCACTGCGATAGGCCACGCCAAAAGCAGTGCGGGCATAACTGTGTGAGCGGCCCTTTTTGATCGCCCAGAGAATCAGCAGCGGGATCAAGACGAGGCCGGCGAGAGCACCCCAAGGCCGATACATGACGCCCGCGGCAATCGTCAGCAGAATTCCTGTGGCCACGCCAACCCGCATCAATCGCGCTGCGGCGCGCGGTGAAACCGGTTGCCAAGGCTGGTCGGCTTCATGCCATTCCAAGTCCGGGCGAAGTTCCTGCAGCAATCGCGGCACTTCGGAATCGGGTACCACCGGGACAAACCAACTGCGGGTGGCGACGGTTGTTCCGCCCTCCCCTTCCTTGCCGGACCCGCCAGCCGTTTCCAGTTTGATTGTGCTGAACCCGGTCCAGCGGAAGAGCAGCGGTCGGTGAATGCTGATGAACTGGATTCGTTGCCGCGGAATGGTCGCACTGACCCGGGTAAACAGCCCGAAAGAAATGCGGAGGTCATCTCCGACTCGGGTTAAACGATAGTCAAAGAAGCGGAGTGTGACCCAGACGATACTGAGCAGCTTGAGCAATATCCATCCAATTACCAAGGCGAGCAGGACCGTGGTCCATGTATTGGCGTATTGGTTGACGAGCCGCCAAACCGCCCGGTCCTGGAACCAGCGATCATTGAATTGAAAGAGCGCGCCGAGGGCCACGCCAACCAGCAACAGTCCGCGTTCGCTCGACAGTCCTGCAAGGGCCAGCCACCGGAGCGGGATCCGCAAAAGGTGTTCGACCGCCGACGGCGCTGTAATTGCGGGTGGGTCGACGGCTGTCGCATTTTCGGATGCCACCAACTCGGATTGAGCAACTGGGGAAGCAGGCAGAAGAGTTCCGGGCTGAGGACCTGCTTCCCGTTCCGGAAAGAGTACTCCACGCAGCTGGTCGACGTCGCTCAGACTCAAAACGCGGAGCACCGCATCGGCTTCGGCTCCACTGGCTGTCTCGACCCGGACTTCTGCAACTCCAAACACCCGGTGAAGCGGATTCTGAATCAAGTCGAGATTCTGGATCTTGCGAATCGGAATAGTCCGCACGCGGCGGAAGATCAAACCGGAATTAATCACGAGTTCACCACCGAAAATTCGATAGCGCAGCGTCAGGTAGTGCAACCCGGTCCGAAACAGCGAGAGAATCAGAATGACGAGGGCGAAGTACTGCCAGAACAGTTCATCCTGGGCTGCTCCGAAGAGGGCCAGCAGGAAGGGAACGACAAACGAACGAATGTGGGACAGGGCGTCGAAGATAAAAGAGGTTGGATGCAGCCAGCGGGGCTGCTCGACGAGGGCACCTCGGGCCGGGTTGGCAGCTTCGGTACTCGAATGAACGGCGAGCGGTGCGGCTTCGGATTCCGGCAGAAGTGTCTCAAATTCCGGCAGAGGCCTCGTGGTGTTGCCCGGTTGTTCGTCAGACGGCATCCTGGACTCCCTGTCCGGAGATGATTTGCTCCCGCAGCCAAGTTGCCGCTTCATAGGCAATCCCGCTTAACTCGATCGCAGCATGCTGGGTGCCGGCAGTGTGTACCGTGACTTTTCCCAAGCCAAATTGTCTTTGCAGCGGGCCTTGCGAGATGTCAACGTGCTGAATGCGTGAGATCGGGATCGTGATGCGGTGTTGCCACAATACCCCGCGATGGATTTCCAGTCCGGACTCGTCCCAAGTCCAACGGGCATAGCGGAATTCAATCGCTGGCCAGGCGAGCACAAACAACAGGAGCACACAGGCCGCGGTACCCAAACCGCCTGCCACGGTCAACCAAATCCAGTTGATGCGGTCGGCAGCGATAAAACTGATCACCAAACCGGCAATGGCGGCGAGCAGTAAAACGGAAAAGACCAGCAGTCCACTCATTTGTTCGACCCGAATCGAGCGGGGATCGAGCGGAAAATAACGCTTCGCGGGAGAACGCTCATCAGCCGCGGCACCGCCGACTGCTTGCCCGAGGCCGGAATCGGCAACGGGCTCGCCTAGGTTGGTGAGTTCGACTGCACTTCGGTTTTCGACTGCACTTCGGTTTTCGACGGCACTGCCGGGTTCGACTGCACTGGCTACCGCCGGAGTCCCGGCGATGGCAGGCGAGGAGAGATTCGAAGGAGTTGGGTCAGTCACAGCAATACTCGCGGGGGAGAAAATCAGGCCCGGCTGGATGGAAGGTGAAAATGATTTGAGGCTGGATTCACCGACGGCGGACAGCCGACCATTTTGTTTCATTTGCCACAGTTCAGAAAGAGGCAGCGGAGTTTGCGTCGGAGTCTATTCGCTCAGTCGGCAAGATACTTGGCAGGGAACATCGGTTTAGGGGTAAACCGAAAACAAACAGGGAATCCACCATTTGAAAACGGAATTGCCCACGTCCCTGGAGGTTGGGTGGTCCCAACAGCTTGCCTGAACAGGGCTGGCAAAGACGGTATGATGAGGGATTACCAAACATTCCCCGGAACACTCTGATGCTGTGGAAATCCCTTGGCCCAGGCTTGTGGGGCTGCTTCCTGCCACTGATTTTCGCGATTCACCCGGCAAGTAGCCAACAGGATACGGTGGCGGCGGCTTCGAGCTATCAGGTGACTGCGCCTCCGGCTGCATTGCAGCTGGATCCCTTTTATTCCAAGTATGTCAGCGCCGGTGGCTATCCGATTGTCAGTTCGGCCCAAGTCAACGACTTCGCCTTGCGTGAGGCTGCGTGGCTGGTTGATCAGATGCTGGCGCAGCGACCCGATGTCCGCGAGGCGATGATCAACAGCGGTTCGCGGTTGTGCATCATGGCACACAATGAATTCACCACGGAATTGCCGGAATGGAAATGGATGGCTGACCCTCAGCACGATGGTCAGGAGAGTCGTGGAGTTTCCGCGCGGGACTACTGGGATGCCCGCGCTCGGGGGATGGGTGGCTCCGAAACCGACCCCTTCTGTTCCTGTGCCGAGGAAAACCTGTTGGGATACGCCGGAGACCCGTACTCAACCGAGTGCATTCTGATTCACGAGTTTGCTCACAACATCCATCTCCGGGGCTTGAACCAGATGGACCCCGAATTCGATCGGCGACTGCGGGCGGCCTACGATGCGGCCATGGCCGCCGGGTTGTGGAAGGGCGTTTACGCAGCGGTCAATCATCACGAATACTTTGCTGAAGGCGTCCAGAACTGGTTCAGCAACAATCGCCAGCCGGATCACGATCACAATCATGTCGATACGCGCGAAGAGCTGGAGGCCTATGACCCGGAGTTGGCCAAGCTTTGCCGGGAGGTCTTTGGAGACACGAAACTGGTTTACACCAAGCCGGCAACAAGATTGCGAGATCACTTGGCTGGGTATGACCCGTCCGTGGCACCGGAGTTTCGTTGGCCGGACCGCCTGACCAAGGCCCAAGACGCAATTCACGCCGAGGCGGTGCGGCGAAATCGCGAAGGTCAAACAGACAAGCAGCAGCCCTAACTTGTACGATTCGCTCAAGGCGTTTCCTTCAATCGAGAGAACTGATGAAGATTTCCCGGATTCGCGTGTTTCAAGTCGACCTTCCCTTGCACGAACAAACGTACAAGTGGAGTGGCGGCAAAAGCGTCAATGTGTTCGATTCCACAGTCGTTGCGGTGGATACAGACACCGGCGGCACTGGCTGGGGTGAATGTTGTCCGCTGGGGCCGGTTTACCTTCCTTCTTATGCAGCCGGCGTGCGGGCCGGTCTCCAGGAGCTAGCGCCACAGCTATTGGGGGAGAATCCGCTGGAGACCGCCAAGCTGAACCGGCGGATGGATTCGTTGCTCAAGGGGCACCCCTATGTGAAGTCGGCAATTGACATGGCCTGCTGGGACTTGCTCGGAAAGCAGGCGGGGCTCCCCTGCTGCGAGTTGCTGGGGGGCCGATATGGCGAGTCGTTTCACCTCTACCGGGCCATTTCCCAGCAGAATCCGGAAGCAATGGCGACTAATGTGGCCGGTTATCGGGCCGAGGGTTATCAGCGGTTTCAGTTGAAAGTCGGCGGCGATCCGGATACTGACATCGAACGGATCCGCGCTGTGCGGGCGATTCTCCAACCGACGGACAAATTGATTGCCGACGCGAATACGGGCTGGACTCAACACGAGGCGATTCGCGTGGTCCGCGCGGTCCGGGACGTGGACGTCTACATCGAACAGCCCTGCGCGACCTATGAGGAATGCCTCGCGGTTCGACGGGCGACCGACCATCCTTTCGTACTCGATGAAAACGTCGACGGGATCGAAATGCTGGTTCGGGGCAAGGCTGACCTGGCGATGGATGTGGTCAACCTGAAAATCGCCAAGTTCGGCGGGATGACCCGCTTGCGAATGGCCCGCGACCTCTGTGTATCGCTCGGGATTGCGATGACTGTTGAAGACACCTGGGGCGGTGATATTGTCACGGCTGCGATCGCGCATCTGGCTCACAGTACTCCTCCGGAACTGTTGTTCACGAGCACGGACTTCAACAGCTATGTCACGGTCAGCATTGCCGAGGGCGCTCCGCACAAGGTCAACGGGCGACTGGCCGCGCCCCGAGAACCGGGATTGGGGATCGAGCCGCGAATGGACGTCCTCGGGAAGCCGGTTCTGGTATTCGAATAAAATTCCCCTGGCGTTGCAGCCTGCCGACCGGTTGCACGCGGGGAGGATGTGCGCTCAAATTGCTTTATAGTTCAACCGGCGGAAGGGCGAATCCTTCCGCACTCCGTGACGAGGAATCGATCAATGAAAATCAACCTTGGTTTGTGGCTGCTGGGAGTACTTATGGCCGGAGCGATGTTCGTTCCTACCGCGAATGGTCAGGATGCCGGATCGCAAGACGATCCTTGGCAATGGCTGGAGGATGTCAGTGGCGATAAGGCCCTGGATTGGGTGCGGGCCCGAAACAAGGTTTCACAGTCGGCCCTGGAAAGCGACCCCGGCTTTGCCAAGTTGAAGACCGATTTGTTGGCGATCCTTGATTCCGATGCGCGGATCCCGATGGTCGCCAAACACGGCGAGTTCCTCTACAACTTTTGGCGCGACAAAAAGAACCCCCGCGGCCTCTGGCGGCGGACGACCATGGATGAATATGTGAAGTCCGAGCCCCAATGGGAAATCCTGCTCGACCTGGATGCTCTGGGCAAAACGGAAAACGAGAACTGGGTCTGGGGCGGCGGGCAATTGCTGCGACCGGATTACAAACGGGCAATGATCAGCCTCTCGCGCGGCGGCGCCGATGCCAAGGTCTATCGTGAATTCGATGTGGAGAAAAAGGAGTTTGTCGAGGGAGGCTTCTTTCTGCCCGAAGCCAAAGGCAGCGTCAGCTGGATTAACAGCGATCAGCTGTTTGTACAAACAGATTTTGGGCCCGGCTCAATGACCGATTCGGGCTATCCACGAGTTGCCAAGCTCTGGAAGCGCGGGACCCCCCTGACGGAAGCCGCAACGGTGTACGAAGGTCAGGCAACCGACATGATGGTCGGTGCCCAGCACGACGATACCCCGGGCTTCGAGCGGGACTTCGTGTTTCGCAACCTCGCCTTTTACAACGATGAACTGTTTTACCGCACTCCGGCTGGTGAGCTGATCAAGATCGACGCCCAGAACTCGGCTGAGAAGAATGCTGTCCGTGAATACATCGTGCTGCAACTGCGCAAGGAATGGGAAGTCGAAGGGAAAAAATTCCCCGCTGGTTCACTATTGGTCGGCAAGTTCGACGAGTTCCTCAAAGGCGAGCGAAAGTTACAGGCTATTTTTACACCCAGCGAGAACACGGCACTTTCCGGCTACGGTTTCACCAAGGACTATCTCTACCTGAATGTTCTGGAAGACGTGAAGAACCGGATTTATGTCATGAAGCTGGATGGGGCATGGAAACGCGAGCCGCTGGTTGGTGCGCCCGAATTCGGAACCGTCAACATCATGGCAGTCGATCCGGATGAATCCAACGAGATCTTTCTGACAACGACCGATTACCTCACGCCCACCACGCTCTCCTACGGAGTAATTGGAGAACAACCCAAACCGCTCAAGTCATTGCCGGCCTTTTTTGATGCCAGCGGATTGGAGATCAGCCAACATTTCGCAACCAGCAAGGATGGAACCAAGGTTCCCTACTTCATGGTAGCCCGCAAGGGCTTGGAGTTGAATGGTGACAATCCGACGCTCTTGTATGGTTACGGCGGTTTCGAAATCTCCCTGCAGCCCAGTTACAACGCCGGTGCCGGCCGCGCCTGGTTGAGCGAAGGAGGCGTGTACGTGGTCGCCAACATTCGTGGGGGTGGCGAGTATGGGCCGCGTTGGCATCAAGCTGCCCTCAGGGAAAACCGCTTGCGATGTTACGAGGACTTTGCTGCGGTCGCCGAGGATTTGTTTGCCCGGAAAGTCACCTCTCGGGCGCGGTTGGGAATTCAGGGCGGCTCGAACGGTGGACTGTTGGTGGGCAATATGGTGACCCTCTACCCCGACTTGATGAGAGCCGCGGTCTGCCAAGTACCGCTGCTCGACATGCGGCGATACAACAAACTGCTTGCCGGTGCGAGCTGGATGGCCGAGTATGGCAATCCCGATTTGCCCGAAGAGTGGACGTTCATTCAAAAGTTCTCGCCGTACCAAAACGTGAAAGCCGACGGAAAGTACCCCTTTGTGCTCTTCACAACATCGACGCGCGATGATCGCGTCCACCCGGGCCATGCCCGCAAAATGATGGCTCGAATGGAGGAGTACGGCCATAACGTCCTCTACTATGAGAACATCGAAGGCGGTCATGGCGGCGCGGCCAACAACGAACAGTCCGCCTACATGCAAAGCCTGGCCTATACTTTCCTCAAGCAACAGTTGTTCGGGAAAAAGTGATCGCCTCGCGCAGCTGCTGCCGATGAATTCGCACGAGCTCCCTTATGAAGGCCTTTTCCCACAGCGTTTGACTGTGGGAAAAGGCATTTTCTCGGGGTGACTCCCGGTAAGGCTTGACGTCTGTGCCAGCTTTTTCTGTGCCAGCTTTTTCTGGGGCTGTCTCTCCCGAGAGTGAAGAACGTAAATGAAGCCAACTCTTCAACTCGGCAACAGATTCGGTATCAGCGGAAAGGCTGGCAGCGATGGGATTAGCAGCGGTGGAGTTCGCGTCTCGTTGCTGCTTGGCTGCAGTTACCTGCTGCTGCTGTTCGCCGGGTGTGGAGAGCGGCTGCCACCTAACCCGTTGCTGTGCGATATTGGGACAGCAACCTTTGAACGACCCCTTGGCTGGGACGCAAAGAAAACCGAGTGGCCTACCTTGATGCTGCTGACTCCCTCGGATATTCCGCGCGAGTTGATGACCCGCATGATTTCGATCGATGCGGCCAGACCGGAACAGAAGACTGCGGACGTGACGGCCGTTGACTTTGCCATGCGTTACAAAGGCATTCTTTTGCCAGATGCGATTGAACTGGATGGAGAACCAGCCTACTGGGTGATCGCCAATGGCGAACTGGGCAAGTTCCAGCCAACCTACACGGTAGTCGCTCATCACAAGGGACAGGCCTACTACATTCTGGGCGGGTCGAGCGACCGCAGCGATTTGGCGGCTGATGTGGAGGCAATTGTGAAAAGCTGGAAATGGAAAAAGTGAGTAACGGACAGCTGTCCAGCCGGGCGCTCGAGAGCAAGCAAGTCGCTTACCTTTCGATGAGCGACCTGACCGGTTTCTACGCCTATGATCACCTCAGCTTCCCGGCCTTGGCCGCACTTGGGTGGGAAGGCTCTCAGGTTGCCTGGGACCAGCCGAATACGGACTGGGGTCAGTACGCGGCCGTGGTGATACGGTCAACTTGGGACTACCAGCGACGGGCAGAGGAATTCCTGCAGGTGCTCGCAGCGATCGAACGTTCCGGAACCGTCCTGCTCAATAGTCTGGCGATCGTTCGGTGGAACATCGACAAGCAATACCTCCGCGATTTGGAACGACTTAGAGTCCCGATCGTCCCGACCGAGTGGATACCGAAGCTGGAGGCCGGGGAAGAGCTTTTGCCACTGTTCGAACGTTGGCAAACCGAAGAATTGGTAGTCAAGCCAACGGTGGGTGCCAATGCGGATGACACTTTTCGGCTCCGCCGTGATTCCTTTCGGCGGCCCAATGATGCTCTTGTGCTCGGACAGGCCTCGGGAGCAACTTGGGCAGAGGCCGAACGAATTTTCCGGAGCAGGCCACTGATGGTGCAGCCGTTCCTGCAAAGCATTGTGGACGAAGGCGAGTACTCATTGTTTTATTTCGATGGCAGATTCAGCCACGCCGTGCTCAAGCAGCCAGCAGTCGGCGACTTCCGGGTCCAGGAAGAACATGGCGGACAGATCGCTGCCACCCAACCCAGTCCCGAGTTGTTACAGGCCGGGCAGCAGGCAATGGCGGCGCTGCCCGAACAAGTCCTGTACGGTCGAGTCGACCTGGTCCGCATTCCCGGTGGGCAGTGGGGAGTGATCGAAATCGAGCTGATTGAGCCCTCGCTCTATTTCCCTTATGACCCCGGTTCGATTGAACGGTTTGCCGTCGCGCTGGACCGCCGGTTGCGGCAGAGCCAGGCTGTGTCCGGTAATGTCTAGGCCAGACTGCCAAGCTGTCCGCTCTTTCCAGGAGTCTGCTTTCGCAGGTTACTTTCAGGAAGGCGTTTTCCTCACTGCCGAACCGGGGGCTGGCGCGAAACCCGGCTGAGAATACATTGCGGGACAGAGCCCAGGCCGGGCTCATGACTGACTTGACAGTTCGTCCGGTCGAACCGG
>Ga0164292_10001928_pt1 | contig 16930 bp, 17 predicted proteins | sample GEODES117metaG_FD_111486 | JGI IMG/M metagenome (GOLD analysis project Ga0164292, IMG submission 111486) | Eutrophic lake water microbial communities from Lake Mendota, Wisconsin, USA - GEODES117 metaG | ecosystem: Environmental > Aquatic > Freshwater > Lake | place: USA: Lake Mendota...
ACGAGCCGCTTCGACGTTGGAACTGACGGCGCACAGGTGCGGTCCGAGGTCCTCGCTCGACACACCGAGGCCATCGGCGAGCCAGTGAAGTGCGGTTCGGGCGTTGGCCATCGTCTCTTGGGTGGTGAACGTCTTCGACGAAATCACCAGCGCCGTCGATGCCGGGTCGAGGCCCGAGAGAACCCCTGCAACGTCACTCGGGTCGACGTTCGACACGAAGTGAGCCCGAACACCGGTCGATGCAATGTCGGCAAGCGCCCGGTTCGCCATGGCAGGACCGAGGTCACTGCCACCGATACCGATGTTCACCACGTCACGGATCGACTGCCCCGTTGCTCCACGATGCTCACCACCGACCAGCACTGCAACACGCTGTGCCATGCGATCGAGCGTGCGTCGGATCTCCGCCACGACATCGACACCGCTGGCGAGAATCTGCTCGTCGGGTCGGGCACGCAGGGCCACGTGCAGGACAGCTCGGTCTTCGGTGGTGTTGATGGCCTCACCGGCGAACATCGCGTCGCGATGCTCCTCCATCTCCACGGCACCAGCCAGCGCACCCAACACCTCGAGCACCCTGTCATCGATCAACTGGCGCGAGAAGTCCACCTGCAGGTCGGCTGCGTCGAACGTGAGGCGTTCGGCCCTCTGTGGATCAGCCGACAAGAGTTCGCGCAACGACGTTGCCGACAGTCGTCCGGCCTCGCGACCGAGAGCAGCCCACACGCGACGCACCGACTCTTCCATCCCCCGCACGCTAATCGGATCGACGGAAGAGCAGCATCGCAGGACTCACTAGATTGACGAGCATGACGCAGATCGATCTCACGTTGCCGGCGCACGACCAGATCCGCCAGGTGGCGGCACGGTACTCACGAGGCGTCGACCGTCTCGACGCCGACCTGATGAAGTCGGCGTACTGGCCGGAGGCCACCGACGACCACGGCGTCTTCGTCGGCAATGCGATGGAATTCTGCGACCGCGTCGTCCAGACCCACCAACGCTTCATCGCCACGATGCACTGCGTCATGAACCATGCCATCGAGGTGTCCGGCACCACGGGCTCGGGCGAGATCTACAACGTCACCTACGTCTTTCGCGAAGAGAACGATCAGGAGATCGTCGAGACGTGGTGGGGTCGGTACCTCGACCAGTACGAGTGCCGCAACGGCGAATGGCGGATCCTGAAGCGCATTTGTGTCCACGAGTTCACCCGCTCCGACACCGTCACGGCGCACATGGCAATCGATGCGGCCAAGTTCCGTCAGGGCGCCGCGGACCGAGGCACCGGCAGCCCGCTCGGTTTGTAGATCCTCGTCAGCCGCGGCCGACCAGTTCGAGCGCGCCGAGAATCTGCATTTCGACGGCCGAACGCGTGTCGAGCACCGCTTTCAACTTCGCGATCCGCGCCTCGTCGCCGGACCGGAATGCAGCTTCGACCTCTTCGGACAGGACGCGGCTCGCCGCGTCGTACCACGCCACCATGTCGTCGAGATGCAGGCTGTCGGGGTGTCCGACATTGCGACCCGTTTCGGCCGCGATGCGATCCGCTTCTTCGTAGATCCACGCGATCTCGTGTGCGGCGCGGCGCGAGCAACTCATGAGAATTTGGTCGATCTGCTGGAGCAGGATCTTCGTCGGCTCGGTCTGCACCTCAGCGGCCACCACCGTGCGGAGTTGCTCCGCTATTCCGGCCAGGAGTTGTTCGGTCGTGGGACGGGAAAACATCAGGCACCGCCTTTCGCTGCTGCTGCGAGTTGTTTCATCGGCTCGGAGAGTTGGCCGAGAAAACTGAGCCACATGCTCTGTCCGAAGAGTACCGAGCTCATGTTGAACACGGAGTTGAAGAGATGGTTCTCACCCTTGGCCCATGCGCCGCCGCCGTGGACGAGTTGCTCGACGGTTCCGACGACACCGAGGACGAGGAAGTAGGCGATGGTCACGGGGTTGACCTGTAGTTCGTTCAGGCCGGTGAGCTCGCGATATCGCGCACAGAACTCCTCCACCCGAGCGTCGTCGAGCAGATCGGGTGGCGCAGCCTGCGCCACTGCCTTGAAGTAACCGATGTCCTCGCGTGGATCACCGATTCCGGCGAGTTCCCAGTCGAGCATCTCGAAGTGCCCGTCGGCCGTGACCATCACGTTGGACCCCTGGAAGTCGCCGTGGCGCAGGACCAACGGTGCTTCGGGTGGACGATGTGCATCGAGCCATTCGGCCACGTAGTGGAAGACGGGAAGTGATTCCACGTGCCGCAGGCTTGCCTGGCGCCACGCATCGATGCGCTTGGTCATATAGGCATCCCACGACGAAGGCCGCTCCATGCTGGCAGGCAACGACGCAACGGGCGTGGACTGGAACGATGCGAGTGCCTCGGCCAGACGGACGTGCATTCCCTCGAGCGAACCACCCGCGGCGACGTATGGCATGAACGATGTCGACTTCGACAGCTCGAGGACGATGGTGGGGGTTCCGAGATCCTCTCCCGTGGGATCGAAATACAGTGCTCGCGGAGTGCGCACGCCGTGTTCTGCGACCACTCGGAGCAACTCGAACTCCTGACGCCGATCCGTGAAGATGAGACTGCGGTCGGCGGGCGGATCGCCACGCAGAACCACCGTCTCGCGACCCCCGTCGTGGTGCAACTCCACCTTGGCGAGCAAGCGGCTGTAGCCACCCGTCATCACCTCGTAGGAGTCGACGACGACGTTGGTCCACGACGGCTCCACCTTGCCGAGGAAAGCGCGGACCCGCTCGGGCATTTCGTCGACGTTCAACATGTTGTCCCCCCAGTCGATGTTGAGTTGTGAGTCATCCGTGGTGGCACCACGGGCCAGATCGTCAGATCGTCGGCACCTCGACGTGGCGTCCGAAGACAACCGCCATCGTGTTCATGATCTCGCCGAGCGTGGCGTACTTGCCGACGGCCTCGATGAGCGTGGGCATGAGGTTGATTGCAGGATCGGCGGCCTCGGTGGCCAACTTTGCGAGAACTGCATCTACTGCTGCCTGGTCACGATTGCCCTTCACCACGTCGAGACGCTTCAACTGGCGTGCCTCGTCTTCGTTGGTGATCTGCAGGATGTCGAGATTGTCGTCCTCGTTGCCTTCCTTGAAGCGGCTGACGCCGACGATCGTGCGGCGGCCCTGGTTGAAGGCTCGCTCGAGCTCGTACGCGGAGTCGGCAATACGACCCTGGAACCAGTTCTCTTCGATTCCACGGATGCAACCCTCGAGGATCGACCCTCCACCGAGTTCGTCGAGGTAGGCGAAGATCTCTTCTGCGCGGCGCTCCATCTCGTCGGTGAGTTCCTCGACGTACCACGAACCACCGAGCGGGTCGGCGACGTGGGCCACGTTGGTCTCGTAGGCGATGACCTGCTGGGTACGCAACGCGATACGGGCGGCCTTCTCGGTGGGCAACGCGAGAGCCTCGTCCATCGAGTTGGTGTGCAGGCTCTGGGTGCCACCGAGCACGCCGGCCAGCGCCTCGATGGCGGTGCGGACGATGTTGACTTCGGGCTGCTGCGCAGTGAGCGAAACACCTGCGGTCTGCGTGTGGAAACGCAGCTGCATCGATCGGTCGAGTTTGGCGCCGTAACGCTCCTTCATCCAACGCGCCCAGATGCGACGTGCAGCGCGGTACTTGGCGATCTCCTCGAAGAAGTCGATGTGCGCATTGAAGAAGAACGACAGGCGCGGCGCGAAGGCGTCGATCGGCAGACCGGCCTGCAGGGCGAGTTCGACGTAGGCGAAGCCGTTGGCCACCGTGAAGGCAAGCTCTTCGGCGGCGGTCGCCCCCGCCTCGCGGATGTGGTACCCGGAGATGGAGATCGAGTGCCACTTCGGCATTTCGTTGGCGGTGAAGGCGATGGTGTCACGCACGAGACGCATGCTCTGGCGTGGCGGGAAGACGAACTCCTTCTGGGCCTGGTACTCCTTCAGGATGTCGTTCTGCAACGTTCCACCGAGACGGCTGCGGTGCACTCCGGCCTTCTCGGCCTGGGCGATGAACATCGCGAAGATCACCGCGGCGGGCGAGTTGATGGTCATCGAGGTGGTGATGGAGCCGAGGTCGATGCCGGCGTAGAGATCCTCCATGTCGGACAGGGTGTCGACGGCGACACCACAGCGACCGACTTCACCCTCGGACATGGGATCGTCGGAGTCGAGGCCGAGCAAGGTGGGCATGTCGAAGGCGGTGGACAGACCGTCACCACCGGACTTGATGATCTCCTTGAAGCGCCAGTTGGTGTCTTCGGCGGTGCCGAAGCCGGCGAACATGCGCATGGTCCACAACTTCGAGCGGTACATCGAGGCGTACGGTCCGCGGGTGTAGGGGTAGACGCCGGGATGCTCGGCGTCGTCGGGTCCGTACACGGGCTTGAGCGGGATGCCGGACATCGTGGTGAAGTCGGCCTCGCGGGTCTTCGACCCTTCGAACGCTTCGCTCCATTCCTGGCGGGGTGACTTGCCTGCCGTCATTTCAAGAACCTCCGTCTCGATCGTGCTGGGTAGTCTATGGAGCCATGGGCTTCACTTTTGATTTGAGCCAGGTGGATCACCTGCTCTCCACCACCCGGGCCGTCCGCAAGCGCCTCGATCTCACCCGTCCCGTCCCTCAGGATCTCCTCCTCGACTGCATCCGCCTGGCCACCCAGGCACCGGCTGGCCAGAACATCCAGAAGTGGCGCTGGGTGGTGGTCGACGACCCGAAGCTGAAGCAGGGTCTTGCCGAGATCTACCGCAAGGCCTACCAGCCCTACATCGACTACCAGAAGAAGGCCGTCGAAAAGGTCGGCCGCTCCGACGCCAGCGGCATCATGGAATCCTCCGACCACTTGGCCAACGTGCTCCAGGACGTTCCGGCCCTCGTCATTCCCTGTGGCCTCGATCGACTGCCCGAGAACGTCACGTCCGGCAACGCCGCCGGCTATTACGGCTCGCTCCTGCCCGCTGTGTGGAGCTTCATGCTGGCTGCGCGTTCGCGCGGCCTCGGCACGGCATACACCACCTTGCACCTCACCTACGAGCGCGAAGCCGGAGAGTTGCTCGGCATCCCCGAGTCGGTCACGCAGTTGGCTCTCATTCCGGTGGCGTACTACACCGGCGACGACTTCAAGCCCGCCAAGCGCCTGCCCGTCGAGAAGGTCACCTACTTCAACGGTTGGAAGAACACCCTCTGAGCACGCCTCCCCCCGGTCGCGGTCACCACGACACCCAACTCCGCAACGGCCTCGTCGCCGGCGTCAGCGCATACCTGTTGTGGGGTCTTCTCACCGTCTATTGGAAACTTCTCGGGGACTTCCCGCCCTTCGAACTGATCGGGTGGCGCATCCTCGCCAGTTTCGTGATGCTCGGCATCCTGGTCGGAGCACAAGGCCGCCTGAGGTCGATCGTTCGCAGCGCCTTCTCCCGAGACGTCGGTCCGCGCATTGCCGCCGCAGCCATTCTCGTCACCGTCAACTGGAGTTCGTACGTATGGGCGGTGTCGAACGACCACGTCATCGAAACGGCCCTCGGCTACTTCATGGCGCCTCTCGGCACCATGTGGCTCGGCGTGGTGGTGCTGAAAGAGAAACTGCGAGCCGCGCAGAAGATCACGGTCGTGTTGGCCGGCGCCGCCATCGTGATTCTCACGTTCGGCTACGGACAGTTCCCGTTCGTCGCCTTGCTCATCGCCGGGTCATGGTCGCTCTACGGACTGCTCAAGCGACAGGTCCCGATGACCTCGCTCGACAGTCTCGCCGCGGAGATGTTCTGGCTCGTCCTGCCGGCCGCCATCCTGGCCATCACGCAATCGTCGCTTGCCGACAGTGCCACCGACACCGCGAGCGCGGGTGAATGGATTCTCATCATCCTCACCGGCGCGGTCACCATCGTGCCTCTCGTGATGTTCGGATACGCCGCACAGCGTGTGCCGCTCACCGTGCTCGGGCCGTTGCAGTACTCGGTACCGACCATCAACTTCCTGCTCGGCTGGCTGGCGTACGACGAAGAACTCGATGCCACCCGCGTCGCAGGTTTCGCGATGATCTGGATTGCTCTCGTGGTGTTGGCACTCGACACCGCCCGCCGCAACACTCCCGCAGCGCGACGCGCGAAGCGCTAGTCGATACCGAGCGAAGAACCCGTCAGTTCGACAGAACGGTGCAGGCGCTGATGCCCGGAGCGCCGTACACGTGCGTGAAGGCGGTCTTGATCGGCTTGGGAACCTGGTGGTCTCCGGCATCGCCGCGCAACTGAAGAGCGCTTTCGTAGACCTGGCGCAGACCCGAGGCGCCGATCGGCTCGCCGTTGGCGAGGCATCCACCGTCGGTGTTGATCGGCAGGCGACCCGTACGCAGGGTCTCGCCCGACTGAATCATGTCCTCCTGCTCGCCGTCCTCGCAGAAACCGCACTCGGCCATGTGCATGATTTCGGCACCGCTCTCGGTGTCCTGCACCTGGGCGATGTCGATTTCCTTCGGCGAGATGCCGGCCATCTTGAAAGCGGCCGCTGCGGCGCCGACCGACGGGCTGTCGCCACGATCAGGTGAGAGCCACGAGTTGAAGACTTCGAAGCTGCCGAACGGACGGCTGCGCAGCACCGCAGAGCGGAGGTACACGGGCTTCTTCTGGAACTTTTTGGCGATGTCGCCACGGGCCAGCACGAGCGCAACGCCACCCTCACCGGGCGAGCAGAACATGTACTGGGTGAGCGGGTTGGAGAGCATCGCAGCGTTCAACACTTCCTGCTCGGTCATCGGCTTGCGACGCCACGCGTTCGGGTTGAGCGCACCGTTCTCGAAGTTCTTCACTGCGACCTTGGCGAGAGTGGACTCGCTGATGCCGTACTGGTGCATGTAGCGCTGGATCTTCATCCCGAAGAACTGCGTGGTGAGCATGAGACCGGTGTCTCCGTACCACTTGCCGAGACCGAAGGCCGCCGGATCCGGGTCGAAGGCGCCCTTCGGGTGCTTGTCGAAGCCGATGGCCATGACGACATCGGCGGCGCCGGCGTTGATGGCGTTGTAGGCGCTGATCAGAGCACTGCCACCCGTGGCGCAACCGTTGGCCACGTTGATGAAGGGCAGACCGGTGAGACCGAGTGTGGACACCATGGTGTCAGCGTTGCCCGCGGCGGACGAGCCACCGAAGGCGTACTGCACGTCGGACCACTCACAGCCGGCGTCCTTCAGTGCTTCGCGGGCCGCGAATGCACCCTGCTCCATGCCCGTGCTGTCGTGACGACCGAACGGATGGATTCCGATTCCGATGATTGCAACGTCTTCTGACATGTCTGTCTCCCCCGCGTGTTACTTCTTGACCGGTGCGAATGCGTACGTGACGACGTCATTCCCGTCGTCGTCTGTGGTGAACGGAATGATGACGAGTTCCATCTCCATCCCGATGACGAGTTCCTTCGGATCCGCCGTGGTGAGGCGGGATTCGACGATCACCTGATCACCGAGCTGGATGTAGCCCACACCATAGGGCTTGAACGTCGCGGGCGTTTCCTTGCCCGCGTACGGCGGGGACTTCGGCAGGAATCCTTGGATGGTCCAGCTCCACAACTTCCCACGACGTGGCAGCAGGACACGCTCGCCCTTCTGCGATGCCGTGCGCGGACATGCGCTGGCCTGCGGGAACGTGGTGACCCCGCTCTCGGGGAAGTAGGTGCCGATGAGCTGGGGTTCGTCCGACGGCCATGTGAAGATGTCGGGCGCAACGGGAGTCTGTGTTGCCATGGGGATATTCAACCACTCCGCCGAGGGGGTCAACGACTCGAAACTGTCTCGGCAACGAGCGCATCCGTACTGCGCAGCGCCGTCTGCAAAAGGCTCACGGCCGCGGCATGGCGACGGGAGTCGCCGATCTGCGTGGAGAACCGCAACAGACCCGCGAGGATCACCGAGAGCAGATCCTCGAGAGCCTCCTGGGGAACGCCTTCCCGGACCTCACCGTTGCGGTAGGCATCGGTACACAGGCGATTGACGAACTTTGCCGTGCGTTCCTGGAGCGGCTTCAGGACCGGGCTCAGTTCGGGGTGGCGCTGCACTTCGAAGGGCACTTCGACCACGAAGCCGGCGATCGTGGGATCCTCCCGGTTGATCCTCACCGACACGTCGAGTGCCGCATTGAAGCGGTCGATGAGTGTCGAGCACGGAGCGATTGCCGTCTCGAACTCGGCGTAGACGTAGTTCTGGACCTCGGCGTAGACCGCCACGTACAGGTCCACCTTCGACGGAAAGTAGTGGTAGATGGCGGCCGAGGTGATCCCCGCGGCCTTGGCGATCTCAGAGTTGGTGGTGCGGTCGAAGCCCCGAACGCCGAAGCACTGGCGCGCCGCAGTCAGGAGTCGGGCGCGGGTCTCGACCGAGTCCGCGTCGCGGGGCCGCCCCAGTTTTCGTCCCGCTGATGTCGTCGCCATGTCCCTCTCCGATGTCCCCGCCGGACGGGGTCTCGCATCGACACCCCGGGAGGAGAACTCTTCACTCTTCTTATCGCATCGAGTACGACGAAAACGGCTCGGAGCGTCGCGGACTACTTCTGGCGATTCGGACCCGGGTCGACGGGCATGCCGAACTTGACCCGGTTGTGCGAGTGCGCGAGGTGCTGATGCACGAACGCCGTACGCAGTGCGTTCCACTGGCCCTGAGCCTCCAACGTCTGGTTGACGCTCTCCTTGGCCAACTTGAGCGCGAAGGACGGACGCTTGGCAATGGTCTGCGCCATCGCCATGGTCTCTTCGCGCAACTTGTCGGCGGGCACCACCTTGTTCACCATCCCCCACTGGTGGGCTTCCTGTGCACTCAACCACTCGCCGGTGAACAACATTTCCTTGGCCTTGCGGGGGCCGACTTCCCACGGGTGGTTGAAGTACTCCACTCCGTTCACACCCATCGCCACGACCGGGTCGGAGAACATCGCGTCGTCGGCGGCGATGATGACGTCTGCGATCCACAGCAGCATGAGGCCACCGGCGATGGTCTTGCCCTGCGCCGCGGCGATCACCGGCTTGGGCAGGTTGCGCCACCGCCAGCACATGTTGAAGTAGACCTCTTCCTCCCACGCCATGTGACCCTCCTGGCCCTCGCGGCCGAAGCCGCCGACGGGAAAGACCAGGTTGAACTCCTTGTGGCTCTCGGTGTCGCGCATGTCGTGACCGGAACAAAAGTGCGGTCCGTCGGCCTGGAAGACGATCACCTTCACGTCACTACGACGCGATGCGTCGGAGAAGCATGCCTCGAGCTCGTAGGTCATGCGCTTGTTCTGGGCATTGCGACTCTCCGGTCGGTTCAGCGTGACGACGGCGATGCCGTTTTCACCGGGATTCAGTACCTCGTAACGCGTGGTCTGGAGATTGTCGAGTTCGACGGGCATGGTGGGGGTCCTTCGCTGTGTGGATGGTTCAGGCTTTGGTGAACGTGAGGTGCAACGCGGTGAGACCGCGCAGGGTCATCGACAGTTCGCGGTCGATCGGGTCGACGCCCGGCGCGAAGGCGATGTTGTCGAGACGGCTGAGCAGCAGTTCGAACGCGATGCGCGCCTCGCTGCGGGCCAACGCCGCACCGGGGCAGAAGTGTGGACCCTGACCGAAGGCCATGTGCGTGCGCGCATTCTCTCGCTCGACGTCGAAGGCGTCGGGGTTCGGGTACTTGCGCTCGTCACGGTTGGCACTGCCGTACATCGCCATGCACAACGAGCCCTTCGGGATGTCGACTCCGTCGATGCTGACGTCGGTGGTGGTGCGACGCGGGAGCATCTGCACCGGCGCTTCGAGACGCAGGGCTTCCTCCACCAGATTCGGAATCAGATCGCGATTGGCGCGCACCTTGGCCATCTGGTCGGGGTTCTCCACCAAGTGGTACACGCCCATCGCGATGAGATTGGTGGTCGTTTCGTTTCCGGCCACCAGCAACTGGGCGATGACACTCTGCATCTCCTCCATGGTGAGGCCCTCCCCGGCACGCTCACCGGTGTCGAAGCGGGCCAATACGAGGTCGGACAACAAGTCGTCCTTCGGATTCGCCTGCCGTTCGCGAACACGCTCGGCCATGTAGTGCTGCATCTCCACGCGGCTCTTGGCGCATTCCACCTGTCGCTCGGGCGTGAGGAGACCCGAGAGCGGAGCCACGGAGTCGTCGCTCCAGCGCTTGAACTTGGGCATGTCCCTGCGATCGACGCCGAGCGCGTCGGCGATCACGGTGAGCGGAACGCCGATGCAGAACTGCTCGACCAGATTCACCTTGCCGTCGTCGATGAATGCGTCGATGAGATCGTTGGCGATGGTGCGAATGGAATCCTCGAGTTGCGCCACGCGCTTCGGCAGGAACGCCTTGTTCACGAGTGTGCGGAACTGGGTGTGCGACGGCGGATCGTTCGACAACAAGGTGTCGACGGGCTTGTAACCCTGCTTTTCGATCTCGATCACCTCGGCCGGTGGCGGCGAGACGATCCGGTTGCTCACCGACTGTGACGAGAAACGTTCGGGATCGCGCACCATGTGCATCACGTCTTCGTAACGCGAGACCGCCCAGAACCCGAGCGGCGTCTGGTGCACGGGTGCCTCGTCACGGACGCGCTGGTAGTAGTGATAGGGACACTCGAGAACCTCGGGTGTCACCATGTTCGCCGACGTGATGTCACTCGGCAGGTTGTTGTCGATCGTTGTCATTGTCCGGACTCCCCCGTTCGGTAATCACCAAATGAACTATCACGCGCGTCAAGGGCCTTGGTGACCCCTTGGGCGAACTTGGCGAAGTATTCCTTGCTCGAGCGCTGATGGAAACCCAGCGCATTGAGGTCTGCTGTGGCGCGCATACCGTCACGCATCCCCATCACTTCCATGGCCCGATGGACGACCCGCTTGTTCAGGGCCTGCAGATCGGGCGGGACTTTTGCCACCCTCCCGGCGATCGCCACCACCTCGGCATCCAATGTCTCCGCAGGGAATGCGCGGTTGGCGAAGCCGGCCGCCACGGCTTCCTCACCGGACATCGAATCTCCGGTGAGCATCGCCTCCATTGCCCGGCGCATGCCCATGAGCCACGGATGCCAGGCCATGTCGGGCGAGGACATCGAGCGCACGGGCGGGTACCCCACCTGGGCATCGGTGGCCACGTAGACGAGATCACACGCTGTGGCGAGTTCGGTGCCGCCCGCAAGACAGAAACCGTGGACTTGAGCGATGATCGGTGTGGAGAGATCCATCATCTCGAACCACCCGGTGAGAACGTGACGCGCCCAGGCACCGTCGGCCGGACTGATCGACCACGGATGGGGCTCGCTCGGATCCTGCGCCAGGTCGTAGCCGGCAGAGAAACACGGCCCTGCTCCGCGGATGATCACGACACGCACCGCGGGGTCCGTGTCGGCGGCCCGCAAGTGGTCGAACAGCTGCGTGCGCAAGGCGTGCGACAACGCGTTGCGCTTGTCGGGACGGTTCAGCGTCAGACGCCGCACGGATGGTGCGGGGTCGTCGGCGATCACCAACGTCGTCTGAGTGTCCTTCTGTGTCATGTCGACTCCCCCAGTCGGCCCGACAACGAGATGAGTGCCTAGCCGCCGATCGTGCGGCCCGACTCCCAATACGGTGCGCGGAGTTCCCGCTTGTTGATCTTGCCCATTGCGTTGCGACCGACGCTCGACACGATGTCGACAGTGCGCGGACACTTGTAGCCGGCGAGATGCTCGCGGCACAGTGCGATGAGTTCTTCGGGCGTCGGCGGCTTGGTCGGATCCTGCGGAACCACCAATGCCTTCACGGCCTCGCCCATGTCGGGATCGGGAACACCGATCACCGCCACGTCGGCAACGCCCGGATGCTCGATGAGCACCTTCTCTGCTTCGGCCGGATAGATGTTCACACCGCCCGACACGATCATGTCGCTGAAGCGGTCGGTGATGTACACGTAGCCGTCGGGATCGACGTAGCCGATCTCTCCGAGCGTGAACACGCCGGGGCGCAGGTGGGCGTTCTTCGACTTCTCCGGATCGTTCGGATAGACCACGCCACGACCGGTGGAGTCCTCGAAGAAGAGACGGCCTTCGGTTCCGGCCGGCAGTTCGTTGCCGTCGTCGTCGACCACGATGCAACGCGCGAACGGCGGATTGACGACGCGACCCACGGATCCGGGATGCTCGAGCCACTCCTGGCTCGTGATCGAACACACGGTGCCCACCTCGGTGGCGCCGTAGGCATCGACGAACACGGGACCGAACCATTCGATCATCCGCTTCTTCACGTCGATCGGGCACTTGGCACCGGTGTGCGACAGAACCTTCATGCTCGACACGTCGTACTTGGCACGCACGTCGTCGGGCAGGTCGAGCATGCGCTTGAAGTGCGTCGGCACCATCACGCTGCTGGCAGCCTTGTGGGCCTGGATGAGTTCGAGCGTGCGCTCGGGATCGAACTTTTCCATGATGACCACCGGAGTACCGGCGGCAAGGACACGCACGCCCGACAACGGGCCCGTGTGATACATCGGGCCCACCACGAGATGCACACCGAGAGCAGCCAGTCGGTTGTTCTTCAGGGCGGCAACGTGCTCTTCGATGTTCTTCCCACCGGCGAACATGGTGGGCGGCAACTCCACTCCCTTCGGGAATCCGGTGGTGCCGCTTGTGTACATGAGGTTCGGGCGCGGCGGAACGTCGCTGCGCGGTTCGTCTTCGCTGGCCGACGTGGTGAAGTTCTCGAAGGATTCGACGCCCGACGGCGCATCGCCGGGGATGCGCCAGCACACGATGGGAATGCGGCGCTCGAGTTGCGCCACGGCATCGACGGCACGGGCCAGATTCTCTGGTCCGGTGAAGAGAAGTCGTGCGTCGGAGTCCTTCAGGATGTAGGCGACTTCGTCGGGATTGAGATGGAAGTTGACCGGCACACTGGATCCGCCGGCGTGCAGCGTGCCGAGATGTGCAAAGACGGTTTCGACGGCATTCTCCGCGAACACCGCAACGCGACGGCTCGGCCCGAGATCGAGTGCATTCAGACCGTTGACAACGCGATTGATGAGCGAGTTGACCTGCGGCCAGGTCAACGCCACGTGGGCATCACGAATGGCGATGCTCTGCGCATCGGCCGCGGCGCAGTCGCGCAGGACGACCGCCATGGTCAGCGCTCTCCGCGGGCAACCGTCGCCCACACCACGGGCGTCACCACGCCTGCGATGATCATCTTGATCAGGTCTCCGATGAGGAAGGGAGTGACACCGAGTGCGATCGCGTTCGGGTCACCGGTTGCCACACCGATGTTCAGGTCGTGGGCGAGCCACAGGGCTCCGAACGTGTAGATGATGACGGTGCCGAAGGCCATGGCCGACAGCGACGACATGACCTGACGGTCGTGCTTGCGCTCGGCGAGGCGGCCGACGACGGCAGCGGCAACGATGAAACCGACGAAGTACCCGAGCGTCGTGCCGGTCCCGGCCTCCCAACCACTCTGACCACCGGCGTAGAACGGCAGGCCCACGAGGCCCATCCCCCAGTACGCGATCTGGCTGAAGGCACCGCGACGCATGCCGAGTGCGGCACCCGAGAGCAGGACAGCGAGGGTCTGGCCCGTGAGGGGCACCGGGGTGAAGCCGAGCGAGATCTTGATCTGTGCAAAGGCCGCGGTGAGAAGGGCGAAGCTGACGACCAGTACGGCGTCACGAGCCCAGGTGCGCATGCGCAACGACGGCAGAAGATCGACGAGAACCATGCTCTTGCGGGGAGCCAGGACTTCAGTGCTCACGAGTTTCCTCTTTCTCATGCCCCACGGCATGGGGCTGTTTCTCGAGCCCCACCTCGTGGGGGCTTCGGACGGTGTCGGGAAAGCGTAGTGACAGATGCCCCACCCTGACGAGTCCCGTTGGAATCCCGCCCTGAGTGGGCACGAGCCGAGGGGTCCCCACTAGCGTGACGGCTGTGAGCGACCTTCCCGACATCGAACAATTCCGCAAAGAGGCCCGGGTCTGGCTGGAACAGAACGCCGAGCCCCTTCCCGTCGTCGACGAAGCCGACGAAGAAGACCACGAGATCGTCTGGGGCGAGGGCTCCGACAATGTGGCCGTCTTCCACAACTTCACCGACGAACATGAACTCACCCGCCTGAACGCCGTCAAGGACTGGCAGCGCAAGAAATTCGACGCCGGCTACGCGATGATCAACTGGCCGGTCGAACTCGGTGGTCGCGGTCTTCCCGCCACCTACGTGCGTGCCTATGCCGCCGAAGAGCGCAAGTTCAAGATCCCCGATGCCGGCGAACTCCCGCCGACCTCGATGGGGCTCATCGCTCCCACCGTGGCTGCGTTCGGCACTCCCGAGCAGAAGGAGATGTTCTGTCAGCCGCTCATGCGCATGGACATCTGCGGTTGCCAGTTGTTCTCCGAGCCGAGTGCCGGCTCTGACCTCGCGTCGTTGTCCACCCGCGCCACGCGCGACGGCGACGAATGGGTGTTGAACGGCCAGAAGGTATGGACCTCCGGTGCACGCTTCTCCGAATGGGGCCTCGCCATCGTGCGCCACGACTTCGACGTGCCGAAGCACAAGGGTCTCACGGCGTTCATGGTTCCCTTCGATCTGCCCGGTGTGGAGATCCGCCCGATCAAGCAGATGAGTGGTGGCACGAACTTCAACGAAGTGTTCTTCACCGATGCCCGCATCCCCGACTCGCTGCGCCTCGGCGAAGTGGGCGACGGCTGGCGCGTGGCACTCACCTGTCTCGGCTTCGAGCGAGACAAGACGAGCAGTTCGTCCAGTGGACACGTCGGCGGCTCGTTCAAGCAGGTTCTCGCGGCCGCCGCGTGGGCCGGTGTCAACGACGACCCGATCATCCGTCAGGAGCTCACGAAGCTCTACATCGAAACCAAGGTGGCCCAGTTCACCAACCGCCGCGCTGCAGCGAACATGCGTGCCGGACAGACCCCCGGTCCCGAGGGTTCGCTCGGCAAGTTGATGTGGACCGCCGGCATGACGCGCGTCAGCGACGTCATTTCCAAGGTGCTCGGTGCCAAGGTCGTTGCGGACACCGGCGAATGGGGAACCTTCGCCTGGAGCGAACACATTCTCGGCGCCCCCGGCTACCGCATCGCCGGTGGTTCCGACGAGATCCAGCGCAACATCGTCGGTGAACGTGTCCTCGGTCTTCCGCCCGAGCCGCGCGTCGACAAGGACGTGCCGTTCAGCGAAGCGCAGCGCGCCGCACGCAAGTAACACGACAACGAAAAAGGCGGCGGGCCACACGACCCGCCGCCTTTTTCGTTTCTCGAAACGTGTCAGGTGTTGTATTCGCGTCCGGTGTTGCCGACGATCTTGCTCTGTCCCACGGCGGAGTCGTCTTCGATGAGTTCGATCACGCCGGCGGCGATGTCTTCGGGCTGCAGCATCACCGTTGCGGCGATGACCGGAGCCAACCACGCTGCGGGACGGGTCCCGTCGCCGGTGTGCTTGTTGGTCATGTCGGTGTCGACCATGCCGGGCAACACCGCATTCACACGGATGCCCTCGGCAGCGAAACCCGCACAACTCTCGACGATACGCACGACACCGACCTTCGTGGCCGAGTACACCGGGTCGGTGGGCATCGGCTGCAACGCGGCCACCGACGCGGTGTTGACGATGACTCCCCCGCCGCGCTGGCGCAACGCCTTGATCCCCTCTTGGGTGCCCATGGCAACGCCACCGAGGTTGACGCTGATCGTGGCCGAGATCTTCTCGAGCGATGCGTCGGGCCAGATCGGCTCACCACAGATCAAGCCTGCGTTGTTGTGCACGATGTCGAGTCCACCGAAGGCGGCCGTGGCCCTCGCAAACATGTCGCGGATGCCTGCGGGCGTCGAGACGTCTGCCTTCACCGCCACCACTTCGGCCCCCGGCACTTCTGCCGCAGCAAGCGCGGCGGTCTCTTGCACACCGGCCTCGTTCAGATCAGCCGCAACGACCTTGGCACCCTTCTTCGCCAGCGCGATCACCGTGGCGCGACCGATGCCGGCGCCTGCCCCCGTGACGAGCGCGTGCTTCCCCCTGATGTCCATGATTCCCCCGAATCAGTCGATCGAGCCGATTTGGGTGCCGACCTCGTAGGTCTCACCTTCTTCGCCGGAGATGCTCACGACACCGGCAACGGGAGCCTCGATGTCGTTTTCGACCTTGTCGGTCTCGAGACGGTAGAGAACGTCGCCGGGCTGGACGGCTTGACCGTCTTCGACGAGCCATTCGACGAGGGTTCCCTCGGTCATGGAGACGCCGAGCTTGGGGATGCTGATCGGGGTTGACATGACCCCATTTCTACAGGTTTTTGATGGCAGGCTACGAATCATGGAAACCGACACGATGGCCAGAACCGCGGGTGCAGACAGCGAAGAGACCCTCCCCTGGTGGATGAACCCCGTCAACATCGTCCTGCTCGTGGTCACGGCAGCCGTCCTCATGGGAGCCATCGGCTTCGTCGTGGGTGAGCAGCGCGGCAAGGGCTCCAACAACTCGTCCGACGTCGGGTTCCTGCAGGACATGCGCATCCACCACGAACAGGCGGTGAACATGGGCCTCATCTATCTCGACGCGTCCAGCATCGATGCCACCGGTGCCGGCGACCAGGAAGATTCGGCATCACGCGGCACGTTGCGCCTGATCGCCCGCGAAATCATCGTCAACCAGTCGAGCGAGTCGGGACGGATGGTGCAGTTGTTGCGCCAGTTCGGCGCCAGCGAAACCAACGAAAGCGATCAAGTGATGGCCTGGATGGGCGAGCCCACGCCGCTTGCCCAGATGCCCGGCTACGCCAGCGACGAACAGTTGGTTGCGTTGCGCAATGCCCGCGGACCCGAGGCCGATGCACTGTTTGCCGAGTTGATGATCGCCCACCACGAAGGGGGCGTACACATGGCCGAACACGTCGCCGCTCACGGAGCGAACGACGAAGTGGTGGCGCTCGCGAACTCGATGGTGAAGGCCCAGACGG
>Ga0164292_10001929_pt1 | contig 16929 bp, 22 predicted proteins | sample GEODES117metaG_FD_111486 | JGI IMG/M metagenome (GOLD analysis project Ga0164292, IMG submission 111486) | Eutrophic lake water microbial communities from Lake Mendota, Wisconsin, USA - GEODES117 metaG | ecosystem: Environmental > Aquatic > Freshwater > Lake | place: USA: Lake Mendota...
ACATTGGCCTTTTCTCCCGGCGTATATACGCAACCACGTTTTGGGCAGGAAATCCGCATTTCCATTCGCGGTTCTGGCCTCTCGCGCGGGTTCCATATGCGCGGGTTGACGTTATTGCAGGACGGCATTCCCATCAATCTTGCCGATGACAATGGCGATTTTCAGGAACTGGAACCGATATTCTTCGACCATTTAGAGGTTTATCGCGGCGCTAACGCCTTACGCTTCGGTTCCGGAACGCTGGGCGGTGCGGTTAACGGTGTTACACCAACAGGGGATAATGCGGCGGGGCTCTACCTGCGCGGTGATGTTGGTAGCTTTGGTTTTTATCGCGGTTTGGCGTCATTTGGCGTGGGCGACGAAGATGCCAACGCTTGGGCGGCAATCAGCGCGGATAGTCATAAGGGCGATCGCCAACATGCGCGGCGGGACTCCATCCGTTTCAACGGTAATGTCGGCTTGCGCATTTCGGACATTATATCCACGCGATTTTACGGCAGCATGACGACATTGGATCAGGAATTACCGGGCGCGATGACACGCGTGGCGGCCTTGACTGCGCCACGCAGCGGCAATTTCATCGGTGATCAAGCCCGCGATATCAATTCGATCCGCATTCAGAACCGAACCCGTTTCGACTGGGGCGACGGCCATTTAGATGTCGGCGCCTTTGTGAATGCCAAGGAGCTGTACCATCCGATTTTCCAAGTGGTGGATCAAACATCGACAGATCGCGGTGTGTTCGCCCGCTACGACCGCGCAGGTGAACTGTGGAGTATTACATTGGGTGGAGAATCACGCTGGGGAACCATTGACGCAAAGCGTTTCGTGAATCTCAACGGTAAACGTGGCGTATTGACATTTGACGCTGATCAAACGGCCCGCACGACCAATATCTATGGTGAAATCAGGGTTACCCCCATCGCCCAACTCACTGTGATCGCGGGCGGCATTTACGCCGAAGGATATCGTGAGCAATCGCAAATTGTGCCCACTGCGGTAACGGCGCAAGCGTCGTTTGACGCAGTGTCGCCAAAATTTGGTGTGCTTTGGGAACCGACCGCCAAAATCCAGTTTTTTGCGAACCACAGCAAATCAGCTGAATTCCCAACTTTTGTCGAGCTCGCACAAGTTGCGGCTTTCGTTCCGGTGCGTGCACAAACCGCATGGACCACGGAATTTGGAACGCGTGGGGAATTGGGCGGAGTAAGCTGGGACGTTGCTGTGTATCGCGCCAATCTCAAAAATGAGATGTTACAGTTTACAGTTGGGCCGGATATTCCTGCAACAACCTTTAACGCGGATAAGACACGGCATCAGGGCGTTGAAGCTGCTTTTAGTGCCACGCCGACCAATTGGCTGCGGTTACGGCAAATCTGGCAGTATTCTGATTTCAGATTTGTGGGTGATAGCCAATATGGTAACCGCCGACTGCCTGTAGTTCCAGTCCACGTCCTGCGGTCTGAATTGCGACTGGGTGGTGATGAAGTTCATATTTCTCCCAATTTGGAATGGGTACCCCAAGGTGCTTGGGCGGATTATCGGAACACAACCCGTAATGCAGGTTATACCCTGTTGGGCTTGTCCGCGGGTGCGCGCATCAAAAACGGTGTCGATATATTCATTGACGCTCGAAATTTGGCAGGCGTCAATGCCATTGGGGATGTGTCGGCAGCGATCTTGGCAACGCCAGCTTCGGCCATTTACTATCCGGTGGAACGCCGCGCGGTGTATGGCGGCATTCGTGCGCGGTTTTAGGAGCCAAGGTATGGAAAATTCGTCATTCTATCGCACAATTTGGCGCTGGCATTTTTATGCCTCTTTGTTCGTTATGCCGCTTATTCTCGTGCTGGCGACAACGGGTGCAATCTATTTGTTTAAGCCGCAATTAGACCGTTGGGAGGAGCGCGCTTTTAGCGATCTTTCTACCCGCGGAGCGGTGTCTCCCAATGCGCAGCTGGCAGTGGTCATGGATGCAAATCCAGGTGCGCAGTTTCATGGGTACCGGTTACCCGCGCGTGACGGAGACGCTGCGATGATCCATATAGCGTTGGCCGATGGCCGCTCCATGCGTGACGTTTATGTATCGCCGCAGGGCGAGGTTTTAGGGAGTGTGGACCCAGAAAGTCGCATTTCCGCAACGGTCTCGCGTATCCATGGTTCGCTTTTGATCGGCAGGGTTGGGGATTGGATTGTCGAATTGGCCGCCTGTTGGGCCATCGTGATGATCCTGACCGGCCTGTATATGTGGTGGCCGCGGGGGCAGGGGCTCAGCGGCGTCCTTTGGCCCAGATTGAGGCGGGGCAAGCGCCTGTTCCTGCGCGACCTTCATGCGGTGACGGGTTTTTGGGTTTCTGGACTCGCACTTGTTTTACTGACGACAGGATTGCCCTGGGCAAGTGTCTGGGGCGATGCCTTTCGCTTGGCTAGGGCGGAGCTTGGCCTTGTTCAAGGCGCTCAAGACTGGAAAACTGGAGGCCATGCCCCACATGCCGAGCATGATCATGATGCGATGATGAAAATGCAGGCTGCTGGCGTGCCGCTGGTTGGCCTCGCCGACATGGTGGCTAATGCGAAATTGGAAAATCTACCGCATCCTGTTTTCGTGAAACCGCCGGGTGCACCAGAGCGTTTTGGTCCACCGACACCCATGGCGTGGACGATTAAGTCTGAGGCGCAAAACAGGCCCCTAAACCGCAGTATTACTTTCGATGTTGCGACGGGCAAGGAGATGTCACGCACGGGCTTTGCCGATAAGCATGTCATTGACCAAGCCGTGAATTATGGAATTGCTTGGCATGAGGGGCAGCTTTTTGGCTGGATTAATCAGCTTGTGGGCGTTCTCACCGCATTGGGCTTGATCACTTTGGTGATATCGGGCTTTATCATGTGGCGCCGGCGCAAACCGGCTGATGCGCTTGGGGCGCCCATCGCCCCCGCTGTGCCGCAAAAGATACGCGGTGTTGTCGTGATTATCGCTGTGATGGCCATATTGCTGCCGTTGCTTGCGATTTCGCTGCTGGCTTTATGGCTGTTTGATCGGTTGCTTCTGCCCCGCTTACCCGCATTTGCGATGTGGCTGGGTGTTAGACCAGCTCAGTTGGCATAACGCGCGGCGGTTTCGCGGATAAGTGCAATCATATTGGGAATGCCCTGCGTTCGGTTTGAACTGAGTTGGTTTTTCAGGTCAAACGGGGCGAGGGCATTTTCGATATCCGTTTTCAAAATTTCGGCAGCGTTTTTTCCATCCACCGTTTTGAGTACTAGCGCGATGATGCCCTTGGTGATTGCGGCATTGCTGTCCGCCATAAAGGACAGTTGCCCATTGTCGGTCACGGGATACACCCAGACACTCGCCGAACAGCCCCTGACCAACGTCGCATCGGTTTTTAGCGCATCGGGCATAAGCGCCAGTTCGCGACCAAGATCGATCAACAAACGATAACGGTCGTCGGCCTCGAGAAATTCATATTCTTCTTGAATGTCGGAAAGTGTTGTCATGGCGCCCGCATATGGCCGCAGGGGTCAGATATCAATCCCTGCGGCGATAGCCTCAAGCTTTTTGACGCGTTCTTTTAAGTCAGCAACTTCAATACGCGATGTAGCTGACGGCACAGGCGCATCGCTGCTGCGGCGGGCAAGGTCCAATTCGGCATGCTTCAGCGCAATCCAGTCGCGCCATCCGCGTAACCCGAGCGAAGCGACAATGCCGACGGACAGCACCGCAAAAGCACCGATAATGATATAGAAATTAGGATCCTGTTCCATGGTTCCTGCCTTTCAATCCGCGCGCCATTATTGGCCGCGCAGTTCCTCAATCTGACGGTTCAAATCATTGGCATTGTTGTTGTCCGTCGCAATGCGCTCAAGCACCTGAATACGTTCCTTCAATGCTTTAATCTCGTCCTGGATCTTCTGGGTTTCCGCACCGTTCAACAAACGGTGTGTTTTGGTGCCCATAAAGTCCTGATCCTCAACAATGCCATGCTTGGCCTTTTGTTTTGTTTGGACAATCTTTCCGACGGTGATGATTAGGATGATCGCAACGACCATTTCAAACGGACCCATTATATCCTCCTCAAATTCTCAAATGCGCAGTCTTTAAATCGCTTAATTGCTTGGCCCGCGAAGGGCCTCTATTTCTGATCTCAGCCTATGACTGTCGTCGACAACGATCTTCTCAACATTAGCAAGCCGATCTTTTATTGACCCGATTTCCGCCCGCAACTGGGCGTTTTCTTGGCTTAACAGCTTGACCCGTTCAATGGCTTGCTGGTCATTCTTGGGATATACTGGCTGACCCCAAGTGCCATCGAGCGGGTAACCGTTTTTGATACGCATCCATGTTGTCAGCACCCAGCCTACGGAAATCGCAACAATGCCGATACCGATCATGGGGCCAAGGGCGGTTATCATCGCGAGTTTATCGGGATCCATATCATGCCTCCTATATTACCGTAGGCTCTCGATTTCTTCTGCCAGCTGCTTATTGTTGCTGACATAATAAGTTTCCATTTCGGCCAAGCGATGATCGATTTCCCGAAAGCGTGAGCGAATGTCGCGGGTGGTGCGGGCAGGCGATTGCCGCACGCCTTGCCAGAATTTCTGCTCTTCCCGGTCGTCGGTGTAGAGATGGATTGGCTTTTGATCGGCCATCCAAGCTGCAGCTATGTAAAGCAGAGCTGGCCAGCCCTGTCCTATAGTAAGGGCAATTACACCAAGCCTGAACCAAATTGCATCGATTCCCGTGTAATCGGCTAAGCCCGCGCAGACGCCTTTCCATTTGGCATTTTGCTTATCGAGATAGAATTTTGTGTGTTTCCCTGACATATCAGCGGTTCCTTTCCGGCCTACGTACATTTTCTGGGTTAAAATCGGGTGAATCGAGTTCGATGCGGCGCGGTTGCCAATTGGGATTTTCCTGCGCCACCAACCGTTCAACGGTGTCGAGGCGATCTTCCAACCGGCGTGCCAGCTCATGCATATCGCCAAGCATCCGCTCATCATCATTAGTCAGCGTTGCAGCGGTTTTCCAGCGCGTGACATAATGCAGGATAAGCCAAGGCAGGCCTATAAATATGGCGGGTATCACAATGATTTCGGAGCCAAAGTTCACGGTTTAAGCTTCCTTCTTTAGGTCGGCCTGCATGGCCTTTTTCATCTCTTCCAATTCGGCGTCGACGACATCGAAGCTCTCAAGCGCAGCGATTTCGTCGCCCAAAGTGCGCGGCGCTTCGGATCCGATAGATAGTGCGTCAGCATATCCTTGCGCTTCATCAACACGGCGTTCGAGAACATCAAAGCGCGAAAATGCCTCACGGACCTTGTCGCCATTGTACATCGTGCGCAACTTGACCTGGTTTTCGGCGCTTTCCAAACGTGTCATCAACGCATTTTGGCGGCTGCGGGCGTCGGCGAGCTTTTTCTGCAGCTTGTGAATATCCTGCTCGGACGCCTTGAGCGCATCGTTCAGGACATCAACCTCTGCGGTCAATTGCTCTTTCATGTCGGTTGCTTTGCGCTTTTCCAATAAAGCCGCCTTCGCAAGGTCTTCACGGTCCTTTGAAAGCGCCAAATGCGCTTTGTCGGTCCAGTCGGTTTCAAGCGTGTTCAACTTGTCGATGTGGCGGCGCAGCTCTTTCTGGTCCGCAATCGTGCGGGCGGCAGAGGCCCGAACCTCAACCAGCGTTTCTTCCATTTCCAAAATGATCATGCGGATCATTTTGGCGGGGTCCTGCGACTTATCGAGAAGGTCGGTCACATTGGCAGCGATGATATCGCGGGTTCGTGAAAATATGCCCATAGGGTAACTCCGATAATGTATATTGGTAACTTCATTCAAAAATAGTGGCGACCGGGTGCCTTTGGAAGCGGGAGGGGGAGCTGGGGCACGCCGGTCGCAGGTTATCGAAGTCAGGCTAGATAGCTGACAACGATTGACCTATTCGGTTGGGTATGTACGCTGATCTCGCCAGCGTTATGATGGTTTAGAACCGATACGGCATAGCTCGTAAAGATCATCATGAGGGACACAGCAACCGCCAGCCAAAGACGGCTGTCTTGTTCATTTAGATAATCACTGGTTTCGATATCTTGGCGCATTTTATATTCCCAATATTGTTTGCCAGTGTTTGCTGGCTTGCAAGACACTTTGCAGGGACCGTGCCAATTTGCGTTTTTGGCGCATTTCCGCCGTTTCTCAAAATTTACATAGCTCGGGTGCTGGTAATTATTGCCACTCTATGGTGAAATATGCCAATATTTGAAAATGGATAGAGACAATGTTCAATTTATTGGCCAATCAACGGCATTTTTGGACGCTGTGGAGCGCGCAAGCCGTGCTGCGCCGCTCAATCGTCCTATATTGGTGGTCGGCGAGCGCGGAACCGGCAAGGAGTTGATTGCCGAGCGCCTGCACCGCTTGAGTGCACGCTGGGACGGGCCTTTAGTCACCATAAATTGCGCGGCATTGCCGGAGACGCTGATTGAGGCGGAGTTATTCGGCCATGAGGCAGGTGCGTTTACCGGTGCGACACGGGCACGCGAGGGGCGCTTTGAAGAGGCCGATGGCGGAACTTTGTTCCTTGATGAATTGGGCACCTTAAGCATGGGCGCACAGGAGCGCCTCTTGCGTGCAGTGGAATATGGCGAGGTGACGCGGATTGGTTCATCGCGGCCGATGCGTGTAGATGTGCGCATCGTAGCTGCCACCAATGAGCATTTGCCCCATATGGTCGACAAGGGACGGTTTCGCGCCGATTTGCTGGACCGACTTTGCTTTGAGGTCATCACATTGCCGCCGCTGCGTGTGCGTGAAGGTGATATTGAGGTGTTGTCCGAATATTATGGACGTAAGATGGCAGCGGAATTGGGTTGGGAAGGCTGGCCCGGATTTGGCGAAGTTGCAACCCGGGCTTTGGAAAATCATATCTGGCCGGGCAATGTGCGTGAACTGCGCAATGTTGTGGAGCGCGCGGTATATCGATGGGCCGATCCGACCCAGCCAGTCGACTATATTCAATTTGATCCGTTTGACAGCCCATGGCGCGGCGGGGTGGCCGCTTCCGCACCGGCGCAGGTAAAAGCCGACAGTCAACATCAACATGTTGCTGCCGAGGCGCAATATACGACGGACCCCAGCCAAGCAGTGGATGTAACGGATTTCCGCGAGGCAACGGAGAAGTTTGAAAAATCGGTGTTGGAGCAAGCTCTGGCAAAGTGTCGTTACAACCAGCGGCAGACCGCTAAGGCGCTTAATCTCAGCTATGACCAACTGCGCCACACGTTGAAAAAGCACGATCTGTTGGGATAAAAAAAGGGGCGGCATGAGCCACCCCTTCTTTGAAATCCAGATAGCCGGACTTAGCCGCCGTTAAAGCTGACCATCGTGTACAGCATCGGGATCGACAACAATGTGTTCAGACGCGATGTCATCATCGCTGTCGTAGCTGCCTTCGCCTTTGTCGCGTCATCCGCTTCAACGATGCCAAGTGCTTTCTTTTGGTTTGGCCAAATGATGAACCACACGTTGAATGCCATGATGACCGCAAGCCACATGCCAACGCCAATAAGCTTGTACGGATCTTGCAGCGTAAATGCTTGATGCGCGTAGCCGGCTTGAACCGCAATGATGAGGCCAAGCAATACGGTCATCGCTGCGCCCCAGCGAAAGAAGAACAGTGCCGATGGCGCGATATGCTTCGAAATGCCTGGCTTTAGCTCAGCAGGTACCTTCGGCATGGTGGGGATTTGTACGAAATTGAAATAATACAACAATCCGATCCAGACGATCCCGAAAAATGTGTGTAGCCAGCGCGTGATGGCTTGCGCCGTGACGCCGTCGCCGTGCAGAGTGAACATCAGTGCTAATGCCAGCACGAGTCCTGCGACCAGCACCAGATGTAGATTTCCAAAAAACTTCGCCATTTTTTCCTCCTGTAGGCATTCAGGTGGTATTGCCCCTGATGCTATGCTGACTATCGGGGTGATAGCCGCTTGTCACATAATTTCTGCGCCTATGGCATCAGATCATTGTTAGGGCGCTTCAGGCACTGACCCATAACATCGTTTATCCCTGCGGCGGAAGCTTCGCATCATCGCCAAGCTTCAGCCCATGCCGCATGAGCATGGGGATATTGATCAAGGCAAATAAGAAAGTGAGCGCGGTCACGCCCCACACTTTAATCGATAGCCAAGTCTCAAATGAAAACCATTCGGGCCGACGGAAAATCTCGTTCAATCCCGCGAGCGCCAAGAAGAATAGGCCCCAGTGCAATGACAGCTTCAACCAGCCAGTCTCGCTTAGGCCCTGATAAGCCGCCTCTAGCACATATTTGAGCATCGCTTTGCCGCGCAGCCAGCCACCCAATAACAGAGCCGCGAAAAACGCGTAAATGATTGTCGGCTTAATCTGGATAAAGCGTTCGTCGTGAAACCATATGGTCAGTGCGCCAAAGAAAACGCCCAATGCCGCCGTTAGCTTTAGCATGGGGGAAATCTTACCCAGTTTGAGCTTAGACACGATGACCGCGACGATGATCGCCGCCATGAATGCCGCAGTGCCGACAATTGCGCCTTGTTTGGGGTCCGCATCGGAACTTCCCAATTTTGACGCGACAAAAAATAACAGCAATGGCCCGAAATCGAGGACAAAGTTTAGCGTACCCGATGGCTTTGTTGTTTGTGTGGTTTGGCTCACAACGAACCCCCGCTAATTGCCCGTGCAACATCTTGCGGGTTAAATGGCCGCAAATCATCAATAGCCTCGCCGACACCAATGGCGTGGATGGGCAGGCCGAATTGTTTGGCCGCCGCGACCAATACGCCACCGCGCGCGCTACCGTCCAACTTTGTCATGACAAGTCCGGTCACGTCAGCGACCTCCTTAAAGGTTTCAATCTGTGACAACGCATTCTGACCCGTTGTGGCGTCCAACACGAGTACAACATTATGAGGTGCGGCCGGGTTCAGACGGCCCAACACACGGCGGATTTTGGCAAGTTCATCCATCAACTCGCGTTTATTCTGTAAACGACCAGCGGTATCGACGATCAGGACATCAATCCCTTCGGCTGTTGCCTTTTTGACCGCGTCAAACACCACGCCTGCGGCATCGCCGCCTTCGGGGCCTGTGACAATGGGAACGCCAATGCGTTCCGCCCAAATCTTCAACTGACCAATGGCGGCAGCGCGGAATGTATCGCCAGCGGCCAGCATGACGCCATAATCTTGTTCCAGGAAGAGATTGGCGAGCTTTGCAATCGTCGTTGTTTTTCCGGAGCCATTGACGCCAATAACCAAAATGACTTGAGGGCGCGGGAAAGCATCAATTTCCAACGGCGACGCGACTGGCGCGAGGACGGAGGCAATTTCATCCTCAACGATCTGCCTTATACCATTGGCATCAATGCCCTTGTCAAAGCGGCCACCCGCAATCTTATCACGAATTTGCGATGCCATGGCAGGGCCGAGGTCAGAGGCAATCAACGCATCCTCAATCTCGTCAAGATCGCTTGCGTCAAGCTTCGCCTTGGAGACAAGTCCGGCAATATTCTCGGTCAGCTTACCTGATGTTTTCTTAAGGCCGCCGAACAAGCGGTTCGTCCACCCAGCATTTTCGCTCATTCGATAACCTCTGCCTGTAAAACTTCGTCTTGGATATGGGTAATGCGGGCCGAAACGATCCGGCCTTCGGGCATTTTTGTATCAAGCTTCAGATACGCGAAATTTTCCGCATGACCAGCATATCCGCCGCTTTCGACGGCAACATTTTGCGCGGTGCCGATAAGCGCCTTCATCCAAGCAGATTTTTCGGTCGCGACGGCATCGCGTAGTGCCTTGGCGCGGGCTTTAATAATCTGCGGCGGCAATTGCGGCATGCGTGCTGCTGGCGTGCCCTTTTTGGGCGAATACGGAAAGATATGCCCATGGACGATATTGCATTGGCGCACGAGGTCGACACTGTTGGCAAACATGGCGTCATCCTCGGTTGGGAAACCGGCGATGATATCCGCGCCAATCGTAATATCTGGGCGTTTTGCTTTTAGGCGCGTAACCAGATCCATCGCCAGTTCACGGCTATGGCGCCGTTTCATCCGCTTCAGGATCATATTGTCGCCTGCCTGCAATGACAGATGGACATGCGGCATGACGCGCGTTTCGCCGGTCAGTATGTCAAACAGCCGCGCGTCAATTTCTACGCCGTCGATGGATGAAAGACGCAAGCGCGGAAGGTCTGGCACCAGCTTTAAGATGCGCTCGACCAATGATCCCAAATTGGGCTGTCCGGGCAAGTCATGGCCATAGCTGGTGACATCGACACCTGTCAGCACCACCTCTTGGAAACCACTGTCCACCAGCTTTTGGATATGTTCAATCACACTCCCTGCGGGGACTGAGCGGCTGTTTCCCCGTCCATAGGGAATGATGCAAAAGGTGCAGCGATGGTCGCAGCCATTTTGTACCTCAACAAAGGCGCGCGTCTTGCCAGAATAAGCGGTGACCAAATGCGGCGCGGTTTGCGCGATGGTCATGATGTCCGAAACGACAACTGGGCGATCAGGGCGTTCGATTATCTCGCGCAGCAAAGCCGCATTTTGTTTTTCATGATTGCCGAATACGCCCGCGACTTCGGGCATATTTTCGAAGGTTTCAGGTTCAACTTGCGCCGCGCAGCCGGTTACCCACACTTTTGCGTCGGGTCGGCGTTTATGCGCTTGGCGAATGGCTTGGCGGGTTTGGCGGACGGATTCATTGGTCACAGCGCAGCTGTTGATAATGACGATATCGTCATGCCCGGCAAGTTGCTCGGCCAAGGCGTTGCTTTCCGCTAGGTTCAGGCGGCAACCCATGCTGATGACTTCAGGTTTCTGCAGCCGGGCGTTCATCCAAAGTCGTCCCAGTCGGCGTGGCCGGTAAAGACATAGGTCGCGCTTCCCGTCATGATCACGGGCTGCCCCGCTGTCCATGCGATGGTCAAGCTGCCCCCCTTTTGGTGCACGACAACAGGGGATTGGACCTTGCCTTGCCGTATAGCGGCAACAGCGGTGGCACAGGCCCCCGTGCCACAGGCGCCCGTCAGGCCAGCGCCGCGTTCCCATACTGTTAGACGGATTTCATTGCCGTCGATGGATGCGACATTAATATTCACGCGTTCTGGAAAGGCGGCGTCATGCTCAATGATGGGGCCAAGTCGCGCGAGGTCCACGGCATCGACGTCGTCCACAAAAAACACGGCGTGCGGGTTACCCATGTTGACCGCCATGGGGTTTTGCAGTTCTTCCCACGCTAAGGGCAGGGCAGCACTGTCCATCGCAAACGCGAGCGGAATGTCTTGCCACGCGAACTTGGCTTCACCCATGGAAACGGTCACAGCGTTACCGGACAATTGACCGGAGATAATCCCGCCCTTTGTTTCGATTTTTAGATCTTGTTTCAGCAAGGCCACCACACAACGTGAGGCATTGCCGCATGCTTCAACTTCGCTGCCGTCTGCGTTAAATATGCGCATATTGAGATCGGCAATGTTCGAATGTGCCAACAGGATGAGCTGATCACAGCCAATTCCATATTTACGGTCGGCAATGGCCCGCGCACGAGCCGGCGGCATGTCTATTGCACAGGCGCGCGCATCGATAATGACAAAGTCATTGCCCAGCCCATGCATCTTATGAAATTCGCCTTTTGCCATCGTCGGCGATTTAGGGGCTGTGGGCCAGAGTGTCCACCGCTTATGGCGCCGGATATCGGGGGCTTCGTTACACGGAATGATTTGCCTTTTGCAAAATCTGTTGGTAAGCGGCCCACCAAGGCACGAGTGGTGCCATTTATAATTTGTTGGAAATCCATAATTTCCAAGCTGGTCGGCGAAGATTCGCTCACCGGCTTTTTGTTCGTTTATGCCCCAAATGGGGTGATTTGGTAAGGAATGTCGATGTTTGACAAGCTGAGCGACCGGTTAGGAGGGGTGTTTGATCGCCTACGCGGTCGCGGTGCGTTGAACGAAGCTGACGTGCGTGAGGCGATGCGCGAAGTGCGCGTTGCCTTGCTTGAGGCCGACGTTGCCTTGCCCGTTGTCCGCGACTTTATCGACAAGGTAACCGAGCAAGCCATTGGCGCGCAGGTCCTGAAATCCGTCACACCCGGCCAGCAAGTCGTCAAAATCGTTAACGACGCGTTGGTGGACATGTTGGGCGCGGAACAAAGCGACCTGAATTTGGCTGTTGCGCCACCTGCCATCATCATGATGGTCGGTCTGCAAGGTTCGGGTAAGACCACCACGACCGCAAAAATTGCGAAATTGTTGAAGACGAAGCAGGGCAAGAGAGTTCTGATGGCGTCGCTCGACGTTAATCGTCCGGCAGCGCAGGAGCAATTGGGCACGCTGGGCACGCAGACCGATGTTGCGACGCTTCCGATTGTTCAGGGGCAAATGCCCGTCGACATCGCCAAGCGGGCTTTGCAGGCGGCAAAGCTACAGGGCTTTGATGTCCTCATCCTCGACACCGCTGGTCGCTTGCACGTTGATCAGCAATTGATGGACGAAATGCAGGCGGTAGCGACGGTTGCTGTGCCGCAGGAAATATTGTTAGTCGTAGACTCTCTTACGGGTCAAGATGCGGTAAATGTTGCCAAAAGCTTTGGCGAGCGCGTTGATCTGACAGGTATTGTGCTCACGCGAATGGACGGTGATGCACGCGGCGGCGCTGCATTGTCGATGCGCGCGATTACCGGTAAGCCGATTAAATTTGCCGGTGTCGGTGAAAAGCTGGATGCCATTGAGGCATTTAATCCAAGCCGTGTGGCTGGCCGCATATTGGGCATGGGCGACGTCGTCGGCTTGGTCGAGCGTGCGTCCGAAATGGTCGAAAAAGAGGATGCGGAGAAACTCGCAGCCAAAATGGCCAAGGGCCAGTTCGACATGGACGATCTGCGCACCCAATTCCGCCAGATGACCAAGATGGGCGGTCTTGGTGCATTGGCTGGTATGATGCCCGGCATGAAAAAGGCCAAGCAGGCGATGGACGCCAGCGGCATGAACGATAAATTGCTGGTGCATATGGATGCTATCATTGGTTCGATGACCCCGAAAGAACGCGCCAAGCCAGAATTGTTGAACGCCAAGCGCAAGATCCGCATTGCCAAAGGCTCTGGCATGACGGTGCAGGACGTCAACAAGCTGATTAAAATGCATCAAGAAATGGCCAGTGCCATGAAGCGCATCCGCAAAATGGGCGGGCTTAAGGGCCTTGCTGCGTTGTTTGGCGGCGGCAAAGGTGGCGCAGATTTAGGCGGCGCGATGGAGGGGATGCACGGCCTTCCCCCCGGTGCGATGCCACCCGGAATGGGCGGATTTCCCGGAATGGGCGGCGGTGGCGGAATGCCACCTGACCTCGCAAGGCTTTTGAATAAGAAGAAATAATATATTGTTTTATTGAAGTATTTTAAGAAAGGTGAGTTAGTTTTATGGCATTATCAATGCGTTTGTCGCGGGGCGGTTCGAAAAAGCGCCCTTATTATAAAATCGTCGTGGCCGACGCCCGTGCACCGCGCGATGGTAAGTTCATCGAGCGTATCGGTAGCTACAACCCACAGGCACCTAAGGATAGCGCAGAGCGCGTAATCCTCGACACCGAGCGCGCGAAGCATTGGCTTGCCGCTGGTGCACAGCCATCGGACCGCGTAGCGCGCTTCCTTGATGTCGCTGGCGTCAAAGAGCGTAAGGCCAGAAATAACCCCAATAAGGGCGAACCAGGCCAAAAAGCCAAGGATCGTGCGGAAGACAAGGCAAACAAGCTTGCTGAAGCTGAAGAAGCGGCCGCAGCAGCTGCTGCTGCTCCAGCACCTGAGCCAGAGCCAGAAGTAGTTGCGGAAGAAGCGCCTGCTGCGGAAGAAGCTGCTCCTGCCGAAGAAGCTGCTCCTGCCGCTGAAGAAGCGCCTGTTGCTGAAGAAGATGCACCGGCTGAAGCTGCCGCTGAAGAAGCACCAGCCGCTGAAGAAGCACCAGCCGCTGAAGAAGCTGCACCAGCTGAAGCTGCTGCCGAAGAAGCGCCTGCTGCTGAAGAAGCGCCTGCTGCTGAAGAAGCAACTGAAGAAAAGGCCGAGGGCTAAGCTTTGGCTGACAACACCGTCACGCTTGCTGCCGTTTCTGGCGCGCACGGCGTGACGGGCGAAGTCCGTCTCAAGCTGTTTGCAGATAGTCTGGACAGCTTGAAACATTACAAGACGTTCAATGAAGGCACGTTGACGGTTAAGTCGCTACGCTCGACCAAAGATGGCGCAATTGCCCGCTTTGTTGAAATCAACGACCGCAATGCTGCAGAAAAGCTGCGCAGTACGCTGCTCACCGTTCCGCGGGAGGCTTTGCCCGAATTGGGTGAGGGTGAATATTATTATAGCGACCTGTTGGGCCTCCCATGCGTCTCCACCGATGGCAGCGACCTCGGTATTTGCGTAGCCGTCGAAAATTTCGGCGCAAGCGATGTTCTGGAAATTCAAATGCCCTCTGTAGAAGGCAAGCCCGGCAAAAAGTTCATGGTCCCCATGACCGTCGATGCCGTGCCTGAATGGGCGGCCGGCGCGGACGGGCGTATCCTCATCGATGCCGCTTTTGTGATATGACATTCCACACCCAAATCCTTACCCTCTACCCCGAAATGTTCCCCGGACCGCTGGGGATATCCTTGGCTGGCCGTGCGCTGGAGGAGGGGAAATGGTCGTGCGCGCCCATTCAGATCCGCGACTTTGCAAGCGATAAGCATCGCACTGTCGATGACACGCCAGCAGGCGGCGGGGCAGGGATGGTATTGCGGGCGGATATTCTGTCGGCTGCGGTTGTCCACGCGTCGACAGCGCAGCCTGAATCCCCAATTCTTGCGATGACCCCGCGCGGCAAGCCCATCACGCAAGCGCGCGTCCGTGAACTTGCGGCTGGTCCCGGCGTAACGGTGCTGTGCGGCCGATTTGAAGGCTTTGACGAGCGCCTTTTCGATGCCCATCCCGAAATTGAACAAGTTTCCATGGGGGATATCATATTATCCGGGGGCGAAATCGGCGCTTTGATGCTGTTAGACGCTTGCATTCGGCTGCTTCCCGGCGTAATGGGCGCCTCTTCCAGCGGTGACGAAGAGTCCTTTGAACAAGGATTGCTTGAATATCCGCACTATACCCGACCCAATGATTGGGAAGGGCGTATGATCCCTGAAGTGTTGCGATCGGGGGATCATGCGAAAATAGCTGCTTGGCGGAAACAACAGGCAGAGGAAATCACTCGGTTACGCAGACCGGACCTTTGGGGGCGTTACAAAGACGCCCGGGTTCAGCCTGCCTCTGACGTGCAACAAAAGAATAAGGATTAAATGGGGCATGAACCTCATCCAAACACTCGAAGCCGAAGCTATTGCAGCTTTGTCAGAAAACAAAAAAATTCCTTCATTCCGTGCAGGTGACACCGTAAAGGTGGGCGTGAAGGTCATAGAAGGTGAGCGCACGCGTATTCAGAATTATGAAGGCGTGTGCATCGCGCGTTCAAACAAGGGCATGGGCTCCAACTTCACTGTACGCAAAATGTCGTTCGGTGAGGGCGTTGAGCGCGTATTCCCGCTATACAGCCCCAATATCGACAGCATCGAAGTCGTCCGTAAGGGCGTCGTGCGTCGTGCGAAGCTTTATTATCTGCGTGGTTTGACCGGTAAGAAGGCACGTATTGCCGAACGCCGTGATCCGCGCTCTATTAAAACCACCGAGGCTGCCGAATAAGGCAGGAGCCGCGCTGCGTTTCTAACCGAACACAAAAAGCCGGGCTCCCAAAAAGAGCTCGGCTTTTTTATTGCCGAAAAGGAAAGTGAACATGGGGTATCGTATCGTAGTTGCTGGCGCGACCGGCAATGTCGGCCGCGAAGTTGTCAACATCTTGGCCGAACGCGCATTCCCTGCCGATGAAATCGCTGTTCTGGCATCATCGCGCAGCCAAGGTGTCGAAATCGAATATGGCGATACCGATAAGATGCTCAGGATCCAGAATATCGAGAATTTCGACTGGACCGGGTGGGATATGGCGATTTTCGCCATCGGTTCGGAAGCGACGATGAAATACGCCCCCATTGCCGCTGCTGCTGGCTGTGTGGTGATTGATAACAGCTCACTTTTCCGGATGGACCCAGACATTCCTTTGATTGTGCCTGAGGTCAATCCAGACGCTATCGATACCTACAAGCGCAAGAACATCATCGCCAACCCCAATTGCTCAACCGCCCAATTGGTTGTCGCGTTGAAGCCCCTACATGATTACGCAAATATCACCCGCGTTGTCGTATCGACCTATCAGTCGGTGTCGGGCGCGGGCAAAGAGGGCATGGACGAACTGTTCGAACAGAGCCGCAACATATTTGTCGGCGACAGCGCCGATGCCAAAAAATTCACCAAGCAAATCGCGTTCAACGTCATCCCACACATCGATAGCTTTCTTGACGATGGCTATACCAAGGAAGAGTGGAAGATGATGGTTGAGGTCAAAAAGATCCTTGACCCGAAAATCAAGCTGACGGCGACCTGCGTTCGCGTGCCTGTATTTGTCGGCCACAGCGAAGCCGTGAATATCGAATATGAGCGCGAAATGTCGGCAGACACCGCACAGAGTATCTTGCGTGAGGCCCCTGGCATCATGCTGATCGATAAGCGCGAGGATGGCGGCTATACGACACCGGTCGAAGCCGCAGGCGACGATGCGACCTATATCAGCCGCGTTCGCGAAGACCCAACCGTCGATAATGGCCTTGCCTTCTGGTGTGTGTCGGATAATTTGCGCAAGGGCGCTGCGCTGAACGCGGTGCAGATTGCCGAGCTACTTGGGCGTCGGCATTTGAAAAAGGGTTGAGTTATGGGGCTGCAAGCCGATGTTTTCTGGTCGTTTCGCAGCCCTTATAGCTATCT
>Ga0164292_10001931_pt1 | contig 16926 bp, 12 predicted proteins | sample GEODES117metaG_FD_111486 | JGI IMG/M metagenome (GOLD analysis project Ga0164292, IMG submission 111486) | Eutrophic lake water microbial communities from Lake Mendota, Wisconsin, USA - GEODES117 metaG | ecosystem: Environmental > Aquatic > Freshwater > Lake | place: USA: Lake Mendota...
CAGCTTTACCTTCCCGAATGTGGCATGTTTGCCTACAACAGGGTTGGTGCAGTTTACGTACAATGGTTCTGTATCAGCGGGACAAACTTATTCCTGGAACTTTGACGATCCGGCTTCAGGGGCCAACAACACTTCCACGTTAGCAAGTCCGCCTCATAACTATTCCAATACCGGTAATTATGATGTAACCCTAACCGTTACCAACCTCAATGGTTGTGTGGACGATACGGTGGTGAATGCTACATTTAGTGTTACACCTGCATTGGCTTATCCAGCTTTATCGGCTATTTGCCAAAGTGCGGCACCTACATCTGTAGCCACTGCAACGGTTACCAATGGAGTAAGCGGAACAGGAGTTTACAGTGGTCCCGGTGTGAATGCGGCCGGTCTGTTTAATCCTGCAGTTGCCGGTCCCGGAACACATACCATTACTTATACCTTTACCTCTACCGGAAACTGTGTGGCAGTTCGTACCCAAACCATTGTGGTGAATGCGAAACCAGCAGCTTCCTTTAGTATCAATCCATCCATATGCCTTGGTCAGTTGGCACAGTTGGTAAACAGTTCATCTATTCCATCCGGAACAATAGCCAGTTGGAAATGGTTCTTTGGTGATGGTCAGACCCAGACCAATTCCAATGGTAATACCTTTACTCATTTGTATAGTGCCTATGGTACTTACCAGGTTAAATTGGTAACGGTTAGCAATAATGGATGCATCAGTGATACGGCCAGGGAAACGATTATTGTAAATGCCATTCCTGTAGCTGCATTCACTATGCCTGCTTCTGTATGTATGCCCAATGGTGCAGTTAATTTTACCAATACATCTACTGTTGCCGATAATTTAGCGTTAACCTACAGTTGGAATTTTGGAGACGGATCTGCGCCTTCAACAGCAGTAAATGCATCACATGTTTATGCAAGCATCAGTAGCTATAATATAAGATTGCGGGCAACTTCATCAGCAGGATGTTTTAAAGACAGTACAAGAATTTTCAGTGCATTCTATGATAAGCCTGTTGCACGATTTAATGTAAGTCCGTCAATACTCTGCCAGGGCACACCAAATACTTTTACAGATTTGAGTACGGCTCCGAATAGTACCATCAATAGCCGATTGTGGACTTTCGGAGATGGAAGTACCTCACAGCAAGCCAATCCAACTAAAACCTATGCCGCACCGGGAAATTACGAAGTCACCTTAGTGGTTACCAATCCGGAAAATTGCGTATCCGATATTTTTAAAGATACCGTGCTTGTTTATTTGCAACCGGTTGTAGATGCCGGCCCGTCTTTCTTAGTTCCACAGGGTAGTGTGTTCCAATTCAGGCCAACGGTTAATGATTCATTGAATGTGCTTTTCAATTGGTCGCCCGGAACCAACTTATCCAGCACTACTGTGTTACGTCCTACAGTAACAGCCAATAACGATGCTACGTATACGCTAACGGTAACGGGTGATGGCAATTGTACGGCAACGGATTTCCTTACCGTTAAAATTTTCCGTCCATTGAAAATACCCAATGTGTTTTCTCCAAATGGCGATGGGCAAAACGATACCTGGCGTATAGATCATCTGGCGGATTATCCGGGTGCAACGGTAAATATTTTTAATCGTTATGGACAGCAAGTATACAGTTCAACAGGTTACGGTACACCGTGGGATGGAACCATCAAAGGCAAGCCTTTACCGGTTGCTACGTACTATTATATTATAGAATTGAAGAATGATTTCAAACCCCTGAACGGTTCAGTAACCATTGTCAGGTAACCAAAACATATTACAATACGAAACTGAGAAAAATGAAAAGAGCATTAAAGATTTTTACACTGGCCCTGGGATGTAGTGGGATATTTCAAGAAGCATCTGCTCAGGTTGATCCACATTTTACACAATATTACATGTATCCGGCATGGACGAATCCTGCTCTTACCGGAGCGTTTGATGGTCAATACCGGGTTGCAGGTATCTTTCGTTCACAATGGGGCAGTATCAGCACGCCTTACTCAACACAGGGTTTATCGGGAGAAGTGACCACCAACAAGAACATGAATTTTGGGATCAGCCTATTGAACCAAACTGCCGGAGACGGTGGATATCGTTATACAACTGTATATGGGAATTTTGCTTATACCGGTATTCGTTTCGGGCCTACGGAAAACCATCGGGTGGTGATTGGTTTGCAGGCGGGCTTGATTCAACGCCGTTTTGATGCAACCAAATTAAATTTTGGGGACCAGTGGAACCCAATAACAGGGTACAATCCGGGTAACCTAAGTGCAGAAGCCTTGCGAAATCAGAATAATTCATCTTTTGATGCCGGTGCAGGTATCTTGTATTTTGATGGTACGGCCAACCGTAAAGCAAATCTTTACTTTGGATATGCAGTATCTCATCTCACCAAACCAACAGATAAATTCAGTGGAACCGGCGATGCTACTTTACCTATGCGCCATACCATTCATGGCGGGGTGCGGTTAAAACTTTCAGATGTGGTTTCTTTAACACCGAATGCATTGTATTTGCGTCAGGGTAATGCTGAAGAAATTGCGGCGGGCTTATATGCACAATTGAAAGCCGGAGTAGAAACCAATGTATTGGCTGGAGCAAATTACCGATTTGATGATGCTATCTCACCCTTTATCGGTTTTACACACAAAAGAATCGTATTAGGTGTGAGTTACGATATCAACACTTCAGATCTTGGCAGAGTTGTAAAAGGAAGCAATAGTTTTGAAATTTCCCTTTCCTTCACCGGCAAGAAAAATATCAAAACCCCTGAAGTGGAATTTGTTTGTCCGCGTCTCTAATGAAATAATATCAACCCAAACGATCATCTATCTATTTCTGATATGAAAAAATTTATTGTACTGCTTGTTACACTATCCGGGTTAATCACCGCTGCTCAATCACAAACCGGTAATCCCTATGTTGCGGCGGCTGACAAATATTTTGCTGCAGGTGATTATTTTTCTGCTGCTGAGTATTATGAAACTTACCTCAACGGGGGAAAGTCTAAAAAAGCACAGGCTGCAGCATTTAATCCCTATGTAGTTACGGAAGCTTCCAACAAAAAAGTAACGGTAACGAGTACCAGCAAAGAGAAAGTTATTTATAACCTTGCGGAGTGCTATCGAAAACTCCATTACCCTGATAAGGCAGCAACTTTGTATCAACAGGCTACCAGCTTTAATAAGGCTGAGTTTCCTTTAGCCACCTTCCATTATGCCTCTACTTTGCGTGCACAAGGGAAATACGACGAATCTTTAGCCGCATTTCAAGTATTCAAAGAATCGTATCCGGAGAAAGATAGTTACGCAAAGATCGCCGCTATGGAAATTGAAAACCTGCAATTTGTAAAATCACAGATGGCGAGAAAAAATCTGGATGCCTACAAAATTCAGAAAAATACAGCCCTTAATGCTGCTGAAGGCGGTTCCTATGCGCCAACCTGGGTAAATGAAAATACATTGTGGTTTACTTCTACCCGTGCTCAGGGCGATAGCAAAACGGGTGCAAATCATAACCGGGTTTATCAATCCACCTATGCTAATGGCAATGCAGGCACGGTGAGCCTGACCAATATTCCCCAACCTTCAGATATGCAACAGGGTGTTACCAGTTTAACACCAGATGGGAATACCTTGTTTTTAACCCGTTGGACGAAAACGCGCACTACAAAAACTTCTGGTATTTATGTATCTAAAAAATCGGGTGAAACATGGTCGGAGCCTATACTTGTTAGCAGACTTGAAATGACCGGGGTGAACAATCAGGAACCTTTTGTGATGCCCAATGGCAACGCATTGGTTTTTTCAAGCGACCGACCAGATGGTGCCGGTGGCTTCGATTTATGGGTGGCATCACTCGATCAGGATGGTAGTGTTGGTGTTCCTGTAAACATGGGAGCCAATATCAATACAGCACTCGATGAACGTGCACCAAGTTATCACAATGCCTCCAATACTTTTGTTTTTAGTTCGAATGGAAGGGTAGGCATGGGTGGCTTCGATTTCTATTACGCCAAAGGAACGCTTGATCAATTAAGTGCTCCAAAGAATTTCGGATATCCGGTAAACTCTGTGAAAGATGATCTGTATTTCACCAGTAAAGGGCCGGCAAGAAATATTTTAGAAGATGTGGTGTTGAGTTCCGACAGGGAAGCGGCTTGTTGCCTTGAATTGTTCAGCCTGAGCAAACCAAAACCAATCAAGCAATTATCAGGAACGGTGCTTGATTGTAAAAATAATCAGCCAATGGCCAATGTGAAAGTAGTGATCATGGATACCATCAACAACAGGCAACTAACAGAACTCACCACAGATGCTTCGGGTAAGTATAATTTCACGGTAGAAGATTATCTGCCTTTGAAAGCAATGGCCAGTAACAGTGGATATTTCAATAACAGTGTTCACTTTAACGGACCGGCCGATGAAGAGGAAGCTGCTTTTCAAAGCCCTGATCTTTGCCTGACACAAATACCTGAAACGCCTGAAGAAACTGTTGAAGTAAAGAATGTTTATTACGATTTCAATTCAGCATCATTACAAAAAAATTCTTATTCCTCGCTTGATAATCTTGCGCAATTGCTGAAAGACAATCCAAACCTTCAAATTGAATTGAATGCACATACGGATAGTAAAGGAGAAGAAGACTATAACCAAAAACTTTCTGATGCACGTGCCGGTGCAGTAGTTGCTTATCTGGTTAAGAAAGGGATAGATCCTTCCCGATTGGTTGCCAAAGGATTCGGAGAAAGCATGCCGGTTGCTGAAAACACCAACCCTGATGGTACGGATAATCCGGATGGTAGGCAGCTCAACCGCCGTACGGAATTCAAAGTGTTAAAGAAGTAATGATCGGATGCAGGGAGGTGCACGTTATGATGAAAAGTTTGCTTTTATTTTTGATGATGGTTTTTGTTGTGTCTGCAACGGCACAACAAAAACCTCATTATACGCAGTACATCATGAACCAGTATATCATCAATCCTGCATTGACGGGGATTGAGAATTACGTGGATGTCAAACTAAGCCACAGGCTTCAATGGGTGGGGATATTAGATGCACCGGTAACTACCTACCTCACCATGCATGGCCCGATTGGCAAACAGGATGAAAAAACAACGGCCACTTCCTTCCGCAAAGACGGTTACAACCCCAGGGGAAAAGATTACTGGGAAGAATATACCACTTCCAGGCCACACCATGGCTGGGGTATGCAAGTGATCAATGACCGCACCGGACCGTTGAATAATTTTTCTGCCATGGGTACTTATGCCTATCATATCGGCATCAGTAATAAGATGAATCTTGCAGCAGGACTTGGGCTGGGTTTTTCTAATATCAGTATCAATGCCGATAAACTGGAGTTTTATAACAGTTCAGTTGATCCGGCTGTTTACAATAGCGGATTGATCAATAATGTTAGGTTTGATATGAATGCAGGGCTCTACCTGTACTCATCCAATTTTTTTGTAGGACTTTCCGGTTTACAACTGGTACCGTCTAAAATTGATTTTTCTAATAACAATATCAGCAAAAAAGACAGCAAGCATATCCCTCACTTTTTTGCAACTACCGGTTATCGGTTCCTGTTGGGAGCAGATTTCAATTTCACCCCATCCATACTTGTAAAGAAAGTTGATCCGGCTCCGGTTCAGTTTGAATTCAATGCCAAATTGCAATATCTGGATGTGATGTGGATTGGCGGCGGCTATCGTGTAGACGATGGGATTAATGCTATGCTGGGCCTCAATATTTCTAATACGGTGAACATGGGCTACTCTTATGATTACACCACTTCCAAATTGAATAATTTCTCCCGCGGTACACACGAAATCATGATCGGTTTCACTTTGGGCAATAAATATGGCGATAGCTGCCCGAGGAATGTATGGTAATTTTTTTTGGTTGATTGGAACTAGCGGATAAGAATAAATGTTCCCTTCTTGCTCACTTTTATCCCGTCTACATCTTTTAAAGTAACCAAGTATACATAAGTATCCATCGCCTGTGCGATCCCTTTATAAGTTCCGTTCCATCCTTTGCGGTAGTCGTAGGATTCGAATAATAACACTCCCCATTTGTTCCAGATCCTCATTTGAAAATCGGTAACCGGAGCAGGCACGTATGGTTTAAACACATCATTGGTGCGGTCTGCATTGGGAGTAAAGGCATTCGGCATCTGTAGATTGATGCAATTTTTAAACAGTACATAGATCGAATCAGCCCCTTTACAGTTATTGGTGTCTTTTACATTCAATATATACAAATTGCTCTGGCTGATATTGACGGTATTGCCCAGGCTGCCCGTACTCCATCGATACGTTTCAAATCCGGGTACTTTAATTTGAAGCACATTGCCCCTGCAAAGGGTACTGTCTTTCGGCAGAAAATTTATTGGTAAAGGAAAAATTTCTACAAGATCAGTAGTATCAGCAGACTTACATCCAAATTGATTGGTAACGGTTACGCTATAGCTGCCAATTTGATTGGTTCTGAACCGCCTTGTTGTATCGCCATTCTGCCATAAATAGTGATTGAAATTTCCCGGATCAAGAATCAGTAAGTCGCCAAAGCAAATCCTCTTATCATCTCCCAGTTCCGGTGTTGGTAAAGGATTAATAGTTAATCTTGTTTTGATGATAGAATCGCATCCTAAATAAGTTTGTGCCGTATCGACGTATAAACCGGTTTCCGTTTGCCATTGACCTGCTGCAAAATAAGATTCACCCCTGCAACGAGATACATTTACCAAAGTAAGCTTGGTAGGATTAACTAGCAGGTTTAAGGTGCGTGTACTGTCGCAACCATTCGCCGCTGTAAATACATCAATGTAAGTTCCTGTGCTGGTATAGCCGGCAACATTTTCACCCTGACAGATCACCGCATTGATGGTGCGTGTTGGTTTCGGTTTTACAGTGAGGTATAAGGTACGTGTACTGTCGCAACCATTTGCTGCATTGTATACATCCACATAAGTTCCGGTTGTGGTATGTCCGGCATATTGTTCTCCATCACAGATAGATGTGGTTACAGTTGTGCTCGTATCCGGTTTTACGGTTAAATAAAGGGTTCTGGTACTGTCACAACCATTGGCAGAGGTAAACACATCAACATAGGTTCCTGTAGTGCTGTATCCGGCATATTGTTCTCCTTCACACAATATCACAAAAATACTTCTGGCAACAGTGGGCTTAACAATCAGGTTTAAAGTGCGGGTACTGTCGCATCCATTAGCAGCAGGGAATATATCTGTATAGGTTCCGGTTGTGGTATAGCCTGCATAATTTTCTCCCTGGCAGATCACCGTATCGATGGTACTTGCGGAGGTAGGCTTCACCGTTAGATACAGCCTGCGTGTACTATCGCATCCGTTGGCGGCTGTAAAATTGTCGATGTGCAAACCGGTAGTGGTATAGCCTTCGTAATTCTGTCCGCTGCAAATGGTAGCACTGATTACTGAAACCACGTTAGGCTTCACCGTTAGATGCAAGATTCGGGTGCTGTCGCAACCATTTGCTGCCGTAAACACATCTGTATAAGTGCCTGTTGCAGTATAGCCTTCAAAATCGCTGCCCTGGCATATAGAACGGTAAATATTTCTTTGAGGCGAAGGAAGTACTGTTAGGAAAAGCGTTCGGATGCTATCACAGCCGTTGATCACACTGGCTAAAGTATCGATATAAGTTCCTGCGGTTGTATGCCCTGCATAGCTTTGTCCGGAACATATCGTGGCACTCACTGTTCTCCTTACTGCAAAGAAGCTGATGGTATTGTTAAAATAAAATGATTCCTGAAAACCGGTATTGGGCAATTGTAGCGGAATGGTTGTTCCGGAATCGTTGAAAACCAAATATATTTTTTCGAGTCCGCGGTAGGGAACATTCAGGATATGTGTATAGCATTCATCACAATTACCCGGAACTTCATAAGAAAGATAATCAATGGGTGACAATAAATTTGCCGTAGAAAGATATGGGTTGTCGTCGTAAAAACTTACCGGTGTACCCTGTGGAATGGGCGCATATCCGCTATTGCCCAAACAAAAACGTACCCTCACTTTATTGGTTTGATAACAGGTTACCGACATGGTTATCGGGTATCCATCTGCAATCGGATTAGCTACCGAAATGGCATCTAAATCTGTTGTATCAGCACATGCTCCATTAGTAGCAACCAGTCTGATATTATAGGTAGCAGGTTGTGCAAAGGTATACGTGAGGTTCGAATCGGTGCTCACTACCTGCTCGGGCATACCTATCGAATTGCTCACCAGCCATTGAAAGGTTAATCCGTTTACACTGGTGTTGGTAAATAAAACACTATCCGTATAAACATTTGCCATAGAGGCAATAGTTTTCTTATTTGGGAAGAAACGTGCAGTAACACCACAGGTTACTAAAATATAGTCGGTAAAGGATGCAAAACAAGCGGCTGTATTGTAGGCTTTAAGGGTCACTTTATATTTGCCTTTTGCTGCGAAACTATATGATAGATCAGTTGCTGATGAAACAACGGTTCCGTCAACCGACCATTCAAATTGAGAAGCTCCGGTAGTGGTATTGGTAAAAACAATCACATCATTAATAATCGGGTAGGCATTATTTCTGGTAAAGCCGGCAATAATGTTTTCAATACAAGGGCGGGTACATTCATCCTGAAGTAAACCGGCACGTTGGGTAAGCACAGCTGCACGCATACGATCGGCCTGCCCTTGTGTAAACTGGTTGCTGCATGCACCATTACCATAATCCATAAAATTGGCTATCTGATCGGGAACATTAGTAGTGAAAGCACCATTGCTGTAATTAGATAAGGTATCGGTATTACAGGTGTTCTGCGGAGCATTACAGGCAAAAGAGGGGCGAACACTATTATCCGGTGGTGTGTCGCAAACCCGGTCGCCATCTACAAGGCAATTGAAATTGGTGCAGCCTCCTTCAAAAGTATGGTACAAGCCCAAATAATGGCCCATTTCGTGTGCAAGCACTTTTCCGAAACCGCTGATAACGATGCCATCTGTAGCACCACCTCCCGGAGGTAATGAAGCATAACCCCCAACGCCAAGCCGGTACCAGGTTCCGCAGATATAATCTGCATAAGCCTCTCCATGAATATTGGTAACGAGCCAGATATTGATATAGCGGTTAGGATCCCATTGAATCAGGTTCTTAAGTTTAGCATCTTCGTTATCCATGTTCAAATCATCACCCAGAAAAGAGGTTGTTCTGGTGATACCGGTCGTGTTTCCGCCATCAGGATCTTTTTGCGATAAACAGAATCTAAGTTTTGTGTCTACACCTACACTGGTAGAATAATTGCCAAGTTTGCTGAATGCGTCATTCAGATCTTGAACCCCGTCAATCACATCCTGATCTGAAATGCTTAATGGATCCTGATTAATGATATGAATAACAACCGGAAGCGTTAATGTATCACCTGGTAATGCCCTTGAAGCCATCATGATGGCTTCATTCATGGCATCTTCTCTTATCCTGAAAGATGCATTTTTACGAAGATTAAAAAGCCTGATATCCTGTACGCATTTACGTGTAGCAGAACCACTGAGAGGGGTTTTATGTTGTTGGGAAAAACTTGCAGTGTCTGATTGTGAAAATGCTCCATGATTTGAGAGCAGCAAAATAACAATCGAAAAAATGCAATAGATGAGTTTCAATTTTTTGATTTTACTTAAACCAGTAAGTTTTTTAACCGGATAAATATAGCCATTTAATCAGTAAGAGAGTTCGCTAAGAGCAGCAAAATTACTTTCCTACACAGGCTATAGTTAGAAATAAATGACAAAAAAAATCCCTCAGAATGAGGGATTGAAATATTGTGTTTGGAAAAAGATTAATAATCTCTGTTGTAACCACCACTTCCACCACTTCTGTTACCGCCGCCGCCGTATCCGCCGCCACTGCGACTTCCACCGCCACCACCATAGCCACCGCCGCTACGGCCACCGCCGCCACGACTTCCGCCACCGCCGTAACCACCGCCACCACTTGGGCGTTTCTTGTATTCACCTTCCTGACGTGGTTGTGATTCGTTAACAATCAATTTGCGGCCCATAACTTCTGTTTCATTGAGGTTAGCGATGGCAGTACGAGCTGCTTCATCATCTTCCATTTCAACAAAACCAAAGCCTTTGCTTCGACCGTTCATTTTGTCCTTCAAAATTTTTCCACTGGTTACAGTACCATACTGAGTGAAAAGGTTACTTAAATCTTCGTCAGTCATAGACCAGCTAAGATTTCCAACGTAAATGTTCATTGTAAAAAACTGTTTAATAAAATGATTAAAAAATGAATGATTTAGTTGTTACAATGAAAACTGAATTCGACTTTAATAAGCTGCTTCAGCCAACAGCAAAAAAACTAAAACCATTATACCAAGTAAAGATAAGGGTTTAGATTGAAAACCTCACTTTTTATGGAAATTTGTTTATTTACTTGTTTAAAATCCTGGAAAAGAAAAAACCAACCCGTAAAGAGTTGGTTTCCATTAATTTAAAAATAGAGTTGTTATTCTGCCACTACTTCAAACTCAACTTCTGTTTCATTGCCATGTCCAAAATCAATTTTGGCTTTGAATACGCCCAATTCTTTTACTTCATCCAAAATATGGATGCGGCGACGGTCGATTTCATAACCTTTCTGTTCTTTGATAGCACGGGCAATCTGTACAGAAGTAACACTTCCGAAGATTTTCCCACTGGTTCCGGTTTTGGCACCGATTTTCAGAGCGCCATCATTCAGTACGGCAATAACAGACTTGATTTCAGCCATCAATTTGGCTTCTTTCTTAGCTTGTTGCTTCATTTTCTCATTCAATTGCTTGAGGTTACCAGAATTGGCTTCCACAGCAAACTTTTTCGGAATGAGATAATTACGGCCGTAGCCGTTTTTTACGGTTACCAATTCATTGGCTCCGCCCAGGTTGTTTACGTCCTGGATTAAGATTACCTGCATGTGTTTGCATTTTTACCCAATTCCATTTTATTGGAACTTTCTCTTTTTAAAGATTAGGGTGGTGAAAAAAATTGTTCTAGTCCCCTTTATTTCATAAGGTCGGTAACATAAGGAAGAATCGCCATCTGGCGGCCTTTCTTAACAGCCTGACTTACTTTGCGCTGGAACTTCAAAGAGTTTCCGGTGATACGGCGCGGCAATAACTTACCTTGCTCATTCAGGAACTTTTTCAAAAAATCTGCATCCTTATAATCAATATAATGAAGGCCCATTTTTTTGAAGCGGCAGTATTTTTTTGGGCGCTTCTCAGCTTTGATTGCCGTTAAATACTTGATTTCATTTGCTTTTGCCATGGTTATGCCTCCGCTTTTTCTGTTACTGAATGTACACCACTTCTCTTTTTGGCATTGTACTCAACGGCGTATTTATCGAGTACAGTGAACATGTGACGCATGACTGATTCGTCACGCAAAAGTTGAATTTTCAACTTTTCATTGAAGCTGGTTGACGCAGTATACTCCAATACCCAGTAAAGACCGGTAGTCTTTTTGGCAATCGGATACGCCAGTGATTTTAGTCCCCAGGGATTGGTGTGCAATACTTCTCCGCCGTTTTCTTTAACAAGCGTTTCGTATTTTTTCTGAGCGGCTTTATATTCCTCTTCAGATAGCACAGGGGTAAAAATCACCATCAATTCGTAGTTGCTCATTTTCCCTGTTTTTTGGTTTAAAAAAAATTAGTTAATCCCGTTATTTTGAACGGGCAGCAAAGCTACATAGAAATTACCAGAATCAGCTCTTTAATATGGCTTTTTTTCAGGTTTCTGGCATATTCATGGTTCTCAACTTTCTACCCAATATCCTTTGTCATTTTTACCAATGTGATTTATATAATATGCCAATATTTTATAAATCTTATCCCGAATGCTTTCGGGAGTAGATGCCGATGGTTTCAAACAAATAGTACAATGAGGCGATAGCCGATATTGGTCTATATTGTTTGTCCAATCGGTATTACATGGATGTGAAAACCTACTCAGCATTAGTACTATTTTAAATCTTATCAAACTCCATACTTAAAAAAAAACCTGCCAAAAGGCAGGTGAATATGTTTAAAACAGGGATTTTTCTTTATTTAGCCAGACGATTCACTTTCAAAGCCAGTTTCCTTTTCAGGTTAGCTGCTTTGTTTTTGTGGATGGTACCGCGTTTAGCCAGTTTATCAATCATGGAGGCAACAGCAGGTAACTTTTCAGTAGCGGCTGCTTTTTCTTCGATTGCCCTGATGTCGCGAATGGCATTACGGGTTGTTTTGCCATAATAGCGGTTACGCTCATTGCGTTTGGTGCTCTGACGAACATCTTTTCGGGTTGCTGCGTGATTTGCCATGTATTCTTTTTTTGGGCTGCAAAGATAAGGATAAATATGGATTATCGAAATCAATACTGCATTTTTTTGGTTTTCTTTTTCTGTTCATACTATTTTTTTCCCGCTATTTATTGTTTTCCGGGTTTATAGTCTTACCATTTTAGCCGATATTTGCAGCCAATTTAAAGCTACCGTTTCCACATTTACACAATAAGCAACAAATGAAGGACTTTCAATATGTTACTAATGCGCATCCCGGTTATATTGAGCAGGTTTATCAGGAATTTTTGAAAGATCCTGACAGCATCGATCAGGATATGCGCAAGTTTTTTGAAGGCTTCGATTTTGCTATTTCATCAACAGGATCCCTGAAAGTGCCTGATCATGCTGCAGTTCAGTCGCTTAAGAACGGCGAATCGGCCCACCAGCTGGCTAAAGAACTGGGTGTTTACCGGTTGATTCAGGCATATCGGAAAAAAGGACATCTGATTGCAAAAACCAATCCCATCCGTGAACGCATCGACCGACAGGCCAATCTGGAGCTCAGTTTTTTCGGACTTTCGGATGCAGATCTCGACACATCATTTAATAGTGCAAGCTTTGCCAATCTTCCCAAATCAACCCTCAAAGCCATACTGGAGCATCTCAACAAGTGTTACAACCACCATACCGGATTTGAATTCACTTACATCAATGATGCCGCCAAAATTACCTGGCTTCAGCAAGCCATTGAGAAAACGATGCTCGATCCGGTGTCGCTCCAGCAAAAAAAGCGCATCCTTCAAAAGTTAAATGAAGGGGTGATGTTCGAAAAGTTCCTGCATACCAAATATGTAGGGCAGAAACGTTTCAGTTTGGAAGGCGGCGAAACCACTATCGCAGCTATCGATGCCATTCTTAATACAGCAGCTACCCTTCAGGTGGAAGAAGTGGTGATCGGCATGGCTCATAGGGGAAGGCTGAATGTATTGGCCAATATCCTCGGGAAAACCTATGCGCAAATTTTTAATGAGTTTGAAGGCAATGCTATCCCGGATACTACCATGGGTAGCGGCGACGTGAAGTACCACATGGGTTTCAGCAGTGATGTTACTACCAGTAACGGACAAACGATACACCTCAAGCTTTGCCCTAATCCTTCTCACCTGGAAGCCGTTGACCCTCTCGTGATAGGATTTGCAAGAAGCAAGGCGGATGTGATTTACGAAAGCGGCTACGATCGTATTTTGCCCATTCTCATCCATGGAGACGCCTCCATTGCAGGGCAGGGAATTGTTTATGAAGTGCTGCAGATGAGCAAATTGAAAGGATACGATACCGGAGGAACCATTCACTTTGTAATCAATAACCAAATTGGATTCACCACCGATTTCGATGATGCCCGCAGTTCTAATTACTGTACTTCTATTGCAGCAATGGTAGAAGCACCGGTGTTTCATGTGAATGGCGATGATCCGGAAGCGGTAGTACGTGCCGTAGAAATCGCCACCCGTTACCGCCAGGAATTCAATGCCGATATTTTTATCGATATGGTTTGCTATCGCCGGCATGGGCATAATGAAGGAGATGAGCCCAAGTTCACCCAACCACAACTGTATGCCATCATCGATAAACACCTTAATCCCCGTGAAGTATATACACAATTCCTTATCGAAAACGGCGAGCCCGGTGCAAAAGCCCTGGCTAAAGAGATGGAGCAGCTGTTTTTGAAGGAACTACAGGAACGGCTAGACGAAGTAAAACAAAATCCGCTTCCCTATACTTACCAGAAGCCGGAGAAATGGTGGCAAAGTCTTCGCAAGGCAACTGCACAGGATTTTTTGCAATCACCGGTAACCGCAATCAAAGCAGCCGACCTGCAATGGTTATTCGAAGGATTGATGAAATGGCCTGATGGCTTCAAGCCTTTGAAAAAAGTGGAGAAACTCATCCAGGATAAACAGAAGCTTTTTGCCGACCAGCAAAAAATAGATTGGGCAACGGCTGAACTACTGGCTTATGCAAGTTTAGTGAAAGATGGAAATGATGTGAGGATGAGCGGTCAGGATGTGAAGCGGGGCACTTTCAGTCACCGGCATGCCATACTTTTCGACGAAACCAATAACGAACAATACAACAGGCTGGAATTCCTGTTTACCGGGGAAAACCGTTTCCGTATTTACAACTCTTTGCTGAGTGAATATGCAGTTCTCGGATTTGAATATGGCTATGCCATGGCCAATCCACATGCACTAGTGCTCTGGGAAGCCCAGTTTGGAGATTTTGCCAATGGAACCCAGATCATTATCGACCAGTTCATTGCTGCCGCAGAAACCAAGTGGCAGCGTATGAATGGCGTAGTGATGTTATTGCCTCATGGATATGAGGGTCAGGGCCCGGAACACAGCAGTGCCAGAATGGAACGATTCCTGCAACAATGTGCAGAATTGAATATGGTGATAACCAATATTACCACAGCCGCCAACTTTTTTCATGCGCTCCGCCGGCAACTGGCCTGGCCATTCCGGAAACCTCTCGTACAATTCACCCCCAAGGCCAACCTTCGGCACCCGGGTAGTTTCAGCAGTATTGAAGCATTCACAACTGGCGGTTTCAAAGAAGTGTACGACGACGAAAAGGTTGAAGATGCAGCAACGATAACCAAAGTGCTCCTTTGCTCTGGTAAGATTTATTTCGACCTTGAAGAAAAACGGCAACGTGAAAACCTTACAGGAACAGCCATCATCAGGCTCGAACAGCTACATCCCTTACCTCAAAACCAGCTTGATGATCTTTATAAGAAATACAGCAAGGCCATCTGGTACTGGGTGCAGGAAGAACCACTCAACATGGGTGCAGCCACATACCTGAGGATGAACCTTAAGCATATTAATATTTATATCATCAGCAGACAGGCCAGTGCTGCTACCGCTACCGGCTATGCGAAAATTCATGCACGCGAACAGGCGGAAATCATCGACAAGGCATTTGGTATCTGATGAATGGTTGAAGATCATTTGATGCGTCAAAAAATAATTACAAAGAAAGTAAAGCCATCCGGCGAAAAAATAAACTATGTTTCAAAACTTAAGCGAACGACTTGAAAGCGCCTTCAAGAACATTAAAGGCCAGGGAAGGATCACCGACCTCAATATTGCCAATACGGTAAAGGATATACGCCGAGCATTGGTAGATGCCGACGTGAATTACAAGATTGCAAAGGAATTCACCGATAAGGTGAAGGAAAAAGCTTTAGGCGCAAAAGTACTGCTCGCAGTTAATCCGGGTCAGCAAATGGTGAAGATCGTGCAGGATGAACTCACCGAACTCATGGGAGGGTCGGAAAGCCCATTCAACATCAGTGGAAACCCTGCCATCATCCTCGTGGCTGGTTTGCAGGGTAGCGGTAAAACCACTTTCTCTGGTAAACTGGCCAATTATCTCAAAACCAAAAAAGGAAAATCACCACTGCTGGTGGCTGCTGATATTTATCGCCCGGCGGCTATCGACCAGTTAGAAGTATTGGGAAGTCAGATAGGCGTAGAGGTATATAGCGACCGGGAAAATAAAGATGCCGTTTCCATAGCACGTCAAGCTATCAAGGAAGCCAAATCAAGGAACAAGAATGTAATCATCATCGATACTGCAGGCCGTTTGGCGGTAGATGAATTGATGATGAATGAAGTGGCGAACATCAAATCGGCCATACAGCCTCAGGAAATATTGTTTGTAGTAGACAGTATGACTGGCCAGGATGCTGTTAATACAGCCGCCGCTTTTAATGAAAGGCTTGATTTTACAGGAGTAGTGCTTACCAAATTGGATGGCGATACCAGAGGTGGTGCCGCCCTTTCTATCAAATACACCGTTAATAAACCTATTAAATTCAGTTCCAGCGGCGAAAAGATGGATACCCTAGATGTATTCTATCCGGAAAGGATGGCACAGCGGATATTGGGAATGGGTGATATCGTAAGTTTGGTTGAAAAAGCTCAGGAACAGTTTGATGAAGCCGAAGCCGCTAAACTGGAAAAGAAAATCAGGAAAAACCAGTTTGATTTCGAAGACTTTAAAACCCAGTTGCAACAGATCAAAAAAATGGGCAACCTCAAAGATTTGATGGGCATGATACCCGGTGTTGGTAAACAGATTAAAGATCTGGATATCAATGATGATGCTTTTAAAGGTATTGAGGCCATGATCAATTCCATGACCATGGAAGAGCGGAGAAATCCCGATCTTATCAACCCCAGCCGTAAACAACGGATTGCAAAAGGAAGCGGAAAAGATCTGACTGAATTGAACCAATTCATGAAGCAATTCGATCAGATGAAGGATATGATGAAGATGATGAACAAGATGCCTGCAGGCCGTATGCCGGGAATGGGAATGCCGGGCCGAAGATAGGAAATGGATGATCCATTTGTTTTCATAAAAATATAATACCAATGTGATTTATATAATATGCCAATATATTATAAATCTTATCCCGAATGCTTTCGGGAGTAAATGCCGATGGTATCAAACAAATAGTACAATGAGGCGATAGCCGATATTGGACTATATTGTTTGTCCAATCGGTATAAATGCCGATGGTA
>Ga0164292_10001933_pt1 | contig 16922 bp, 16 predicted proteins | sample GEODES117metaG_FD_111486 | JGI IMG/M metagenome (GOLD analysis project Ga0164292, IMG submission 111486) | Eutrophic lake water microbial communities from Lake Mendota, Wisconsin, USA - GEODES117 metaG | ecosystem: Environmental > Aquatic > Freshwater > Lake | place: USA: Lake Mendota...
CGTCGCACCGCACGTCATCCCGTGGCTGAATGCTCTGGACGTGGTTGCGCCGGATGACACCGAGATTCTCGACCTCGGTTGCGGTGGTGGCGTCGTTGCTTGTTTCCTCGCGATGGGGCGACCGGATCGAGTCGTCGTCGGCGTGGACCGGAGCGATGCGTGCCTGCACACCGCACGATCACTTGCGGCAGCTCTCGGACTGGCGAACGTCACCTTCGTTCACGGAGACATCGAAACGTTCGATTTCGGGCGACGTTTCGGTGCCGTCGTGTCATCGGCCGTGTGGGCGGAAACACTTGGCACCAACCAGGTGGCGCCGTGGTTCTCGACGATCAACGCGCTGCCGGTTCGCCTGGGTGACGGGTCGGATCCACTCTCGCGATGCGTCGACCGTCATCTCGCCGATCACGGTGTCTACGTGTCGCTCGAGCGTTGTCGGGATGTGTCGACTCTGGCGTCGTGGATCGGTTCGCTCCAGTCGAGCGGAATGATCCCTGATCTCGGAGCATCGACGATGCTCGACACGGACGGTGTTTTGACGGGGCTTGAACGTCTTCCCTTGATCGTGGCTCGTCGAACCGGTGAGAAGGTTTCTCCGGGGCGGCTCCTCGACTGGCGTCTCTCGCACGGCAATCCGGAAACGGAACGGGAGATCGAGACCGAACTTCACGTGGCTGGGGAAGGTCCGTGGATCGTGATGGCCGGCGAAATGATGGAAGTCGACGATGGGTCCGGGGCCATGTCGGCTGCCTTGTGTCTGATGGAACACGACACGGTCGGGATTCTCTACTTCACCACGACGAGGGGTGTGCGCGAAGTCCTTGCCCACACGACCGAGGGCGGGGCGGCTCAGTTCGTTCCGATGTACAGATCGGTACGCAACAGCGTCGGCCGTCGACCATCGGTCCGGTCACGCCGGCCCATCGAGGATGAAGATGCCGCAGTGGTGGTTCCGCGACTTACTTTTTCGTGGGAACGATGACCACTGGCACGTCACTGTGCTTTGAGATGTAGTCGGCAACGGAGCCGAGCAACAGACCCGACAACCCACTGTGGCCGCGAGCACCGACCACGACGAGATCCGCCTTGGCGTTCTGCAATGCGTTGCGTGCATCACCTTGCACGAGATCCTTCTTCAGCATGATTTCGTGCTCCTTGGCAAGCGGAAGGTACTTCTCGAACTCCTCGTCGAGGAGAGCCGCCGCACCAGAATCGTCGATCGTGTACACCGCGCCGAGTTCGCTTCCGTAGACGTACGGGTGCCACACATGCATGAGAACCACCGTGTCGCCGGGTTGCGAGTGCTCGATGGCCCACGTCACTGCCTGATGTGCATTGTCCGATCCGTCGGTTCCGACTGCGATGCGTTGCGTTTGATGACGATTTCTCATGGATTCAGCCTATGGAGACCGTTCCGACTCGAGCGATGCGGCGGATCACTCGCCTTGACGAAGGTACTTTCATTCCTATACCCTAGGGGGTATGTGTAGGAGGATCAATTGCAAGCAATGCGGCAAGCCCTCGTGGGCTGGTTGCGGAGCACATGTCGAGCAAGTGCTGGGAGACGTCCCGAAAGCAGATCGTTGCCAGTGCGGCAGTGGCGTGGGGGCGACTGCGAAGAAGAAGGGCTTCTTGTCGTCGCTCCTGGGCCGATGAGGCATGTTGCTGACGAGAACCACGGATCAGAACCACGGATCAGGACGAGAGACAAGGACATGAACATGATCAAGCGCAAAGTTGCTCTGGTGGCCCTCGCGGCTGTCTTCGGTGTCGGCGGACTCGCCTCCTGCGGTGGCGACGACAAGAGTTCCGAAGCTGCATCGGCGGACTCCGTTCAGTCGCCCGCAGTGGGAGAAGTGACCATCATCGACGTTCGCACGCCGGCTGAATACGCAGAGGGGCATCTCGAGGGTGCCGTCAATCACAACGTCGAGGACGGAACGCTCTCCGACGCCCTTGCGTCCCTCGACCCTGCGGGCGAGTACGTGGTCTATTGCCGCAGCGGGCGTCGATCAGCAGTTGCGGCGCAGCAGATGGCCGATGCCGGCTTCGGCAATGTCACCGACCTCGGTTCGGTCGAAGAGGCGGTGTCGGCAACCGGCTTGCCTGTAGTCACCGGCTGATCCGGGCAACCCGATCGGAGCCACGGATTCACGTTCCGGTCAGGTGCTCGAGCAGCATGTCGAGATCCGCTGTCGCGATGCCGATGCTTTCGTCGGCAATTCCGAAGGGGATCATCAAGGTCCGGTCGTGAAGCATGCTGCCGCATGAATAGACCACGTTCGGAACGTAGCCATTGCGTTCCGCCTCGGAGGGTGCCAACAGTGGTGCGTCGAGGGTGCCGATGACACGCAACGGATCGTCGAGATCCAACAACATCGCACTGATGGCGTAGGTGCGCATCGGACCGACACCGTGGGTGAGCACGAGCCACCCGGCTTCGGTTTCGATCGGCGATCCACAGTTGCCCAACTGAATGAGTTCCCATGGGCGGCTGGGGGATTGCAGCAGTGCTCGATCCTCCCAGTATTCGAGGTGATGCGAGAAGGCAAGCGAGTTGGTCTCGTGGTCCGCCCGCGAGAGTGCCACGTAGCGACCGTCGATGCGCCGCGGGAAGAGCGCCAGGCCCTTTCCGCTGGCGGCTGGTCCGGCCAGCGGTGAGATGTCGAAGGTGGCAAAGTCGTCGGTTCTGGCGAACTGTTGCGAGATGTTCACTCCGTCGAAGGCCGTGTACGTGGCGTAGTAGACGGCGGTTCCGTCGTCCTCGACGAAGCGGGCGAAGCGCGCATCCTCCATGCCTCGCCACTCGGCCGCCGCGCGTGGCCAGAGCACTCGTTCCGAGAGATCGGACTCGTGGGGAAAGGTGACGCAGTAGTTGCGGTCGGCGATGACCCGAAAGTGGTCGATCGACGTCTCTGCGCTGCGGTACGTGTCGCGTTCGTGGAGCAACATGTTCAGTCGATGTTCCAACTCCGACACGGTGAAGGTGCTTCCGAGGCCTTCGAGGACGTACTTCGCGTTTTCCCCGAAATCGTCCAACGTGCCGAGGAGCCCCACGAAAGACATGTATTCCAGTTGGGAGTCGTCGTGTTGTCCTGCGGTGAGGTGCACGCCGGGGGGATCCACGGTCACGAAGCCGTTCGCGTCGATCAGCCCGGTACGAAAGCCGATGGATGATCGGTGACCTTCACCGATGCACCGCACACTCATCACCCAACGGGCGGCGCCGTCGGGAACACCGTCTTGGTTGGGGTGGAGTACGGCGGATGGGTTGCTGAGCGACGCACCTTCGACCGAGAACTCGTGGGTGAAAAAGGCCCCGATCAGCCGCCAGCGTTCGTCGGAGATGTGGACGTCGGGTTTGACCCGGTTGGCGACACGATGAGCGTGACTGTCGAGCGAAAGATGGAAATCCGGGTGGCGATGGGAAAAGCGGTTGACGACGTCCCGCAACGTCTCGTTGACCTGCTCGTCGGAGAGTTCGAGGACGCGATTGATCACCGTGCTCGTTCGCGACTGCTTCGACCCGAAATCCTCGTAGCCAGCCACGAACATCATCGAGAGAACCCGTGAGGAGTCGGGTCGAAGATGGTGGCCGGTGCGGTGGGCGAGCGGCGGTGGCGACCAGGGTTCGATCGACGCGTGTTCCATCGACGCGCTCAGAGCTGCACGGCGTTCAAGAAGCGCTCGTACTGCATCGTCGCGATCATCGCGAGTGTCGATTCTGCCCCTTGGTTGAGGTTCACGCCGCTCGGCTCCAGTCCATCGAATCCACCGTGGCTTTCGAAGTCGATCATCGGTATGCCCGTGTCGTTGTTTCCGAGGAACCAACTGACGGCCAGTTCGATTCCGTCGCACCAGTCGGGTTGTCCGGTCAAGTGGTATGCCCGAGCGCAAGCGTCGGCAATGGCCCACACCTCGACGGGTTGTTGGTCGAAGGCCGGTCGAGGATCATGGGGGCGACGACCCCCGACCGGCGTGACAGAGAGATGCCCGTTGTGGGTCTCTTTGTCGACCAGCCAACGCAGCATGCGCAGACCGGCCTCGATGTAGTCAGCCGAATGCAGTGCGGCGCCGGCTGCGAGCAGGGCTTCGGGAACGACGGCATTGCAGTACCTCAACATTTCCTCCGGCCAGAACCAGTCGTCGCCGTCGGTGATTCCGTCGATGATCATCCGCGCCGTGTCGTCGAGGAAGTTGGCCGCCTCTTCGTGTTCGTCGTCGTGATCGAGCACTGCGGCCGCTCCGAGGGCCCCGTGGCACATGGAGTGGAGCGACGGTGACCGGTGGGTGATGCCACTGTTGAATGCCATCAGTGACCGGTGGCGCATCAGCCCGGTGTAGCCGCGCGTGCTCGCGACTCCGAGTGCCCACAGCGAGCGCCCCCAGCAGTCGTCGGTGGCGGCCTCGTCGAGCCAGAGGCGCTCGAAACTGAGTCTGTTGCGAAACTTGCCGTCGATGCTCTGTGCATTCAGGACGAACTGAACACCGATCCGGGCCAGGATGTCGGATCCGGCCACGGTGTTGTCGTCGCGCAACGAAACGATCGCCAAACGCGCGTTGTCGTCGGTGCAGTACCCGTTGGCGAATCGTGGATGGCGGCCCTTGGCATGTTCGAGAATGCCCTGATCGTCGGTCAATCTGGAGAGATGCCGGAACGTGAGTTTTCCGGGGGTGGTGTCGAGGAGCATCATGACAACACCCGCTGTGTCTCGGTGAGCGACGATGCGAGTGCAAGGTATTTCTCTGCGATGTGCGACCAGTTGTGGAGCGGCGCCAGAGCCGCCGCGGCGCCTGCCATCTCCTCCGCATGTTCCGGTTGGGTGGCGATGCGATGCATTTCGCAGGCGAGTGCATCGACGTCGCGATGGGGCACCACCTTGCCGGCGCCGTTCGACAGGAGCTCCACTGCGTGCGGGAAACGCGTGGCGATCACCGGTCGACCAGCGGCGACCGCATCGACCAGAACCCCCGACGTGATCTGATCGTCGGAGTCGTAGGGCAGGACCACGCAGGTTGCGCGTGCCACGAGATCGAGGAGCGAGGGCAGCGTGCGATAACTGGAATCGAACGAGACCATGGAACCGACCCCTTGTTTGACCGCACGTGACGCCAACATGTTGCGGTAGGCCTCGCCGGAGTGCTCCAGCACCTTCGGGTGCGTACGCCCTGCAACGACGTAATGGGCATTCACTCCGAGACGATTCAGGATCGCAAGTGCGTCGATGACCCATTCGATTCCCTTGCCCGGCCCGAGGAGACCCCACGTGAGGAACATGGGCACGCGAGATTTGGGAAGTTCAAGCGTGTGGGGGACAGTGGCCCCATGGGCGATGGTCGCGACCTTGTCGGGATCGACCTCGTAGAGGTCGATGAGGCGTTGGCGTGCGGCTTCTGTCATGGTCACGGCACGAGACGAGAGGTCGACCACGTCCTCGAGGATGCGCTTCTGGTTCGGGGTGGGCAAGAGCGGCACCGTGTGGAGGGTGGTGATCGTGGGGCGCTCCACATCGCGCAGGAGCGTGATGACCTCCTCGCCGTCGGTGCCGCCGTAGATGCCGTACTCGTGCTGGACGAGCGCGCAGTCGTACTGATTCAAGCGTCCGACTGCCACGGAGTGCGACGCCGTAGAACCGGGACGCAGATGGGCGACGACCCGAGGACTCTCGGTCGGCTCACGATCCACCATGGACCGCACCACCCCGATGTCACGCACCCCCACTGAATCGAGTCCATCCGCGAGAGCGGCCGCGAAGGTCGCAAGCCCGCACGCTGTGGGTGGATACGTACTCACCAATGCCATCGAAGTCATCTTCGGATCCCTCCTTGCTGGACTGCGGAAGGTACCCACCGAAACGACCACGGGCAATCAACAGGAATACCCACTTCGTTTATTCGTCAAAACGTCATGAACATCATCGCGTTTGAGTACGTATGTCTCCTGACAAAGCAGCACGAATGAACTTCAATCGTTGTTCCGGAATGGAAACAGTGACTGGAGAAAAAGAAATGATCAACACCCTGATTTGCGATGACCATGCGATGGTTCGCGAAGCGCTTCCACTCGTCTTGTCGCAGGATGCCGACATCAACGTCATCGGTACGACGAAGGGATTCAACGACAGTGCGGAGTTGATGGGCCGTGAGCGCGTCGACGTGGCACTGATCGACGTACGTCTCGCTGACGAGAGTGGTTTGGCTCTCGCCTCGTGGATCCGCCAGACGCAGCCGGACTGTCGGGTGGTTTTTCTCACAGGTGCCGTCTCCGACGAAGTTCTCGTGGAGGCGTGCAAGATCGGTGCATTCGACGTGGTCGAAAAGAATGCGTCGGCAAGCGATCTCGTCAGCCGTGTTCGCTCGGCCGCGAACGGTCGTCGTCTGCTCGACGACTCGGTCATGCGCGCAGCACAGAAACGTCTCGAAGAAAACGGGGTCGCTGCGCTGCGTCGACTCGGCGAAACCGATCGCCAAATCCTGCGGTTCATCGGGATGGGAATGACCGACAAGCAGATCAGTGAGCGCGTGTATCTGAGTCCGCAGACGGTGCGCAACAGGATTTCCCGGCTCCTCGGCATTCTCGGCAGGGAGAACCGCACGCAGTTGGCGCTTCTTCACTCGCAGTTGGACAACGCCATTCTGGAAAGCGCTTCGTGAAGCGGCTCGACGATGCAGTCGACATGCTCTTCGATCTTCCGTCCGTCATCGACACGTTGGCTCAGGTCACCGAGAGCGATCGTTGCCAGGTCGTGCTCGACAAGTGTCGGGCGGTGGTCGGAGGGCATTGCGGCGCCCTGGCATTGAAGGACGACTCGGGTGCGTGGAACGTGTCAGCAAGTTCTTCCGTGCTGGTTCATCAGTTGCAGCACTCGCGGGTGAGTCGGGGGCTCTCGGCGGCATGTCGCGTCGAATCCGTTGGTGGCCCTGTCGCGATCGACATCGATCCTCTCGATGGCGCCTTCGACGGCTCGGTCACCGAGTTGTTCAACCACGGATATCGCTTCGAGTACGCATTCCCACTGAACGGAATCGACACGCTCCTCGGTGCAGTGATCCTGCTCGACGGGAGGGATCGTCCTCTGGCCGACGACGACATGAGATTGGTGCAGGTCGCAGCTGACGTGATGGGTCGGGCCTTGTCGTGTCTCCGTGAAAAAGATGCGTTCAACCGGCAGGTCGCCCAGTTGAGCAGGGCACTCGAGTCCCGCATCGTGATCGAGCAGGCCAAGGGTGTGATCGCGGCTCGTTCGGGCGTGGACGTGGGCGAGGCTTTTCTCGTCCTTCGCCGTACCGCCCGCGATGCTCGCGAATCCGTCGCCGATGTCGCGGCTCGGATCGTGGGTGGGGCGGCTCCCGTCTAGTCAGGTCGTTCGGGCGAAGAGGAGGTGCTCGACCTCGTCGACCAACGAGAGAAGTTCGTCGGAGCGTTCCGCCGAACGCTCGTTCCGAGACTCCGACAGTCGCTGTTCGAGCCGCGAGGCGATCGTGCCTGCCGCGGAGAATCCGAACGTGCCGCACACGCCCGTGAGTTTGTGGGCGAGGTCTCCTGCTTCCGGGCGCGAGGCGCTCACTGCGAGCCTGAGAAGACCGAGGTCGCGACGAACATCGTCGGTGCGCTTCGCCCAGAGTTCGCTAAGTGGCAGTGCCGGACCGTCGTACGACGCCGAGGATCTCCCGAGAATTTCCTCCACCTGTATGGACAGCGTCATCGGGTCGAACGGCTTCGAAATCACTCCTGCGGCGCCGAGGGACATCAAACGTTCCACCTCGTGGGTCTGGACCTTGGCAGTGAGGAAGATGATCGGTAGTTCCCGGCAGTTCGGAAGATCCCTCAGTCGCCGAAAAAGGGTGGGTCCGTCGACGCGGGGCATCATCACGTCGAGAATGACACACGACAGATCGCCGGTCGTTGCCACCTTCAGCGCTTCGTCGGCTTGATCAGTGACCTGGACGTCGAAGCCGCCGACCCGGTGGAGAGCAAGTGAAGCGACGTGGGCAATGCCGGGATCGTCGTCGACGAGGAGAACCTTCATGACCTCTTCCTCTGTCCGGGAAGCGTGAAACAGAAGATCGAACCACCGCCGCGAGGTTGCTCGACCCAGATACGGCCGCCGTGCTGATCGATGATCCGACGGCAGATGGCGAGTCCGAGACCTGATCCGATTCGGTCCTTCGAGTCCGATGCATCGACTTGGTGGAAAGGCTCGAAGACGTGGTCGAGATGGTCGCGTGGAATGCCGCGTCCGTGATCCTTCACGGAGACAACGACGTCGTCTCCCTGTGAGCGCGCTGTCAGTTCGATCTGTGATCCGGAGGGCGAGAACTTCACTGCGTTCTGCACGAGATTGACGAGAACCTGGACGAGGCGCACCGAGTCCACCGTCACGATCAGGTCCGTCGGCGCGGCGACGATGGTGATGCAGGCCGATCCGGCGACGGGTGACATCGTGCGGATCACCTCGGCAAAGAGATCGTCGACTGCATGGTCCGCGCAGTCGAGTTCCATGTGACCGGTTTCCATGCGATGCATGTCGAGGAAATCGTTGACGAGGCGCACCAGGCGGTCCGCGTTCTCGAGTGCGATGTCGAGAACGTCGCGTGCTTCCTGGGGGATCGGACCGAGAACGTCGTTGGCAACCAGACCGAGTGAGCCACGGATGGCGGTGAGCGGCGTGCGGAGTTCGTGGCTGGTGATGGAGATGAAGTCGTCCTTCATCCTGGTGAGGATGTCGCGCTGGGTGATGTCGCGGATCACCATGACGCGACCGGAATCGCGCCCGTCGAGGTTGCGACAACTCAGCTCGAGAATGCGATCCGTGCCGTTCACGGAAATTGCGATCGAATGCACTTCGTTGTCGACGGACCTGAGGACGTCGATGATCTTGCACGAATCGTTGCACTCGCCCTCCGTGTGGAAGAGGTCATGCAGATTTCTGCCCCTTGCCTTCTGGCCCTCGAGGCCGAGCATTTGTCGCGCAGCCAAATTGAGCCGGATGACACGCTCGTCACGGTCGGTGGCGATGACCCCGTCGCCGGCCATGTCGATGATTCGTTGGTGGAGCCGATTGAAGTCGAGAAGCTGACGCTCTTTTTCGCGAAGTCGCTTCTCGAGATCACGACGTGCCTTGCTCTTCGCCGGAGCGTTTCGCGCACGACCCTGTTTCGGTGCCACGAACTTCGTGGAGACGCGTGATTCGCTCATCGCTGAACGACGGTAATGACGTCACGTGATGTGTCTCACGTCATCACGGAGGAATCGCCGAGATCGGTACAGGCATACCGACCTCGTCGTGGTTCATTCCGCGATGATCGGCTGCAGTGTGAGTTCCGGTTCGTCGGCGAGAAGGCGCTGGAGTCTGAACTTGTTCTCGAAGAGCGCAACCAGTGCGTCGTCGCTGCGCTTCAACACGCGGATACCCCCGATGGCTTGGAGCCGGGGAACACTGGCCTTGTCGGTCAGTCGGATGGCTTGGTAGATCGTCGGTCGAACCTCGATCGGTGCATTGAATTCACCGGCAAGACGATGGGCGAACACTTCCAACTGAAGTGCGCCGACTGCCGCCAGGATCGGGTCTGCATCACCGAGATCGGGATCACGCAGCACCTGGACGACGCCCTCTTCGTCCAACTGTGACAGGCCACGGCGGAACTGCTTGAAACGACCGGAGTCGAGCGGACGGGCCGTGGCGAACACCTCGGGTTCGAAGCGGGGAACACCGGGGAAAACCACGGGCGAGTCGGCATAGAGGGTGTCGCCGATGCGTAGGTCGTTCGCGTTGATGAGCCCGACGATGTCGCCCGGATAGGCGGTGTCGATGGTCTCGCGGTCTGCACCGAAGGCAGTCGTTGCGTACTTGGTCCCGACGGGTTTGCCGCTACGGGCGCAGATCACGTCCATCCCACGTTGGAACTCTCCGGAGCAGACGCGGGCGAAGGCGAGTCGGTCGCGATGCTGTGGGTCCATGTTGGCCTGGATCTTGAAGATGAACGCCGAGAACGGAGCATCGAGCGCGCGAGGTACGTCGTCGACGTCGAGTCGGGGACTCGGGGCGGGCGCGAGGTCGATGACGGCATCGAGCAACATCCGTACGCCGAAGTTGGTGAGAGCAGAGCCGACGAAGACGGGTGTCGTGCGACCGGCGAGGAACGAATCGAGGTCGAGGTTGGCGTCGACGGCATCGAGGAGCGAACATCCGTCGAGGGCAGCCTGCCACGCGGTGCCTTCCTCCTGCGCGGCGACGTCGGGGGAGACCACCTCTTCAGGCGAGAGGTCGGCACCTCGTGCGGTGCGGGTGAAACGTACGAATTCCCCCGTTCGCCGATCGATGACGCCACGGAAGTCCCCGGGGATGCCCACCGGCCACGTCACCGGCGTGGGCTTCAAGCCGATCTGTTCTTCGACTTCGTCGAGGAGTTCGAGGGGGTCGCGTCCGGGGCGGTCGTACTTGTTGAAGAAAGTGAGTACCGGCAGGTTCCGAGAACGACAGACCTGGAACAACTTGAGTGTCTGGGCCTCGATGCCCTTTGCTGTGTCGAGCACCATGATGACGGCATCGACGGCGGCGAGCACCCGGTAGGTGTCCTCGGAGAAGTCGCGGTGGCCGGGAGTGTCGAGAAGGTTGAACGTGTGGTCGCGGTAGGGGAACTGAAGGACTGCGGACGAGATCGAGATGCCGCGTTGCTTTTCGAGGTCCATCCAGTCGGACGTCGCAGCCTTGCGTCCGCCACGGGCGCGAACGACGCCGGCTTCCTGGACGGCCCCCGCATAAAGGAGGAACTTCTCGGTGAGGGTGGTCTTGCCGGCGTCGGGGTGGCTGATGATCGCAAAAGTCCGCCGCCGGGTGGTCTCATCGAGGACGTCTGCTGCAGCGGGGGAACTCATCGCGTTGATCACGGTATCTGCTCCGAAGCAGATCCGAATAGGTTGATGGGGTGACTGTGCCTTTCGAACCTGTTGATTTTCTTCACGGCCCGCCGATGAGCAATCGATTCATGCTCTCGCCGCTGACCAACCAGCAGAGCCATGCCGACGGGACACTTTCGGACGACGAGCATCGGTGGCTCACGATGCGCGCACTCGGCGGTTTCGGTCTCACCATGACCTGCGCCGCTTCCGTGCAGGACATCGGGAGGGGTTTTCCCGGACAGTTGGGCTGCCACAGTGATCACCACCTGCCGGGTCTCACCCGTCTCGCTTGCGACATCAAGATGGCGGGCAGCCTCGGCGTCGTGCAACTCCACCACGCCGGCAACCGATCGCCGAAGGATCTCGTGGGGGGCGTGCCGGTGTGTCCGTCCGATGACCCGGAAACCGGAGCCCGTGGTCTCACGACCGGGGAAGTGGAGCAGGTGATCTCGGACTTCGTCGCCGCGGCAGTGCGTTGCGAACAGGCCGGTTTCGACGGCGTGGAACTGCACGGTGCGCACGGGTACCTGCTCTGTCAGTTCCTGTCGCCGGAGCTCAACCGGCGTACTGATCAGTTCGGTGGCTCACTCGAGAACCGGGCACGCCCTCTGCTCGACATCATTCGTGGCATTCGTTCCCGTTGTCGTTCCGACTTCCACGTGGGGGTACGCCTCTCGCCTGAAAGATTCGGCATGAGACTCGAGGAAATCATCCGGCTCTTCGGCTGGCTGGTGGACTCGAACGACGTCGACATGATCGACATGTCTCTCTGGGACTATGCAAAAGAGCCGAGCGAAGAGGGCTGGGAGGGTCGGCGTCTCGTCGACGTGTTCGCCGGTCTCGAGCGGGGCCGGACGCGTCTCGCTGTGGCCGGAAAGATCTATGCGGCAGCCGACGTGAACGAGGTGCTGAGTGCCGGCATCGACATCGTCGCCATCGGCCGGGCCGCCATCACCAACCACGACTTTCCTCGACGGATGCGGGACGATCCCGATTTCTCGATGCGTGAGCTTCCCGTGTCGATGGAGACGCTGCGTACCGAGGGGCTTTCCGACCTGTTCGTCGGGTACATGCGCAACTGGAAGGGGTTCGTCGCCGACTGACCTGCGGGTGACTTTCTGTTCCGGGGGACCCACCCGTACAATGTGGGGTCACAGTCGGAGGATCGAGTCGTTTGTTCTGCGCAATTGCCAGTACGGGAAGAACCGCAACGTCGTTTCTTGCCGAATGCCTGAACCGGATCCCGGGAGTCGCCGCGTGCCACGAGGGCCATTTGGGTAATGACGACGGCCCCGACGTGTTGCCACTCGTCAACCTGGAGAATCTCCAGGCCTACAAGAGTCCCGTTGCCGCCGCCGATGTGGTGGCGAAGAAGCGTTCCCCCGCCATTCTCGATGCGGTTGTCCGCGACCTCGGGGTGCAGGTGCTGTTCGACGTGGCGTACTACAACTCGATGCTCCTCGATCAGATTCTCGACCAGAATCCCACGTCACGTGGCGTGGCGATCGTTCGCGACTGTGAGAGCTTCGTGCGTTCCGCCACGTGGCTGACCGGCGAGGATCCGATGCCGGTGGGTTGGCCCGATCCGAGCAAGCCGCTGTCGGCTCGTGAGCGGTTCATTTCGATGGGTCGCATCCGTCCCACCGACGACACCGATGCAGTTGCAGCGAGCGAATGGAAGGAGTGGAGTGCAGTACGCCGCAACATCTGGCTGTGGCGCAGCACCAACGAGATTCTTCTCGAGACGTGTCGCACCTGGGCGCATCGAGTCGAGATCCTGGATTTCCGCGAACTGGCAAGCTCACCACGCGAGGCCGTGGCCGCCATGCTGGCTGCGGTGGGCGTCGATGTCGGCACGCTCCCGCCGGGTACCGTCGATGAGGCCATCACAGCAGCGTTCGCCCGGCAGAACGAGCGCACCGGCGGCTACCAGTTGGCGGACAGTGCCGAATGGTCGAACGATGACCGGCAGTTCATGCGCCGGGCACAACAACTGATCGACGAACTCATGGAGGGACTGCGTGTCTGAAACATCGGACGACATCGTGCGCGACGTCGTGGAGGCAGTTCGCCAGGTGCTGATCCAACGAGGAGATCCATCACCTGCGGTGGACACGGACTCCGCCATGGGAAACCCGACATCCTGGGACTCGTTGGCCTTCGTCGAGATCTTCGTCTCCGTGTCGCAGCACTTCGGTCTCGACGTCAGCGACGACGATGCAATTCACTTCATGTCGGTTCGTGAGATTGCAGAATTCGTGGGCAGTCGTCGGTGATGCTCGTTCGGGATCTGCTCGGAGAGCGACTCGTCGGTGCTGACGACAGCGCCCCTGTCTTCGAAGGCCCGTTCGGCGGGGAGCGTGTCGTGCTCGGCACGGCCGAAACACGTCGCGCCCTGCGCGCCATCATCCCGGCAATCAGCAACCACGGTGGACATTTGCGTCTCGGTATTCTCAGCAATCACCGTGTCGAGACCTATCTCGCCGTCCTGGCATCGGTTCTCGGTGCGCACACGTTCGTGCCGTTGAACCCGAAGTTCCCGACCGCCCGTCTCCAGACCATCGTCGACCTCGCAGAAGTCGATCTGATCGTCGGTGACGTCACCACACGTTCGGTCTTCGACCAACTGTCGACGAACGTGACCTTTCTCGACCTGTCGACGGCGGCAGCAGATGGTACCGGCAACGAATCCGGCGACGATCGGGAGTGGATGTCCCGGATGCTCCAGGGTGAACTCGATCCGGGCGACACCGTGTACGTGATGTTCACCTCCGGGTCCACGGGCCAACCGAAGGGAGTCCCGGTTTCCTACGGAAACCTCGTGTCCTACGTCAACGGACTCACCGGGCTCGTCGACGTCCCGGTTGGTTGGCGTTTCTCGCAGCTCTTCGATCTCAGCTTCGACCTCTCGATGCACGACATCTTCGTCTCGCAACGGGCGGCCGGAGTGCTGGTTGCGCCGACGATGGTGGATCTCATGATGCCGGCTGCGTACGTGTCGCGCGAGCGAATCGACATCTGGTTCTCGGTTCCGGTTCTCGGAGCACAACTCGGCGGTGCCACGAAGAAGAATGACGATCCCGGTTTGGCGTGCATTCTCTTCTGCGGCGAGGCATTGCCGATGGAGACCGTCGTCGCCTGTCGGCCGTGGTTGCGTTCGGGCGGCACGATGTGGAATCTCTACGGCCCCACCGAGGCCACCATCGCCTTCACGGCGAGCGATGTCACGAATTCGGACCGCGCATCGGGCAACGCGTCCATCGGTGCTGCATTCGGATCCAACCGCACCGCACTTCTCGGCGATGACGGCCGGATCGACGAGTCGCCGGGTGTGGATGCGGAAGGGGAGTTGTTGCTCGGCGGGCCGCAGGTGTTCGCCGGATACTCCACCGACGCACCGTCTCCGTTCGTCGACGCACCCTCTGGTCGCTTCTACCGCAGTGGTGACCTCGTCCGTGTCGACCATGAAGGCCTGTACTTCCGTGGGCGGGTCGACTCGCAGGTGAAGTTCCGCGGGTATCGCATCGAGTTGGGCGAGATCGAGGTTGCAACCCGAGCAACATTCGGCCTGAAGACAGTTGCGGCCGTGATCCACGGCGAGCACACCTCCGCGCGGATCGTGCTGTACTACGTCGTAGGTGAGGCGACCGAACCACTCCAGCCGAAACTGTTGGAGGGACTTCTGCCGAAATACATGATCCCCTCCGAGTTCGTCGGAATGGAAAGCCTCCCCACCAACCAGAACGGCAAGATCGATCGCCGGGCACTGGCCCGCCTATGAGTCCACTCACCCACGTGGTGGTGATCCTCGCCACCTTGCCCATTGCGCATGTCTTGCCGAAGACGTGGCGACTCGTCTTTCTTTCGGTTGCCGGAGCGGCGGCGTTCCTTCTCTTTTCGCCCGGTTCCTTCTGGATCGTTCTCATCACCATCGTCGAGGCGCTCGTGCTCGAACGCGCGTTGCGCGACCTTCCGCGCAAGTCCATGTGGCGCCAATACCTGCCCTACGTCGTTCTCCTGAACCTCTTCACCACCGACTTGTTCCGGGGCCAGTTCAGCGCTGCGGAGATCCTGACCCTCGGCGTGGCTTTCTCGGTGGTGCGCTGTTTCATGACACTCAAGCAGTTGCTCGGTGCCACCACGACGACAGCTGCTCAGCGCGTGGTGTCGTTGACAGCCGGCGGGTTCTTCCTGCCTGCCACGGTGGTGGGGCCGGTGTTCTCCGGTACCTCTCTGTGGGACCAGACCCGGGAGGCGAATGCGACAAAGGGTCCGCGCGGGTCAACCGAGTTCCTGTACCGCGAAATGTTCGGTGGATGGTTGTTGTCGGCTCTCGTCGCCCAGTGGTTGTTCCAACTGTGTGGTGGATCCGATCTCCGGGGTTGGTGGGCACCGCTCGTGATGATCGGACTTTTCTTGCATCTCTTCGCCGCGTTCTGGGGTCAGTCGTTGATCGCCGAGTCCGGTGCCGCGCTCGCCGGTTTCGAGGTGCCGCAGAACTTCAATCGCCCGTGGCTGGCTGTCGACATTCGTGACTTCTGGAACCGTTGGCACATCTCCATGGCCAAGTTCGTCACGCAGTACATCTTCCTGCCGTTGAACCTGCGTGGCTTCTCCCCGCGGTTCGCCACCGCGGCATCCTTCGTGTTCATGGGGCTGTGGCACGAGGTGCGCATCGGCTACATCATCTGGGGTGTTGCGCACGGCCTTCTCATGGCCTACGCACCTAAGTCGGCGAACATTGCGTCGCCCGCATTGAAGCGGCTGAACCGTCTTGCCACACTCGTGTCCGTCGTCGTTCTCTCCTACGTGGCCAACTATGCGTTCAAGTGACCTGAAGACCGGTGCCGTTCGGCGGGTGCTCATCCCGATCCTGGCGCTCTGCATGATCATCGTTCCGGCGTTCAACTGGCTGCGTCCCGGACGCGTGCCCGGCGCCTACTTCGAACGTTGCCAAGGTGAGCAGTTGCGCAACGGCAAGCCACCGGCCGATCTCGTCCTGCTCGGGGCCAGCCGCACGGGCTTCGGGATCGACGAACAGATTCTCGACCGCGACATCCCCGACGAGCGTGCCGCCTCGACGGAGAAAGTGGTGCTGTTGGGCAGTTCGGAGGCGGACGCGAACCTGGGTCTGCGTTCCTACGTTCACAACAGGGGAGTGCCGAAGATTCTCGGGATCGAGTTGCAGTACTCACGTTTTCGCGGCGCGGATGCCCCGAAGCAACAGGCCATTTCCCTCACCAACCGCAGTTACGCGTTGTTCGGAGTTCGTGACTACGCCGATTATCTCGGCAGCATGGCCGACGACGGCGAGATCTCCTGGACTGACACCTATGTGAGATCCCGAATGAATTCACCGGCGTCGTTCTTCATGAAGCATCTCGAGATCGGTGTCGAGCACGCCTTGCGGGACCCGGCTCAGGCTCTCAGGCCCTTCGAGGACTGCGATCGTCGGTCTCTGTCGGTGTGGGAACCGGTCGACGCGATGCCGTACAGCGCGGAGACGCCCGATCCTCCTCAGAAACTGCTCGACAGCATGGAAAGGAACGCCGAGCGTTACCGACCGATCAAGTTGGCGAGCAGTCGTGCACAAGGTGAAACCGCGGTGCTGCGCAATCTCGTCGAGTTCGCTCGCGGGCAGGGCGTCGAGGAGATTTTCTTCTACTACTTCCCTTCGTTCGGTGAGGACACGCTGGGGATCGATTTTGCGGAGGTCGAGGCCGAGTTCCCCGGAGTCGAGATTCTCGACTTCAGGTCGGTGCTCTGGGACGACTCGCGCCCCGGCCTGCGGCTGCAGTTCAGGGACTCTGCGCACGTCAACACCTACGGGGCGTACGAAGTGACGAAGAAGATGATCGACTACGTCACCACGGGTCGCGGTGCCGTTGCATCCGGGGGAGGGGCATCATGAGCAAACTGAAGCAGTTCGCCGCGGTGTCCTTGCGCGGCCGGAGGCGAGCCGTTCTCGCCTGGGTCGGTCTCGTGGTGGCCGCCGTCGTGCTGTTGCAGTGGGTGGATC
>Ga0164292_10001934_pt1 | contig 16919 bp, 14 predicted proteins | sample GEODES117metaG_FD_111486 | JGI IMG/M metagenome (GOLD analysis project Ga0164292, IMG submission 111486) | Eutrophic lake water microbial communities from Lake Mendota, Wisconsin, USA - GEODES117 metaG | ecosystem: Environmental > Aquatic > Freshwater > Lake | place: USA: Lake Mendota...
ATTCGGTGCCGCCGCTGCCGGAGAGGCATCTGCAGGGTCTTCTAGATTCAGTGCCACCTCTGCCGGAGAGGCAGCTGCAGGGTCTTGTTGATTCGGTGCCACCGCTGCCACAGCATCTGCAGGGTCTATTGGAGGAATCCCAACCTTCGCACTAGCATTATTCAGAAAAGCGACCATCTCAGGTAAAAGTTCAGATCCATCTGGAGATGCAGCTGCTTGGTCAGCTAAGCGCCGTTCATTACGCGCCTTCCACAGCGCCCACTTCTCCCCTTCTTTACCAACGCGATGCCTAATATTCGCATTCTGTCCCTCGTGCCTTATGCGGTTCGCCACCGCCGCCCTCTCATCCTCCGCCGCCGCCACCGCCATCTGCCCCTCCTCCACCGCTGCTGCCCCCTCCACCACCGGTGCTGCCCCCTCCACCGCTACCGCCGCCTCCGCCCTCTCCTCCGCCGCCCTCGCCGCAGTCGCCGCCCTCACCCTCGCCATCCTATCAGCCACCCTGGCCATGTCCGGCCTTCCCTCCCCCATCGCCGGCGCCCTTGCCGCCGCCCTTGCCGCCACCCTCTCCCTGTCTTTTCGCTCCTCGTGATTTTCAATATTCACTGTTAATAAAGAATTAATCATAGTTTTAAATTCAACGTTATCTATAATTTTATCTCTAGTAGTTTTGATAATGTCAATATATTCTATCATTTTTAGGTAAATAATAAATAATATTATAGTTGGATAGTAATGTATTGTTAAAAGCTCTAATAAGAACTGTTTCACCAAATCTTTATTAGTTGAACTATTAATAGCATTATAGTTTTTATTTATATTATCATTAATTACCTTTATTATGTCAATAGTACTATTAAGCTCATAATTCTTATTAAAATCAGTAAATGTTTCAAAGAATGATGGTACAGAAGAACTATTTGAAGCTAGAAAAAGTTTATTAAAACCTGCTAAATAACTAAACATAGTGATAGTCATTGTTTGGACATCTTTTGATCTAATTTCACTTAATAATTGTATAATTCTTAGTCTTTGTAAGTTTAAGTCATCTGAGTTATTAGTGTTCAAAAGTTTTTCTAAATATTCATTAAATTTTCTAGAAAACAATTTTATATTTTTAGTATACTCCTCTGGTGATAAATCTTTAGTTAAAACCAGTAGTTGTTCTGTTGTATATGGTTTGTGAGTTACATATGGTTTAACATATCTTGTCGCTTTTTTTGTTATATTTTGCATGCCACTAGGTATTGTATTTGTTAGTATTTTTCGTGTGCTTGTTGCTGCATTTACTAGTGAATTGAAATTTTTCTTTCTCTTTTCCAACTTCTCATTTTGAGCTACTTGTTTATTATATAATACTTGTGGCATCTGCTTTGGCGGAGTTGGTTTTGGTCGACCATCCGTTTTTTTAGAAAAAGGCCATACTCCTCCTCCTTCTTGTTGTTGTTCCATAGTATCTTCCATAGTACCTTCCATAGTATCTTTTATAGTACCTTTCATAGTACCTTCAATAGTACCTTCAATAGTATTTGTCATATTATATATAAAATAATATTATAATATTTTTTATCACGCAATATTTATAAAACATCTATTACAATTGAATATATTCTATCTTTTCTTGTATAATTTCTAAAATTAGTGAATTAGCCCAATTAATATAAGTTATATCTATGTAATTACTATAATTATGTATAGCATTTTTTATATATATAATATTTCCACTATTAATAGTTTTTTCAGCTTCAAGTAAAAATAAGTCACTATATATATCACACTTAGTAATTTCCATTATACAAATAAAATATTTTTAAAAAATATTTTAAAATATTAAGTGTTATCAATTTTTATAATTTAAAAAAATTGATACTATTTATTATTTCATATTATAATTATTATAAAATAAGATGCTGTATGCTAGTTTGTTAAATCAAAAATATTTTATAAATAATATTATTTATAAAAATTTCAAAAAAAATCTATTTACTAAAGTAAATAGTATATTTAAAAATGATTTTAAAAATGATTTTAAAAATGAATATATAAATGAATATATAAATAAAAAACAATTAAAAATTACTAATGCAACTTGCTGTAAATATTGTAAAGGAACTGGTTGGATTATTTGGAAAACAAATAATTTGCATACTTTAAAAACAAATAAATCAGTAGTTCCTATGTTTTCATATTCTTTATGTTATAAATGCAATGACTTATAAATGCAATGACTTATAAATGCAATGACTTATAAATGCAATGACTGTTAAATATTAAAATTATTATTTTTATTTATTGAATTTTTAATCAATGAATTTTTAATCAATGAATTAAAATAACTATTATTATAGCTAATTTTTTCAATAAAAAATGAATCATTTATATATTTATTATTTAAAAACTCTTTAACATTATGAAAAATATCATATTTTTCACATATGCTAACATAAAATAAATTTATATTATAAACACTCTTATAATAATTTTTTTCACTAAAATTATCAGCTTCATTACTTGAAAATAAATATTTTTTAAAATATTTACTTAATAACATAATACTAACAAATAAATCTAATAAATTATTCTTCAACTTATACTTATTACTATAACAAAAATTATAACAAGCCAAAAGAGTGCTATCTGTATATGGATAACTAGATTCATTATACTTTACAAATGTAGAAATAAGATTTTCTTTATAATCTAAAAACTCCAATGAGTTAGCATCTTTAATTTTTAAATTTTCAATGTGCTCAAATAATATTTTGCCAATTTCATAACTATTATTTAAATCCAAGTAGTAAATTAAATTTTTTATGTGTTCATTTAAATTATTTTCTATAATATAACCAAAATCATATATAATTATTTTATAAGTAAAATTATCCTCAAAATCATCATTTATATAATGTTTTATATCATGATTTATAGTATTATTAAGATTTTTTAATTTGTTATTTTTTTGTTTTAACACTTTCCAGTTAGCATCATGTAAATCACAATGTATATATTTTCCAAACATATATGTATCTTTAATAAAAATATTAAGAAATGCCATTAAAATTTGCTTTTTATAAATACTAACATCCATTTTTTCTAAAAACTCTCCTTCAATGTATTCCATAATTAAAAAATTTTTACTTTTTATTAAAGGTTTCGGTATTACAATAATATCATTATTAATATATTTATTGTAAAAATATTCGTTGTTTTTATATTCATTAATCATGTTGATTTGATTTCTCAAGTTATAAAAAAAGGAATCATAATTAATAATAGTGTCATATTTCTTAAAATATGTAAAATTAGTCACACAAAATTTATAAATCTGAATAAAATAAATAGGAAACAACATTTGATATTCTATTTCTGGATGAACTATTTTAATAGCAATAGGAGTTTTAACACAATAAGTTTTAACACAATAAGTTTTAACACAATAATCTTTAAAAAAACAAGTATTATTTATACTATTATTTTTAAAATATGCTTTATAAACTTGTGCAATAGAACCAGATTTTATAGAAAATGTTTCATCTATTGTAAATATATCATCAAACAAATAACCAAATTCTTCAAAAAATAAATTTTTTGTATACTTTAAACTATGAATAGAGCAATTTTCGTAATATTTTGAAAATAATTTTGTAATAGCACTGTTTTTATGTTCATCATTTTTAATAAACAATATATGATTATTTAACCATTGAATTAATTTAATTAGTATACATCCATTTAAATTTATACTATAACTTAATAACAATATTAAATTAGTATTTGACACTCCAAATAATCTATAATATACATAATTTATAAATAGTACATTCAAAAATATATTAAAATAAATAAAATACTTGAACTTACAATAAAAATCCAAAATAATATGATAAAAATTCTTAATAAATTTTATTTTATCATATTTCATTTTTAAAATAGGGATTTTTAAAACAGTCATTTTTAAAATAATTTATTAAATACTTTATATATTGAGTTTAATTTATATAGTAATTTATAATGTATTTTTAATTTATAATCAAAATAAAATTATAATCAAAATAAAATTATAATCAAAATAAAATTATAAATTAAAAAACATAAATACTAATCTTAATATTACTATATTAAACTACTAATAATATTATGTCAAAAGCAAATATTATAGATACTATTAAGCATAGTATTTTTACTATAATAGAAGATGAATATAAAAATTATTTAAAATCACATAATATTTTGCTAATAGAAGACAGTCAATTATTAACAATAGTAACTGAATTTTATAATTCAAATGTTAAAAATATTAAATCTAGAATTAGAGAAACATTAAAAACAAGCAATAGCGAAGACTATAATTCTGGATTAATAGAAAACATATTGTTAGATATATTTCAAGAAAAAACTATAAATATTATGAAAATAGTTAATGAATTAACTATAATTCAAAAAAAAAATTTAATGCAATTTAATTTGCCACTTATAAATAATAGTTTAAATTTAAATATATCATTAGTCGACAATTATATAGTTATAAACTCAGTAAATCCTAAAAATATTACACAACATAATGAATTATATGAATCAATAAGCAAATATCATTTTTTATATTCAATAAACAATATTTTATTACATAATTATTATAATGAAGAGAAAATAAATATTATAAAACAAATATTAAGCACAAATATAAATGAAGTCACTATTCAATGTTATTATTTGAAAAATTTTTAAAATTTTTAAAATTGATAAATATTTGCTACAACAAATATTTAGTTAATAACTATGGAAATATGTGTGACACGATTTAATAATATAACTTTTAATGAAAACCAAAAGTGGATAAAAGAAAATAATAGCGCCATTGGTTGTATTTACGGTTGCCCAGTTAAAATTAGTGAAAATATTTTACCATATACACAATTATTAGTGTTAGAAATGAATAATAGTAAAAATATAATAGAAGGCATAGGTATAATTAAAAATAATTGTGCGCGAGAAAATAGAAAATATTATAAAATTTATACAGATAATAATTACAATAGATATATATACAAATCAAACTTTAGAATAAATAGATTACATTTTAATAATTATGAAAAAGAAGTAATTATGTGGCTAGAAGAATACTTATTCAAATCAGCATATCATTGCAAAAGAGGTCAAGGAATACAAAGATTACCAAAAAAAATAATTAATAATGAAGAATTTAATTTTGTTAAATTTTTAATAAATATGTATAAAAGTAGATTTGTCACTATTAAAAATATAAAAATACTTCAATAACATTAAATATAGTATTTTATAAATATATGTCATATCAAAATAATTTACATTATTTTAATATTGCTATAGAAGATTATAGTATTAGCGAATTATATAATCTATTAGAATTAGATGAATTTACGCGAGAAAATATATTATTAAAAGTTCATGATTTGACCTCAAATATTTTCAAAAATAATGAACCTATAAAACAATTTTTTTTAAAAGCGCAAAATAAATTATTAAATCACTTATCAAATAACAATACACATAACAACATTTTAGATAATTTTTTACATGCCAATGCTAATTCTAATATTGAAGTAAATCAAAATTATATTAATAACATTGCTTATGAGGATGATGAGGATGACGAGGATGATATTGAAGATAATAATACTAATTATGCAAATGATAATGTATATATTAAGGATACTAATACTAATGCTAATACTAATGCTAATGCTAATGTTAATACTAATGCTAATGCTAATGCTGAAACAATAGAAACAAATGGCAATATTAAAGAATCATATGTAGATTATTCAAAATATAAACCAACTGAAACAACAACAGGAACAATAATAGAAAAATACGATTTATATAAGAATTTATATTTTAATACTTTTTTTAGACTTGATAAAAATATAGTAAATTCTTTATCTACAGATTGCAAAATTCAATTAACAAATTCACTCAACAATGTAATTCAATGTAAATTAACAGCATTAAACATAAGAAAACCTTTTTTAATACATACGACAAAAGCAAATGATACTTTTATAATAAAAAAATATATTAATATTTTTACTCAAACCACAAGACAATTTAGGTTAGATTTTTCATATGTAATAACAATTGATAAAGGATATTATGAAGATTTTACAGAAATGGAAACTTTTATAAATAATAAATTTCAAAACTTTACATATACTTTAAGCGGAAATATACTAAATTATAAAACTACAAATACAGATATAAGTAATAGAGACATGAGTAATTCTGATTTTATAAATGCACTTAGTTTTACAATAAATAAAAATACTAAGCAAACTATGTTTGATTTAAGTAAAAGTTTTATTGATGGCAGTTATGCTAGTAATTTTAAACATTATGAAATTGATTTTAAAACCAATTATAGCACACCATATTCATTAGCAACTATTTTAGGATTTGATTTTGAAACTAATCCTGATACAAGTTATAATTTAGAAAATAATTACCAAATAATATCACCTAAAACATATTGCCTTTTAAATAATCCAATATTCTTTTGCTTTAGAGAAAATATAAGTACTGTTATTGAAACACATCAATTATTTTTAAAAAATAATATATCCAGTGATAAAATATTAGCAAAAATAAATACACATAAAGGTACTATCCTCAATAATTATTATATATATGAAATATTAGACAATATAGACAATAAGAATAATATAAGAAAATATAATGGTCCTATTCAATTATCAGATTTTAATATTAAAATAATAGATCATTTTGGAAATTTAGTTCAATCAATAGATGAAGAATTTACATTTGAATTAGAAGTAATTATACAAGAAACAAAATTTCAACAAACAATAGTATAATATTTAAATTAATAATTCTTCTTTTAGACCAATATATATTGTTAAATGATCATTTAAATTATTTATTGGACAATAAATGCCATCGCTATATACATTAGAACCAAATATTTTAGAATTAGCAGTAGTATTATAACTAATATTATTAGAATTACTATTTTCTGTCCATATACCACCTAGGCCATTAAAATTTTGTTTAATATTAAAATATCTTTTATTATTATTAACTGTTGTTGCATGTCCAAACATAACAGCACTAGTATCAGTTATGTCAAAAATTTTATCAACTATTGAATGTGAAAATAAGTTATTATCTTTAAGCATTATTTTTAAAGGTAAATATTTAATATTATTGCCATCGGTTGTTGTAATAATATTATAACTTATGTCATTAAATAAATATGAATTACTTATATTGTTATTGTTATTGTTATTTTTAAATATTTTAAAAACTATCCACTTATAACCTTGATTATTATTTAACATAGTTCCACTTAAATCATATGAACTATTACCATGTGTATTATATGAAATATCTAGATTAGTGTTATTATTATAACTAAAATCAATACTATTAGGATATGAACTAAATACATTATTAAAATTTGAATTTAAATATAATAAAGAAGAAGGTAATATTTTATTACTATGATTATTATAATGTTTTAATACAATATTACTTAAATCACTTCCAAGCAGTTCAATATTACTAATTTCATATATGTGTAATGCACTTAAATCTAATTTGCTTGAAACAATAATATTATCAGATTTGTTAAAACTATTATAATCACAAAATGGTTTACTTATTAAAGAAATATTGCTACTTGTATATCCATTTAAATTATATACCTTTTCTAATAAATTAAAATTAAAATTATTTTTAATTTGCTGGTAAAAAGCAATATTATAACATAAATCATAATTATATATACCATTTGCACATATATCTGATTGTGCTAATATAATATTTTCTCCACTAAAAGAAGTCATTATAGAATTATTGTAAGAAAAATCTGCAATTATCCTATTTCCTACAATATATTTATAAGTTGAATTTATATTGGAATATGTGCGTGTTAATATTAATTTAATATATTTTATACTGGCGACACTCATATTATATACAACCTCTTGAATAAGTATAACATTAGTAACATTACTAATGCTAGGATTAGCATTTAATTCATCTACATATATGTTATAAGTATTATAAATACTATATAAATTATCTTTATCTACAATTGCACTACGATTGTAGTTAAAAGTCATTGTATATGGATTTGTCGATGGATCACCAAAATAATTTACAATATTAGTATTTTCTATTTCTGGTTTTAATAATAAATACCCCTTTAATCTAAAACCTCTATTGCTAATATCACTATAAATATCTTCAATATTAATATTAGTATTGTCTAATATAAAAGCATTGCTTGTGTAAAGTTTGCTATAATTATAACTTCCAGAAGTTGTATTATAACCTCCATAATTAATAACATGTTTTTCTTGATTATTAATACTTAAACTTATTGACACTAAATTATAACAATTATCAACATATTTTCCATAACCATAGCCATATACTTCTAATTCTTGATTAGTAAAATAAGGATGAGTTATTTGAAAAACTTGAGTATATGAATTATCAAATAAAAAACTATGACTACTATTAGCAATATTAAAATATAATATACTCGAATTATCTAAAATACTAGTACTTATATGTTTATAACATTGTGCTTTAATTGACATATTAATAAAAGTCCCAATATTATTATCATTTGGTAATAATGTATATTTTGAACCACTTATTGTACTATACTCAGAATAAACATTTGAAAAATTGTTTCTCACTTTAACACGATGATAATAACTTGCTCCACTCAGTAAATTTGTTAATGTTATATTAAAATTTGAGTTTGAATTTATATTAGAAACAAAAATACTATTAATGGTACCATTGTTTGTTTTATTTTGTGAAGAACTTATCAATATATCATTTAAACTATAATCAATAATATAATTAGTTAAATAAGCACTACTTGAAGGATTTGATATGTCGCTAAACTCATTATAATAAGTTAAAATAATATTATTTGCATTAGAAGCATTAGAATCTATAAACTGTGGAGTGCTAGGAATATTAGCCTCCACAAAATATAAATTGTTAAAAACTAGAGAACGCATTTCAATATTAGGATAATCATTACTATAATTGTCACCATATACTCGTAATGAAAAGGGCATATTATTAACAATAATATTATTAATAAGTATATGACTAAAATCACTTGAATTACTATAGCCACTTCGTTGTAAAATATATTGTTTAAAACCACTAACATTATAATCGCCACTTATAGTTATTATATCAAGATTTATCCAAGTATTATTATAAATATTAGTGTTTGTATTATTATATATATCAACAACTCCAGAAATGTCTATTAAAATATTATCTATAAATGGTAAGTTTTGCCTAGCATCCAAAAAATTAGCCAATTTAGCAATATTATTATTTGAATGTTTTGCCATAATGGAGTCATAATTCCACCTTAATATTATTGAAGTAGAATTAATGCTAATGTCATTTTTATCAAATTTATATGGTTGCTGTGTAATTATTTCATAAAATGTTTGACTTACATCATTAACAAATATTTCATTTGTTATTTCATTTATATTATATATTTCCTCTATTTTATTGTATACATCAGCAAATGAACCATCTACTCTATGTGCTAGTTGATTTAAGCAAATATCAAATAGATTGAATTGCGTACTATTTATGTTACTACTAACACGTCTATAATTAAGCATAATATCCTATATTAATATCTTATATTAATATACTATATTAATATAGCATAGTGAATTTATTATATAATCTAATATGTCTTATAAAAATCTTGTCATTTGATTTCTCTATAAATCATATAGAATTTCGCACTCCAATTCAATAGATAAATCTCCATTATTTACATCTAATATTCGACCATATTCATCATAAATTTTAATGTGTAATTTATTAATATTTGTGGGGCCGAAATATACTCTTTTTGGATATAATAGCGTCTTCATTCCATCTTCTTTTGAATTTGTCATTTTACATAATATATTATTATCTGTTAAAGATTGATATTTGAAAACCGAAACAAATGCTGTATTATGGTTATTTTGAAAATCATTTACTGATAATAAATAATATTTATTACTAACTCCCCTGTCATAACAATTTTCAGCTTCATAACTATTTAATCCTTCATATTTTATGACTTGGTTTTTACCATTTTTAATAATATTATTATTTGTGAAACCCAAAATCCAACCTAATGTTAATTGATTTTTAGTGACATTATTGGCCAAGTTATAATACATTTTATTATTTTCAAAATAATCAAAGTTTAAATTAAATGAAAAATCGCTAGTAAAAGAAAATTTAGAACTTATAGAATTATAAGAGAGAACTATGCCACTCGGTAATTGCTTATTTATTTCTTCAACCAATAAAAATTCATCATAACCACCATCTTTTATTTCTATTAAACTAGCATCTACATAAAATGAATTAGATCCCATTTTTTTTGATATTGAATAAATAGTATATGGAAGTTGATAATTTACTACTTGCATAGTCAATACTTTTTTAAAATTACTAGGTAAAGTTATTATAAAATTTGTGGGGCTGGTGCTTTCATAATTATCTCTAAATCGCGTATCAATAGCAATAATTGTTTTATAAGTTTTTATTGTTAGAGGGTTTATTAATCCGCTTTTATAATTTACCGAATAATATTCTTCTTTTTTATTTTCACTATGCTTAATAATAGCATGATTATCTTGAATAATTACACTATTTTTCTGATTTTCTTCTAGTAATCTATTGATTTTAATAAAACATTGATAAAAAAAATCTACTAATTGTGCTTTATTTTCACTTACTTCGCTTATTTCATTAACATCAATATTTCGTAATTTATCAATTTTTATTTGTAATTTATTATATAAAATTTCATGACTAAGTTCGTTTTTTTGGAGAGATTGCGAATCAATATTTAATACATTAAATATTTCTTCATTGCTATAATTTTCAATATTTAAATCCATAATATTATATATTATATATCAAAAATATATAATATATTAACTTCAAAACGAGTTTACATAAATATAAAAAAAATTATATTGTAAATATATAAATGGTTTGTTATGGTTCGTGTATGTTTGCGAGTGTTTTCTTAATTGCTAATATTTATACTATATTTTCATGCACTAACGACAATAATAAAATGGAATTTAAAAATACATTAACACATGAACAACAAGAATTATATGAAAAAATTATTCAAGAGCGCAAAAATATATATTATGGCGGATTTATTTTAGGAATAGTGCTATCTTTTATTGCTCTTTATTTTGGAGAGAAATATTTGTTTTTTATTGATAAAAAAACAAAAATATCTAATGTTCCCAAAATTTGTATGGTTGCTAGTATTACATTTGTTACTAATTACTTATTTTATATATTATATCCTAAAACCGATTATATGTTGCTACATTTAAATGATAAAACACAAATTCAAGGATGGTTAAATATATATAAAAAAATGCAGTTTAAATTTCATTTAGGATTTGTATTAGGAATTATTGCTGTTACTATTTATGCTTATAGTTTTTGTAAATAAAATTAACAACTAAGAGAGATTTTAATTATTAAATTAAAGTAAAAATTAAAGTAAAAATTAAAGTAAAAATTTAAAGTAAAAAAAATTGTATAATATTATTAAAACTTGCATTAGTCTTTTTTAATTAATGTAAATATTTCATTACCACAACTATATTCATAATTTGTAATTGCTAATCCACATAAATTAAATAAATTTTTCAATTCATCAAGTTTGTAAATATAATAAAATCGTTCATAAATTTTCCCATATTTATTCCATAATACAATATTATTTCCATAATTATTAAAACTGCGCCGTGTTTTCTGGGGTTGGTCAATAGACCACACAGATAACAATATTTTTCCATTATGCTTTAATAATCTCTTCATTTCTAATAAAGCTTTAATTCTATGCTCTTTGTTTTCTAAATGATGAAAAACAGCAATACACATAACTGCATCGGCACTTATTGAAGGTAAAGGAACACAAGTCATATTTGCACAAAACACATTCAAATTTTTAGATTTACAAATTTTAACAAAGTTTTCGCAATTATCAATTCCAATAAAATTTAGATTTTTAGTATTATTATTTGTCATATTACGCCCATTTCCACACCCAATATCATATACAAGCGAATCTTTTCTTAAATTGTTTAAAAATTCATTTACCCAATTCCATTTATATAAACGTGTATTATCAAAATGCTCGGCAATTTCTTCATAAATTTCTTTTACCTGTGTTTGTTCAATATTAGTGCCTTCCATGTTTAAATTAGTAGTTAAGTTAAATTAGTAGTTAAGTTAAATTAATTACTAATTTAAATAATAACAAAAAATATTTCAATTTTTATAATTTTTATAGTTTTTATAATTTTTAATAACAAAAAAATAAATTTTATAAAAAAAATTGAAATAATTTTTACTCTTTATAAATCATTTATAAGCAATAACTATGGAACTCTTTAATAGTGATACTATTATCCAAACTATTACCTGCCCTATTACTCATTGTGTTATGAAAGATCCTGTTCAAGGCAATGATGGGAATACATATGAGCGTAGTGCTATTGTTAGTGCCTTGGCTATTAAACAAGAATCACCTATTACACGCCAACCTATGAAGACTTCTGATTTAAAAGTAAATGTAGCACTTAGATTTTTGTGTGATAAATATCATCAAACATTGGCAAGTGTAACTACTCAGCACACACAAGACCCCTCAAGCAAACCTATTATTTTAGACCATACTATTAGTAAAAACAATAGCAAACTACTTCTAACATTTAATGTAAATAATGAGAGTTTTCCCAAAGATTTAAGTGCTGGTCATCTTTCACAAGATATTGTGCTAGTTATTGATCGTTCTGGTTCAATGCATTCACCAGTTGAAGCAAAAGACCGAAATGGTCAAAATCTTGAAAATGGACTATCAATTCAAGATATTGTTAATCATTCGGCAAAAACAGTAGTAAAAACATTAGATTCGCATTCACGCATATGCATTATTAAATTTGATAATGTTATTGATATTGTCACTCCTCTTATGTATGCTACTGAAACAAATAAAGTTCAAATTATGACTTCTATTGATACAATTAAACCTGGTGGTCAAACAAATATTTGGGGGGCAGTTGAAAGAGCATTACAAATTTTGGATGGGCGTGATGATAAGTCAAGAAACAGTGCTATTTTAATGCTAACAGATGGAATTCCTAATGTTTCACCAGCACAAGGAGAGGTTGAAACACTGAAGCGACTAAGAAAAACTAAGAATTTCACAACTCCAATTTATACATTTGGATTTGGATACAACCTACAAACAACTTTATTATACAATCTTGCCAAATATTCTAATGGCGGAAACGCACACATTCCAGACGGCAATATGATTGCTACTGTGTTTTGTAACTTTATTGCGACAATCTTGTGCAGTGTAGTTATGAATTTGCAACTTCATATTACTCCTAAGCAAACTAATAGTGCTTCATTTAATAATTTATTAGTCGGTGATTTTGCTTATAGTTTTGACCCAATTAATCAAAAATACATTTATGATATTGGAACAGTTCAACTTCAACAAGAACGAAACATAGTATTAAATTTTGAAGACAAGTTAGATTTTGATTATTATTATACATATGCTATTGGGGGACAATATTATACATCAAGTGTGTATAGTGTAAATGCGGATTCTATTACTCATTATGTAAGTAATCCTGCTTTAAATAGCCATATTTACAGGACTACAAGTGTTGAATATATTAGAAAAATGATTAACTCTAATAGAATTAATAATTTACTAAGTACTGAAGCTGCTTATAATGAATTAGTTAAATTATTAGAAGAAAATAAATGCTCGCATAGTCAACCTTTTGTAGATGGTCTTCTCAAAAATATTAAGGGAGACTTTGCAAATATTGGGCAAGTTAAACTGGCAATTGATACAAAATATTTTAGGCGCTGGGGAGAATTTTATTTAGACCAACTTTCGCGTTCTCTTAATCAACAAATTAAACCCAATTTTAAAGACGAAGCTTGTATGTTTGGTGGAGAAGTTTTTGAAGCACTTGTAGATAAGTCAAGTGATATTTTCAATAGTCTGGAAGCACCTACACCATCATTAGTTGTTCATAATCATGCTCAACAAAATAGCGGAGCTCAACAAAATAGCGGAAACATGTTTTATAGAAGTTTTAATTTAGCACCACAAGCACCTATTTCAATGTCGTGTTATAATGACCCACAAGGTGGTTGTGTTGATTCATATTGTAAAATTGCTATGTTTGATGGAACATCTAAGCTTTTAAAGGATGTGCAAAAGTTTGATATTATTAAATCTATTGATGAAAACAATAAAATTGTTGGTGCAAAAGTGCTGTGTGTATTAGAAACACTTATTGAATCTGGTTATAGGGATTATGTGAATATTAATGGTACATTAATTACTCCGTGGCATCCTGTTAAATTTGGCTTACACGGAAAAGCAGAAACATGGTGGTTTCCTGGAGAATTATTTAGCACATATAGTTATCCATCATCAAGTATGATTACATTAGTGCTAGAAAACCATCATGTTATGATTATTAACGGGTTAAAATGTATTACATTGGGCCATAATTTTACTAATCACTCAAAATTAATTCATCCTTATTATGGAACAAACAAGGTTATTGAAAATCTAATGTATTATTTTCCTGAAGACTATGCACGTGGTAAAATTAGTGTAAAAAGTAAGCATATAAATTATAAGATGTCGGGAAATATTACGGAATCAGTTGCTTATCATTCTCAAGCACTATGTGCTTATTAGTTATAAGTATTATTCTTCAATAGTGACCCATCTTTGTGATTTAAGTGTGTTAAATTTGTCATACATTGTTTTAAACTTACTAGCATATATCTTTTTATAACTTTTTTTTTGGCTACTTTGTCTAGTTCTTTGTGTTCTTAAGTTAGTAACATTTAATATAACAGTGGCAATAACCGGCATATGATCTGAGTATAATCTTTTGTCAGTTTTATAATTCGTTGGTCTAATTATTGGAATTCTAATATTTTCTACATTTTCCGATAATATGTAATCACCGGTATCAGTTAAATGTTTATAGTTCTTATGATTATGTTCATGCCAACAACATGAATTTAATATAGTTTTTGCTTCTTGTTTCATTAATCCATGCGACAATGCCTTATTTTTTATTATTAAGGGATTTTCTTTTGATATTAATGTTTTAGAATCGTTGGTGTCAGCTAAAATAATAATTGGTCCATTTGTTGAAATATGCATGCTAATAATTTTACTTATATTACTTACATCGTCTTCGTTATTTAACCATGGAAAATGAGCAACAATAAGATTAATATTTTTAGTAGTATTAATTATACAACAAGTTCTAGCATCACATTCACCCGCATCATCTGGTTGGTCAAGATTAATTGTTTTACTTGAAGCCATTGTTCCGAGCAAATCAGTATTCCAAAAAATAGCACAACCGGAATACGCCTTTGCTTTGCTGTTCCAAGTAGCACCTCTATACCAACCTTGTAATCCAGTTTTTTTACGTATTTTTGTAACTAATTCAGGGTCCTCTACTTCTTGAATACCAATTACATCAAAGTTAATTTCTTCATGTAATTCTTCTATTTTATTTAATGCCTCTTCATAACAATTTCTATTTAAAATATTACATCTTCTTACAAAATCTTCTTCAGAACCAGCAACTACATTTTTTTGTGAAGCCCACGATAAATTGTATGTTAATGCTTGAATGGGTAAATTAGTGCCTCCTTTTTGAATATATTTTACTACTTTGTTTTTTTGTGTCTTTTTTTTGTTTGTATTATTTCTCATTATTATATTATAGTAATAAAAAATAATAATATAATTTTAAAAAGAATATACCATTAATAGACCAAAATAGAAAGTCACAACTCCTAAAAATATGGTATTAACATTTGAAAAGGTGTTCAATAAATAATTAGATACAAACAATGTGGAAATTAACATAGCTGCGTCAACAAGTAATATTTTTTTTCCATATTCTTTAGCATAATCTTTAAAAAATTCCAGTATTTTACTACTTTTAGTATTAACACTATTTAAAAATAACGCAAAAGAAGTATCATGAATTATACCAATAATAACAACATAAACTAATTGCATATAAAAATTAGGTGTTAATAATGTAGCTAAATAAGTTCCAATAGTTAGTGATGCTATATCCATGCTATATGCTCCAATTGTAAATTGATTATACCATTGTCTAATAGTTTTACCACTCTTTGTTAATAATAAAATATAGCCTCCAATAGTATCTACTATTATAGCAGCAACTGCTAATGTTACAATAGTATGATAATTCATATATATTATGAAATATAATAATATTTGATAATATTTGATAATATTTGATAATATATTATATATACTTTATAATATTTGATAATATTTTATAATATATTATAATATTTTATATTAATATTATATATACTAATGCCAAGAAAAACTAGAACAAGAAGAGTTAAAAGAGCTAGAAGAGCTAGAAGAATTAAAGGAAGTAGAAAAGTTAGAACATACTATAGAGGAGGAGGAGGAGAAGGAGAACCTAAACCTAGTTTGTTTGGCAAACTTATACAACGAGCACACGAAGTAGCACCAGATTTTGCTAGACAAGTACAAGACGCTGCAACAAAAGCACAAGAACGACTACAAGAAGTAAGAGAAAAAGTAGGAGACGTTGCAACAAAAACACAAGGATTATTAAGTAAACCAGCATAACAAAATAACTAATGTTTAACAAAATAAAAATAATTACGGTCTAGTAAACATAAATGCGTGCTGTCTAACTAATTTTGGTTCTGAAAAATCAATACTTCTAGTGTAAGTATTGTTGTCTAAATTC